>FUFK010052024.1_pt1 | contig 22301 bp, 16 predicted proteins | sample 1021851 | NCBI WGS metagenome assembly FUFK01 (sample SAMEA51879418, study PRJEB19060) | metagenome
GGCTGGATTCTCGAGCTCGATCGCGGCGCCGGCATTCCCTATGAGGGCAATTACTCCGGATGGCTGGAGCAGAAGCAGAAGCGGCTCGAGCAGGAAGGCAAGGCCGAGGACGCCCGCGTCAAGTCGCTGTCGCGCGAGCTGGACTGGGTGCGCGCCGCGCCAAAGGCGCGCCAGGCCAAGTCCAAGGCCCGGATCAGCGCCTATGAAAAGATGCTTGCCGAGGACAACAACCGTCAGGTCGACACAGCGAAGATCCATATTCCGGCGGGCCCGCGCCTTGGTGACATCGTCATCAATGCCGAGGGGCTGAGCAAGGGGTTCGGCGAGCGGCTGCTGATCGACGACCTGTCCTTCCGCCTGCCGCCCGGCGGCATTGTCGGGGTGATCGGCCCGAACGGCGCCGGAAAGACGACGTTGTTCCGCATGATCACCGGTGGCGAGGCGCCGGATGCCGGCACCTTCACCGTCGGCGAGACGGTGAAACTCGGTTATGTCGACCAGTCGCGTGACGATCTGGAAGACGACAAGACGGTCTGGGAAGTCATTTCCGACGGTCTCGACGAGATCGAGCTCGGCAAGCGGACCATGGCCTCGCGTGCCTATGTCGGCCAGTTCAACTTCAAGGGCGGCGACCAGCAAAAGCGTGTCAGCCAGCTTTCGGGCGGCGAACGCAACCGCGTGCATCTGGCGCGGATGCTGAAGAGCGGCGCCAACCTGCTGCTGCTCGACGAGCCGACCAACGATCTCGATGTGGACACGCTCCGCGCGCTGGAAGAGGCGCTGGAGGAGTTCGCGGGCTGCGCCGTTGTGGTCAGCCACGACCGCTGGTTCCTCGACCGGATCGCGACACATATTCTCGCCTTCGAGGGCGAGAGCCATGTGGAATGGTTNGAGGGGAACTACGAGGCCTATGAGGCCGACCGCAAGCGCCGCCTTGGTGCCGAGGCCGACCGCCCGACCCGCATCAAGTACAAGCCGATCAGCCGCTAGGCACGCAGCCCGCNCGGTTTGCCNGTAGCGGGGTCCGTGCGACNCCTGGACGGCGATTTNAGGNTAATGGCAAGGTCAACTGTCGTTATGGACCGGGTTCGCCAGCCGGTCCTTCATTGCATTGATCAGGGCGACGAACTCGCCCTTGTTCTTGCGGATGACGGCGACGTTTTCCTGTTTCTGCGTGACCAGCAGCGACAGGTTCTCGATCTCGATATCGAACACTTTCGGAGCGGCGCCCTCGCGGGTCAGCACCCGCCAGTTGACCTTGACCGCCGGACGCTGGCCNNNGGTGTCNGTAAAGGTGCCGCTGACGATCACGAACTTGTCGCCCTTGGCCGTCGCAGCATCGGCCGTGTAGGCAAGACCCTGAAGCTGGTCGAAATTGCGCACGATTNTGCCGCACAGCACCTCGCGGAACAGGGACCCGTACTCGGTTTTCTGCTCGCTGCTGGCGGCGCGCCAATATTGTCCGGCAGAAAAGCGGGTGATGCTGTCCATGTCGAAATAGGTGTTCAGCACGCGGTCGATTTCGGCTGTGCGGGCGCTCTCGTCACCCGTGTCGGTGGCAAGAAAGGTCTCGAGGTCTGAAATCATCGTGTCGACCAGCGCGCCGGCGGCGGTGACCCGCGCATCGGCATATGCGGTCAGCGGAAACAGGGTAAGCATGGCGACCATCATCGCCATCATCTGCCGGCGAAACATCAGTTGCTCTCCTCTTCGAACAGCGAATCGAACTCGTCTTCAGACACGGCGCTGGCGGCGCCTCTAGCGACCCGGTCCTCCAGCAGGCCCTGCCGGGACTGGTAATAGATCGACCTAGTACGCGCATAGGGGTCGAGCGAATTGTATTTCACATCATTAATGGCATCGTAATTCTGCGCCCGGAAACTGACCGCGCCAACNGGCGCCTGNGCCGCGTTGACNGTCNGCACGANNTCGNCGGTGCCGAACACGCTGAGCGGGTTCANCGCGAAATCGACCACGGTCCCGCCAAGCGAACGCGTTGTGCGGGGACCAAGCACCGGCACCATGTGGTAGGAGCCTTCCGGCACNTTCCANGAGGCCAGTGTCTGGCCGAAATCTTCCTTGGTGATCTGCTCTTCCTCGTCGGNGGCAAGGTCCGCAAANCCAAGCGTCAANCCGTTTACAAGAAAATGAAGCGTGGCGAGCGCGGCATTCTCNAACTTGCCCTGAAGGGTGGAATTGACNGCGGTCGAGGGCAGCGAGGCCCAGCGCAGGTGATTGCTGACAGCCGTCTGCCCGCCTTCCGGAACCGTGTCGCGATAGGCGCCGGCCACGGGCTCGAGNACATAGCTGTCGACGCCCATATTGAAGGCGAACANCTTGCGGTTCGCGCCTTCATAACGGTCGCGCACATCACTGCGTTCCTCAACCGGAACAGAGGAACATGCCGACAGCACAAGCGCCGCGCCAAGCACAAGCGGCAAAGCNGTCCTTNCGGCGGTCCGGCCAGCGTTCCGGGAAGACAGTCTCTGGAACATCATCATATGGAATTTACCCGTCGTCATTTAGCCTGAAGATATCGTAACGCGGCACAAATGAAAATATCGTCAAACAAAGCGGCAGATGTGAGGCGGCATTGCCGTGGCAGACAGGCGGCAACGCCCGGTCAAATGCCGCAGGGCCGGCTTCCGGCGTTGACCCCCGCCCGGCGATTTGCGACTTTGTCGCCCATGCAGACAGCCCCTTCGACAGCCCACCCCTGGCTTGACGGCCTGAACGACCCGCAGCGCGAGGCGGTGCAGACCCTGTCCGGCCCGTTGCTGGTGCTCTCCGGCGCCGGAACCGGCAAGACCCGGGTACTCACCTCGCGCCTTGCCGAACTGGTTGCGACCGGCGAGGCCAAGCCCTGGAACATCCTTGCGGTGACCTTCACCAACAAGGCGGCGCGCGAGATGAAGATNCGGGTCTCNGGCATGGTCGGCCCGATGGCNGAACAGGTGTGGCTCGGCACATTCCATGCTCTTGCGGCGCGCATGCTGCGGCGGCATGCCGATCTCGTGGGGCTGCGCAGCGATTTCACCATTCTCGACATGGATGACCAGAACCGCGTTCTCAAGCAGTTGATGGTGGCGGACGACATTGACCCGAAGCGCTGGCCGGTCAGGCTTCTGGGCGGTGTGATCCAGCGCTGGAAGGATCGTGGCCTGACCCCCGACAAGGTTGGCGTTGCCGAGGCCGGCGATCTTGCCAATGGCCGCCTGCGCCAGCTCTACGAGGCCTACCAGGCCCGGCTGCTGGCGCTGAACGCGGTCGATTTCGGTGATCTGCTGCTGCATATGCTGACCGTCTTCCGGGCGCATCCCGATGTGCTGGCCGAATATCACGGCCGCATCACCCACATCATGGTGGACGAGTATCAGGACACCAATGTGGCTCAATATCTTTGGCTGCGCCTGCTGACCGGGCCTGACCGCAACCTGTGCTGCGTCGGGGATGACGACCAGTCGATTTATGGCTGGCGCGGCGCCGAAGTCGGTAACATCCTGAAGTTCGACAGCGATTTCCCCGGGGCGAAGATTGTCCGTCTTGAAGAGAATTATCGTTCGACGGGGCATATCCTCGCGGCGGCATCCGGGATCATCGCGCGCAACGAGAGCCGTCTTGGCAAGACGCTCTTCACCGCTGCCGACGAGGGTGAGAAGCTGCGCGTCAACGGCTATTGGGACGGCGCCGACGAGGCACGGTCCGTTTCATCGGAAATCGAATCGCTTCAGGCCGCCGGGGTCAATCTTTCGAAGGTGGCCGTCCTTGTGCGGGCCGGGTTCCAGACGCGCGAATTCGAGGAACGCTTCATCGCCATCGGCCTTCCCTACAAGGTGCTTGGCACAAGGTTCTACGAGCGCGCCGAGATCCGCGACGCCATCGCCTATCTGCGCCTTGTCACCCAGCCTTCGGACGATCTTGCGTTCGAACGCATCGTCAATGTTCCGAAACGCGGGCTCGGCACCGCCAGCCTTCAGGCCGTGCANGTGCAGGCGCGCTCATCCGGCAAACCCTTGNTGGCGGCTGCCATNGACCTTGTGACGACCGACGAGCTGCGCCCGGCGGCGCGCAACGCGCTTGGCGGGTTCTGCAAGGATATCGGCCGCTGGCGCGAGGCCGCGGCAGGCATGCACCATACCGATCTTGCGAAGATGGTGCTGGATGAATCCGGCTATACCGGCATGTGGCAGGCGGACCGCTCGCCCGAGGCNGAGGGACGGCTGGAGAATCTGACCGAGCTTGTCAACGCCATGCAGGATTTCGATACGCTGCAGGGCTTCCTCGAGCATATCTCGCTGGTGATGGACGGTGATACTGACAGCGANCAGGGCGAGGTCATGCTGATGACGCTTCACTCNGCCAAGGGGCTGGAGTTCGACACCATCTTCCTTCCCGGCTGGGAAGAGGGCGTCTTCCCGAGCCAGCGGACCATCGACGAGAATGGCGCCGTCGGCCTCGAGGAAGAGCGGCGGCTCGCCTATGTCGGCATCACCCGCGCCCGCAAGCAGGTGCATCTGAGCTTTGCCGGCAGCCGCCGGATACACGGCCAGTGGCAATCCTCCATTCCCTCGCGCTTTGTTCAGGAACTGCCGCCCGAGACGGTGATCGAGGATATCGCACAGGGGCTTGGCGGCGGCATCCNGTTCGGNCGCGCCAGCNAGGCACGANTTGCCGGGGGNGGTGAGTTCGGCGATGTGCAGCNCGGCGGCTATGGCCCCGGCTGGCGCCGCATGGCGGCCCGGCAGGAGGCCGGCAGCGAGCCCTCNTTCACCGCNCAGGGCAATGCCNNAGGCTTTGCCTCTGGCGACCGGGTGTTCCACCAAAAATTCGGCATGGGCAATGTCGTTCATGTCGACGGCGACAAGCTGGAGATNGCCTTTGANAGGGCCGGCCACAAGAAGGTCGTCGCCGGCTTCGTNAGCAAGCCCTGAGACGCCGATGACCGCGTTGTTCCAGGCACGGCTGCAGCTTGACGAGCGTCTGACCCCCGCCGAGCTTGCCGGCTTTGAAACCGTGTTTTCCGAGNTTCTTGACGCAGCGGCCACGGCCCATCTTCGCGATGGCGGCGGTGACTGGCTGATCGAGGCGCTGTTCACNGACCCGCCTGCCGAGGATGCGGTGGCGGCCCTGCTGGCGCCCGTCTTTGCGGATTGCGGGCTGACACCGGTGCCGGTGGCCATCACGCCGCTAGCGCAGCGCGACTGGCTTGCNGAGAACCGCGCCGNCTTTCCGCCGCGCCGCATCGGCCGGTTCTGGATATACGGCAGTCATGTCGAGACGCCGCCGCCGCCGACAAGCTGGCCGCTTCTGGTCGAGGCGGCGCAGGCGTTCGGGTCGGGCACGCACCCGACGACCGAAGGCTGCCTTCGCGCTGCCGNGGCGATCCTNCGCCGTGACAGGCGGCTTCGCTGGCGTGCGCTTGATATGGGATGCGGGTCTGCGATCCTCGGTCTCGGACTTCTCAAGGCACGGCCCGGGACCATGCTTGTCGCCGCCGACAATGATATCCTCGCCGTGACCACCGCGGCAGAGAACGCACGGATCAACCATCTGCCGCCGCTTCGGGTCAAGGCCGTGCTCTCGCAAGGCTATGCGGACCCGGCGGTGCGCCGCCGCGCGCCCTATGACCTGATCTTTGCCAACATTCTTGCCGGGCCGCTCTGCGGCATGGCACGGGACCAGATGGCGGCGCTGGCCCCGCATGGCTGGCTGGTGCTGTCAGGCATCCTGAACCAGCAGGCGGTGATGGTCGAACGCCGCTATGCCGCCGCCGGGGCGCGGATCACGGCGCGGCTGACAATCGGCGACTGGACAACGCTGGTGCTGCGCCCGGCAAGGCTTGGCCGGTCTGCGGGCCTGTGGCATCCTCGAGGGACTGCTTCCGCCACCTGATCCGGACCTCCGCCATGACCGCTTCCTCCAATGTTGCTTCCGAAAGGCTGGCAGGCCTTCGTGACATTCTCGCCGCGCGCGGCCTCGATGGCTGGTATGTCGGGCGCGAGGACATGTATCAGGGCGAAGAGGTGCCTGCAGCCGAGGAACGGCTGGCTTTCATCAGCGGGTTCACCGGGTCGGCCGGTTTCGGACTGATCCTTGGCGGTTCGGCAGGGCTGTTCAGCGACGGGCGCTATACGCTGCAGATGTCGAACCAGTCGGATGGCGATCACTGGCAATGCTTTACCCTTCCCGAGGCCGGGCTTGGCAGTTTCCTCGCCGGAGAGGATCTGGAAGGCGCGCGCATCGGGATTGATCCGAGGCTGGTGACGGTCAACGGATATGCAAGGCTTGCCAAGCAGCTCACCGCCGCCGGCGGAAGCCTCGTCGCCGAGGAAGAGAACCCGATCGACGCCCTGTGGCACGGCGAGCGCCCCGCACCGCCGGTCTCGCGCCCGTTNCGCATGCCGGACCGTGTCGCCGGCAAGAGCATGACAGACAAGCTCGCCGAACTGGATGACCGTCTGGCGCAGGCAGGGTGCGATGCGGTGGTGATCAGCCGCGCCGATGCGGTGAACTGGCTTGTGAACATCCGCGGAACCGATCTCTTGAACACGCCGATCAACCTGCTGTTTTCGCTCTATCACCGCGAGAACGGCCTGATCCTGATCGGAGACATCACGCGGCTGGCGCCGGTGATGGAGGGCGACCTTGCGAACAATGCCGCGATCGTCCCGCTGGCGCAGTTTGGCGAGCTGATCGACCCGCGCGCGGGCTATGATGACGGGNCGAAAGTGATGTTCGATCCGGACAGCCTGCCCAAGGCGCTGCATGCGCNGCTGGTNAATGCCGGCATCGACCTCGCCGAGGCGCCATGTCCGGTGACCGCGATGAAGGCGCTGAAAAACCCGACCGAGCTTGCCGGAACGCGCCGGGCGCATGTCGAGGACGGCGCGGTCATGGCGCGGTTCATGTGCTGGCTCGACAGCGGCGCGGCGCGCGGCATGCGCGAGACCGAGATCGCGGCACATCTTCTCGCGCTGCGCAAGGCAAGCCCGCGGTTCATGGCATCCAGCTTCGAGACCATCTGCGGGTCCGGCCCAAACGGGGCCATTGTGCATTACCGGGCGCTGCCCGGGGCCGATATCACGCTGACCGAAGACAGTCTGCTGCTTCTGGATTCCGGCGCGCATTACAATGACGGCACGACCGACATCACCCGCACGGTCGCCATCGGCACACCGGACGCCGAGATGATCCATGCCTTCACGGCTGTCCTGCGCGGCCATATCGCGGTGGCGCGGGCGCGCTTCCCCGAAGGCACAACCGGCCAGCAGATCGACGTGATGGCGCGCGCGCCGATGTGGTCTGTCGGGCTGGACTATGCCCATGGCACGGGCCACGGGGTCGGCCATGTGATGCAGGTTCATGAGGGGCCTGCNAGCATTTCCAAGCGCGGCAGCGTGCCGCTTGCGGAGGGCATGCTGCTGTCGAACGAGCCGGGATTCTACCGCGCCGGCGGATGGGGCATTCGCACCGAAAACCTGATCGCGGTGAATGCGCCGGATAATGACGGATATTTCAGCTTCGAGACCATTACGCTCTGCCCCATCGACAGGCGGCTGATCGATGCCGGCATGCTGCTTGCCGAGGAGCGTGCATGGCTTGATGCCTATCATGCACGGGTTCATGCCGAACTGACGCCCGAGCTGGAGGGCGAGGATGAGGTTCTGGCCTGGCTGGANGCCGCCTGTGCTCCATTGTAGAGAGCGTCGTCCTGACCCTTTGCCAGCTTTTGGCTAGTCTGAGATCAGGGCCAGCCATTCCTCCTCGGCGAGAACGGTGACGCCGAGCTCGGCCGCCTTGCGGGCTTTCGATCCCGCGTCGGCGCCGGCAACNANATAATCCGTCTTCGCCGATACGGATCCCGACACTTTGGCTCCCAGCCCCTCGGCGCGTGCCTTGGCCTCGGCCCGCGACATGCNGGACAGCGTGCCGGTAAAGACGATGGTCTTGCCGCTGACCGGGCTGTCCTCNGACGGGCGTTCCGGCGGGATCACGCTGAGCTGGGCCAGCAGGTCCTCGACCGCCGCGCGGTTGGTCTCATTGGCGAAAAAGCCGACAAGGTCTGCCGCCATGGAATCGCCGACCTGGTCGATGGCAATCAGGTCGGCGATTGTGGCCTCGATATCGGCATCTGGCGCAAACGCCGCCATCATCGCGCCCGGGTTGTCGAAATGCAGCGCCAGAAGCCGCGCCGTGGCCTGCCCGACCTGGCGGATGCCAAGGGCGAAGATCATCCGCTCGAAGGCGATCTCGCGCCGCGCCTCGATCGCCGCCAGAAGGTTGCTGATCGANACCTCGCCATAGCCGTCGAGTTCCGCNAGCGCGTCCCGCNGCTCNNCAAGCCGGAAGATATCGGCNGGCCGCCCGATCCAGCCGAGCCCGACGAACTGGTCGATCTGGCGCGCGCCGAGCCCCTCGATGTCAAAGGCATTGCGCGAGACGAAATGCTTCAGCCACTCCAGGCGCTGTGCCGGGCATTCGAGGCTGTTTGTGCAGCGCCGGACCGCTTCGCCCTCGGGGCGTATGGCCGGTGCGCCACATTCGGGACAGCTGTCCGGGAAGGCAAACTCGGTGCTACCGGCCGGGCGCGCCTCGGTGATGACGCGCACCACCTGCGGAATGACGTCGCCGGCGCGCTGGATCACGACGCGGTCGCCGACCCGGATGTCCTTGCGGCGGATTTCGTCCTCGTTGTGCAGTGTGGCGTTCGACACGACCACCCCGCCGACGGTGACCGGCTGCAGCCGTGCCACCGGGGTGAGCGCGCCGGTACGGCCGACCTGTATGTCGATGGCGTTGAGCACGGTCTCGGCCTGTTCCGCGGGAAATTTATGGGCAAGGGCCCATCGCGGCGCGCGCGCCACCTGTCCCAGCCGGTCTTGGAAATCATGCCTGTCGACCTTGTAGACGACGCCGTCGATGTCATAGCCGAGATCCGGCCGCGCGGCGCCGATGGCTGCGTATTGTTCAAGAAGTCNGGCGACATCCGCGCGTCGGTCCGACAGCGGATTGATGCTGAAGCCCATGTCACCAAGCGCGGCAAGGCTGCGCATATGGGTGTCGGCAAGCGGGGCGCTGGCCTCGCCCAGCGAATAGGCGAAAAACCGCAATCGCCGCGAGGCGGTAACCGCCGGGTCCTTCTGGCGAAGCGATCCGGCAGCGGCATTGCGCGGATTGGCGAATATCTTGGCGCCGGCCGCTTCCTGCGACGCGTTCAGCGCCAGGAAATCCGCCTTGTCCATATAGAGCTCGCCGCGCACCTCAAGCACCTGCGGCGGTGATCCGGCGAGGGACTGCGGCACCGCATCCACCATGCGGATATTGGCCGTCACATCCTCGCCCTCGGCCCCGTCGCCACGCGTCGCCGCCTGTACCAGCCTGCCACCCTCATAGCGCAGCGACAGCGACAGCCCGTCGATCTTCGGCTCGGCGGTAAAGGCAAGCTCGTCATCCTCGCCCAGCGACAGGAACCGGCGGATGCGGGCGGCGAAATCCTCGATATCCTCGTCGGTGAAGCCGTTGTTCATCGACAGCATCGGACGCGCATGGCGCACCTTGCCAAAACCGGCGGCAGCCGGCGCGCCGACGCGCAGGCTCGGNCTGTCCTCGCGAACCAGTGCGGGGAAGGCGGCTTCCAGCGCGCGGTTGCGGGCCACCAGCGCGTCATAGTCGGCATCGCTGATGACCGGATCATCCTCGCCGTGATAGCGCGTGTCGTGAAAAGCGATGGTGGCGGCCAGACCGGCAAGCTCGGCCGCGGCGGCTGTTTCGTCCATCTGTTCAGGAGGCAATGTGCCCGGCCTGATGGTGCCGGGATCACCTGCACCGCTATCGTCCTGCTGATGCGTCATTCTACCCCTCCCGCAGGGCCAGGGCGGCGGCGCGTGCCTCTGCGGTGATCTCCTCGCCTGCCAGCATGCGGGCGATTTCCTCGGTACGGGCGCTGTCGTCCAGCGGTTCGGTGCCGCTGATGACACCGCTGTCCGTGGCGGTNTTGGCAATCTTCATNTGCTGGTNGCNCTTGGCTGCGACCTGNGGGGAATGGGTCACGACAAGCGTCTGGGTCGTCTGGCCAAGCCGCGCAAGCCGTTCGCCCACGGCGGCGGCGACAGCGCCGCCGACGCCTGAATCAACCTCGTCGAAGATCAGCGTGCGACCGGTCTCGTCGCCTTCCAGCGCCACCTTCAGTGCCAGCAGGAAGCGCGCCAGCTCGCCGCCTGACGCGATGCGGTCGATGGGGCCGGCTTTCATGCCCTTGTTGGTGCTGGCCTCGAAGCGGACCTGTTGCGTGCCAAGCGGCCCGAACTGTTCGGGAGGCAGGTCGCTGATGGCGGTGACAAAGGTGGCTCCGTCGAGTTTCAGCGGCGGCAGCTCGGTTCCGACCGCCGCATCCAGAGCCTGCGCCGCGCGAAGCCTGTTGGCGGCCACGACTTCGGCGATCTTGCGGTAATAGTCGCGCCATTGCCGTTCATTATCGGCAAGGCCTGCCAGCGCGCCCGCTGAATCCTCGATACCGGCGAGATTTGCCGCAAGGCGGGCATGAACCTCGACAAGCCCGTCCGGCTCGCAATCATGCTTGCGTGCCTGCTGGCGAAGCTCGTGAAGCCTGTCATCGACAAGCTGAAGCCGCCCCGGATCACTTTCCAGCGCGTGCCCGGCGCCGCTGATGGCTGCGCCGGCCTCTGACAATTCGGCATCCGCGCGTTCAAGCGCGGATTTCGCCTCGTCCAGAATGCCGCCGGCATAGGGCGCGGCTTTCTCCAGCGCGGCAAGGGCGCGCCCGATGGTCGACTGTGCCCCTGTTTCACCGAAAATGGCGTCGTCGGCAACGCCGAGGCTTTCGCCGATGCGCCCGACATTCGCCAGCCTCTCGCGCTCGGCCGACANCTCGNCNTCTTCGCNGGCGGTTGGTGCGAGCAGGTCGAGCTGNTCCACGGCATCGCGAAGCCACTCTTCCTCGGCGCGGGCCTTTTCGAGCTCCTGCTTGGCCCGGGCAAGGTTGCGCTGCGCCTGAAGCCAGTTTTCCCAGCCGGATTTCAGCTTTTCCAGAACATCTTCATGACCGGCGGCACGGTCGAGCAGCGTGATATGTGTCGATGTATCGAGAAGGCCGCGCCCTTCGAACTGGCCCTGGATCTCGACAAGCGTATCGCCGACTTCACGGAGAAGGGCGGCCGAAACCGGAACGTCGTTGATGCTTGCTGATGACTTTCCGTCGGCCTTCAGCCTGCGGCGCAGGATCAGCTCCTCGTCTGGCGGGATGTCGGCCTCGGCGAGACGGGCCCAGACCGGATGGGACGCATCAAGGCGAAAGACCGCCGAGACGTGCGCCGCGTCGGCACCCTCGCGGATCAGGCGGAAATCCGCCCGGCTGCCAAGGGCGAGGCCCAGCGCGTCGAGAAGGATGGATTTGCCTGCTCCGGTCTCGCCGGTCAGGACCGTCAGGCCACCTTCAAAGGAAAGCGTCAGACGTTCGATCAGGACGATGTTGGATACGGTCAGGCTGTGCAGCATCACTCGACATCAAANAGCGAGGCGACGGANTCGACNGTGCGCTGGAANATNCCTTNCGGAAGCGACCNNTCCGGNTCCTCGGCAAGGGCCAGNANNTCGNTNGTCCAGAAGGAATCGGGATANTTATAGACNGCNACCGANCCGACNCGGTCCGCCTCNTCGANNAGNCCNAGCGCCAGATAGGNNTCGACCATNCGGTANAGCGCTTCNGGCACCTGNTTGCTTGTCTGGTNNTCNCGNACCACNCGCTCGAANCNGCGNAGNGCGGCNGCNTANTANCCGACGCTCGNNATAGAANCGNCCNACCGCCATTTCCTTTCCGGCAAGATGCGAGCGCGCAAGGTCGGCCTTCAGCCTNGCGTCGCGGCTGTAAGTGCCTTCCGGATAGCGAAGCAGCAGGTCGTCAAAGGCATTCAGCGCCAGAAGTGTCATCTCGGCGTCGCGTTCGACATCGGCGATCTGCTCGTAATATGACAGGGCCTTCAGATAATAGGCGTATTCCACCATGCCATCAGCCGGATTGAGTTCGATGAATCTGTCCAGCGCAGCAACGGCACGCGGATAATTGTTATCCTGATAGAACGACCAGGCGGCCATGATCTGCGCGCGCACTGCAAGGTCGGAATAGGGGTGTTGGCGCTCGACTTCCTCAAATTGTGGCGCAGCCTTTTCCGCATCGCCCTGAAGCACCAAGGACAACGCCTCGTCATAGAGTTTGTCGGCCGGTCGCTCCACCTGTTCGGGAAAGTCGGGTGAGGCACAACCGGCAAGAGAAACAGCAAGAACGGCAATCGCAAGAGAATGACGGGAGATCGAGTGATGGGCCAAGGCGGCTCTCCAGCAGGACGAGGGTTTTACCGGCAGGGGCGTCACGCTGCCCGGTCACCGTNAGGAATGACAATAGCCGCAAGCGCGTCGGGTGAAAAGACGCCAGTTGGCTTCGAGATGACANGCGCGAGGNCCATCGCNCGGACGCGTTCGTCGACGTGTTGAGGGNNGNAAACGGCCTAGACGGCNGCGGCGGCGGCAACCTCGGGAAGCGCGTATCCNTCCGAATGATCGCTGGCAACGCCTTCTTCGATGATCTGGTAGCAGGCCGGGGAATTCCACAGGGTGCGGATCAGCTTGGCGCACATGGCATGGCCGGGGCGTGANGCNGTGACCTTGCCACGNGTCATCATNCCNAGGAGATANAGATCGCCAAGGCAATCAAGGATTTTGTGGCGAACGAATTCACGCGGCATGCGAAGGCCGCCCTCGTTNAGAATTTCNCCGTCCTTCACAACCACCGCATTGCTCAGCGACCCGCCAAGGGCAAGGCCCGCATTCTGCATCGCTTCGACATCACGCATCTGGCAGAAAGTGCGTGCCGCGGCGAGATCGCGGACGAAGCTGCCATTGCCGTGGAAATAGTGGAAGCTCTGGCGACCGATGGCCGAATCCTCGAAATCAATCTCGGCCTCGATTTCGAGGCCGTTTGCAGGCTCGATCCTCGCCCATCCGCCAGCATGCTCGACGCTGACCGGAGCCGTGACGACCAGTGTACGACGGCGCACCGGAAGTGTGGTGATGCCCGCGCGCAGGATCGCCTCGACGACCGGCAGGCTGCTGCCATCCAGAATGGGAGCCTCCCCGGAGTCGATCTGGACGATGGCGTTGTCGATGCCGAGACCGGCAAAGGCGGCCATGATATGCTCGACAGTCTCGAGGCGCACGCCGTCCTCGTTGGAGATCCGCGTGCACAACCGCGCCTGCTCGACGTTGTCGGGATGCGCGTTGATGGTCTGACGGCTTTCGGTGATGTCGATGCGGCGGAACTGGATGCCGAAGTTCGGAGCTGCCGGGTGAATCTCGACCCGGACGAAACGGCCGGAGTGCAGCCCTATGCCATCGAAGGAGATGACATTGCCTACTGTGGTCTGCATCGACTGTTCACTGTGCATAGACGAGATGACCCCGGCTGGTATTTTAACCTTCCGCGGTTGGTTCCGCGGTAATGGCCGGTTGCTGTGCAAAAGACCACGCATGAATTAATAAACGCCGGGCCACCACAATCAAATCACATTTGGTTACTGGTTGTTACAACAACAGCAGCCGCTAACCATCTCATGACATGGAAAAAGGCCCGGCATTACACCGGGCCCCTGTCCTGGTTTCACACCATTGCGGCGGCATAAACCGCCAGCTCACGATTGAAACGCGCTAGTTGGCCTGCCGGCGCAGGAACGCCGGAATTTCCAGATCGTCCGACTGCCGGTCAAGCGCTGNAGGCTCGGGCATACGGCTCATCACGTCGGCACGCGGNAGATCAAGGATTGANGGCGCGTCTGGCGCCACCGGCTCCTCGGCCGCGGCTTCCGCCGGTGTTTCGACCTCAGGCTCACGCCGCTGCGACACAGCCTCGTCCGCAGACTTTGCCGTCCAAAGGTTCGAGATCTTGTTGATCAGGCTGGTCTTCCCGCTGGCAGGTCCGGTTTCCGGCACGGACTCGCTTTCGGGCATGGCCACCGGTTCCGCCGGCACAAAGGCGCGGCGTGGTGCGGTCAGTTCCTCCGGCGTGTCTGCCATCATCACCGTGTCCCCGGCACTTTCGGCGGCCGCTTCCCGGTCCGCCGGATCGGCAGGCTGGTCGATGTCGGCCGGCATGCCGCTTGCGAAGGAGGCCGCGCGCTCGTTGGCGATGGCCTCGTCGAGCGACATTTGCGACCCGTCCTCGGTCTCCGCGGCCGTCTCGTGCTCGCGCGCCAGCGGCAGCTCGCGTGAGCCGCCCTTGCCGATGGCGAGGAAGGCCAGGCGCGGGCTTGGCTGCGGTTCCATAGCGACTGGAGCTTTGATTGTTTCTGGCAGGCCGGTTGTCGCGCCTTGCGAAGGTTCTGCCTCGGCAGATGCTGTCTCTTCAGCTGGTGCCGGGGTTTGCGGCAGGGCGGGCGGCTCCGGCAGCTCCGCGACCTCCGGAACAGCTGTCGTCGCGCTGTCCGCGATACCCGTCGGTGCCGAGATCACTGTCGAGGGACGCGAGGTCGGCGCCTTGATGAAGGTCGGTGCCTCGCGGCGCGCGGCAGCTGTCTCGATNCCGGTGGCGACGATCGAGACCCTCATGATGCCATCCAGCTTCTCGTCGAAGGTTGAGCCGAAGATGATCACGGAGTCACTGTCGATCTCGTCGCGGATGCGGTTGGCGGCCTCGTCTACCTCGAACAGCGTCATGTCCATGCCGCCGGTGACATTGATCAGCACGGCGCGCGCGCCGGCCATCGAGATGTCATCCAGAAGCGGGTTGTTGATCGCGGCTTCGGCTGCCTGGGTGGCCCGGCCCTCGCCGGATGCCTCGCCTGTTCCCATCATCGCCTTGCCCATCTCGCACATCACTGAACGGATATCGGCGAAGTCGAGATTGATCTGGCCGGGCTTGATCATCAGGTCGGTGACGCCTGCCACGCCCTGGTGAAGCACCGTATCTGCCATGTGAAACGCATCGGCGAAGGTGGTACGCTCGTTGGCGATCCGGAACAGGTTCTGGTTTGGGATCACGATCAGCGTATCGACATGAGCCTGCATCTCCTCGATGCCGGTCTCGGCCTGCCCCATGCGGCGCTGGCCTTCGAAGTCGAACGGCTTGGTCACGACGCCCACCGTCAGGATGCCACGCTCGCGCGCGGCGCGGGCGATGACAGGAGCCGCGCCGGTGCCGGTACCACCGCCCATGCCGGCGGTGATGAAGACCATGTTGCAGTCGGCGAGCTCGCTCATCACGGCTTCAATGCTTTCTTCGGCGGCGGCGCGGCCAACATCGGGCTTGGAGCCGGCGCCGAGGCCCTGGGTGATCGCCGATCCGAGCTGGATCTTGCGCGGGGCNAGCGAATGCGCCAGNGCCTGGCCATCGGTGTTNGCCACCAGGAAATCAACNCCGTCGAGATCGGCACTGATCATGTTGTTGACGGCATTGCCGCCGGCGCCGCCNACACCGACCACGGTGATACGCGGGCGAAGTTCCTGCATGGTTTGCGGAACGGACAGATTGATGGTCATGATTGTCTCCCTGTTGTGGTNGTTGACCATGTGGCTGCCTGTGCCGGAAACACACATGGCCTGGCAGCGGTTGGGTGCGGGGTATTGGCAGGGCCGGTCGCCCCCGCAGCGATGGCCGGCCCCCTTGNAAGGGTGCTGGAAAAACGTGTCCGGAAATCAGTCAAACTGGCTGTCATCTGATCTGCTCCTTTCTCACAGATTGTCCCGGAACCATGCGCCGAGCCGTTCCATCGGCCCGTGAGGCAGGGTTCGTGTCTGTCGTTCTGCCGGATCATCCGCTGTCAGCCTGCTGACATGGATGAGCGCGCCGACGGCGGCTGCGCTCGACCGGCTTGTTTCCTCGACCGCAAGATTGCTGATCCCCGACGGCTGGCCGAGAACCACGTTGCGGCCGGCGAGCTGGGCACAGAAATCTGCGATGCCGGTAAGCTGGCTGGCACCGCCGGTCAGCACAAACCTGTTGCCGGCGGCATATTCCATCCGCGCGGCGCGCATGCGGTCTGTCAGGAGCTCGACCACCTCTTCGATGCGGGGCTTGATCACGGCGCTTAGCAGGCTGCGCTCGATGGTCTTGCCGCCGGCCTCGATCANATCGCCCAGACCGGGGATGGTGATATTGTCCGACATGCCGAGCTGAACGGCCTGGCGCACGGGCGAGGGGGCCTTGGCCATGGCATCGACCGGTGTGATAGAGCCGTGGACCGCTTTCAGCCGCTCGGCCTCGCCAAGCGGCGTGGACAGGATCCTGGCGATGTCCGTGGTCACGTGCTGGCCGCCAACCGGCACCGTGTCGACATAGATCAGCTTGCCGTCCATGAAGATCGCGGCAGAGGATGTTCCGCCGCCAAGATCGATGACTGTGCAGCCCAGCTCGCGCTCTTCCTCGCCAAGGCAGGCAAGTCCGGCGGCATATCCGGCATGGATGAACCGGTCGACACGCAAATGGTTCAGGGCCAGCGCCTCGATGATGTTGGACAGGCTGGTGCGCGAGGCGGCGACGGTCAGGTAATCGACCGACAGCTTGTTGCCGCGCATGCCGGCCGGGTCGGCGATGCCGCGCATCTCGTCGAGGCTNTANTGAAGCGGGTGGAACTGCATCAGCTGCAGCGCCGGGTCCAGCGCCTGTGCACCNCAGCGGTCCANAAGCCTGCGGATGTCACGGCGGCTGACAGTGCTGTCCGACAGTGTCATGTGCTGTGTGCCAAAAGCAGAATGTGGCCGCCCACCCGGCATCACGACGCTGACCGAGGTAATGGACAGGCCGGCGGTGCGCTCGGCGCTCTGGACGCAATTGCCGATGGCATCGCTGAATTCCGACAACACATTCACCTCGCCGGCGCGCATCCCTGCAGATGCATGGGTGCCTTGGCCGATCAGGCTCAACGTGCCGAGCTTGTCGATCTCGCCGATCATGCAGCAAATCTTCGAGCTGCCGATGTCGAGAATTGCAAACGGCTTGTGGCTGTTGCGCCGGGTTCCGAGCCTCATGTCTCTCTCCCCTTGCCGCGAACCGGAATATTCGGCTCGACGATCATCTGGTCGGGCACACGCATGTCGATCACCGCAAGGTCGCGATCGATAATCCTCTTGCTGTGGTCGATCACCGCGAGGCGCGACCATGCCGTGCGCGGATCGGTCTCGGGAAGGCGGACCCGGATGCCGTTGCGAAGATGGACGTCCCAGCGGCGCTCGGACTGGTAGGTGACGGCCCAGACCTCGGCGAACAGCTCCGGCTCGGTCCGCAGGATGTTCAGCAACGGAGCGGCGTTCGACGCGGCGCTGCTTCCCGCGACCACGGTGAGATGGCCGAAGGCAGCCGGGTCGGCGCCGGAAATGATGTCTCCATGCTCGTCGATCACGCGATGCCCTGCTTCGGTCTGCAGCAGCGCCATCGGAACCCTCTCGGTCAGGATCAGGCGTATGGTTGACGGCATGCGGCGCTCGACGGCGATCTCGCGCACCCAGCCGATGGTGGCAAGCCGTTCATGCAGCGCGGGCAGCGAGATTGTCAGCATCGGTTGCCCGAGGGTGAGCTCGCTCGCGGCGATCAGCACTTCTTTCGGCGTATGCGCGCGCCCCTGAACCTCGATGGTCTGAAGGCGAAGGCCGGCATCGGCGCTGGCGGTCACGAAACCGGTCGACAGGCGGCCACGCTCTGCATAGGCGAAAATACCAGTGGCAAGCAGTCCGGCCATCATCGCGCCGGTGACGATGATCCGCAGGCTNGGCCGCCTCGCNTGCCGCGCCATGCCTGCCTCGACCGTCCGCTCTGGCGGCTGCAGGTCTGCGGTGCGCTTTGCACCGGTGTTCGCGGTAGCGGCTGTCCCCTTGCCGGGGCGCATGAACGGGATCAATCGTCGCATTGCGCAGTCTCCAGCAGATGATTGACGAGTTCTTCTCCGGACAGGCCGACAAAGCGGGCCTGTTCCGGCACAAGCGAGGTGGCGGTCATGCCGGGCACGGTGTTGATCTCGAGCATGAAGAGCTGGCCGCGATCCTCGTCCCAGCGGTAGTCGGCGCGGATCACGCCGCGGCATCCGAAATGGCGATAGGCGCGTTCAGCCCAGTCGCAGGCCTGAAGCGTGACGTCCTGCGGAATGTCGGCCGGCAGCACATGCTCGGAGCCGCCTGGCGCGTATTTCGCGTCGAAATCATAGAAGGCGACCTTCGGCTTGATCTCGGTGACGCACAGCGCGGTGCCGTCGAGAACCGACACGGTAAGCTCGCGCCCNGGGATATAGGGCTCGGCGATCAGTTCGGTATCGATGTCCCACTGGCTTCGCGCCGGCGGGCTCTTGCTGTCGGCCTCGACGATGACGACGCCGACGCTGGAGCCGTCATTGCGCGGCTTGATCACATGCGCGCCGGTAAAGTCGGCGGGATATACATGGCTGTCCTCGACCAGCAGCAGGTCGGCAGGCACGGCGATGCCGACCTCGGCGAGCATGCGCTTGGCACGGACCTTGTCCATGGCGTTGGCCGAGGCGAGAAGGCCGCTGTGGGTGTAGGGGATGTTCATGATGTTGAGCAGCCCCTGGATGTTGCCATCCTCGCCGATCTGGCCGTGCAGCGCGTTGAACACACGCGCCGGCTTCATCTCGGCCAGGGTGGCGGCGATATTCCGGTCGAGCTCGATCTCGACGGCATCCCATCCGGCATTACGCGCCGCTTGGCCGCAGAAGCTGGCGGTGACACGGCTGACGCGCGCCTCGGATGTCCAGCCGCCCATCAGGACGGCAACACGATCGCCTGTCACGCGCCGCCTCCTGTGTCAGAATGGTTCCGGGGGTCGGCCTGCCCGTCGGCAAGCGCACCCACGCGCCGGATTTCCCAGCGCAGCGCCGGGCCGCCGCGCGCGTTCACACGGTGCCGCATGGTCTCGCCGAGCATCTCGATGTCATGTGCCGAGGCATCGCCGGTATTGATCAGGAAATTGCAGTGCTTTTCCGAAACCTGGGCGCCGCCGACCACAAGGCCCCGGCATCCGGCCGCATCGATTTCCTGCCAGGCCTTGCCGCCCGGCGGATTGGCAAAGGTGCTGCCGCCNGTGCGCACNCCACGTGGCTGCGCATCGCCACGGCTGGCGACGATTTCCTTCATGCGCNCCTTGATGGCGGCTTTCTCGCCGGGGCGCGCCTGCAGTTCGGCATGGGTGAAGATCCAGTCGGCCGGGGCATCTGTATGGCGATAGGCCATGCCCATCTCCGCAGGGGTNGCGCTGACGGNCTGCCCCTGCCGGTCAAAGCCGTGGGCGCGGATGGTGATGTCGCGGAATTCGCCGCCATAGGCGCCGGCATTCATCCGCAGGCCGCCGCCGACCGTTCCCGGAATGCCGATCAGGAATTCCAGCCCGGCCAGGCCGTTGCGCGCGGCATATCGCGCGACGTCGGCATCGGTGGCACCGGATCCGGCGGTGACAATCTCGCCTTCGTGGCTGATGGTGGTCATATGCGCGCCAAGCCTGACGACGACGCCCGGAATGCCGCCGTCACGCACCAGCAGGTTGGATCCGGCGCCGACGGGCAGCACCGGTATCTCTGCCGGGCAGGCGGCGAGGAAGGCGCCGAGATCGGCGGCATCAGCCGGGCTGAAAATGATATCCGCCGGGCCGCCGACACCGAACCAGGTGTGGCGCGCCATCGGNACGGCCTCGCCATAGTCGCCGCGAACGGCGGGAAGACGTTCGATCAACGGGCCGGTCATGATCCCGCCTCCCGCAATGCGTCCATCTCTTCAGGAAGGCGCGCCGCCCAGCCGGTGATGTCTCCGGCGCCGAGGCACATCACCAGATCGCCCTCGCCGGTGCGCGAGATGATCTCGGCGGCAAGCGCCTCAGGCCCCTGCAGCGCGGCCGGNCCCCTGTGCCCGCGGTCGCGCAACCCGTTCACAAGATCATCGCGGCTCACTCCGGGGATCGGCGCCTCACCGGCGGCATAGACATCGGCGACGAGAACCTCGTCGGCGTCATTGAAACAGCCGCAGAAATCGTCGAACAGGTCGGCAAGGCGGCTGTAGCGGTGCGGTTGCACGACGGCGACCAGCTTGTTGGTGCCGCACAGCATGCGGCCTGCCTGCAGGGCGGCGCGGATTTCCACAGGGTGATGCCCGTAATCGTCGATCACGGTCACGCCGCCGCTNATNCCCTTGGTCTCNAAGCGCCTGCCGACCCCGCCGAAGCCGTCAAGGGCCGCCGCGATGCGGTCGGGAANGACACCCATCTCCAGCGCCACCGCGATCGCGGCGAGGCAGTTCTGGACATTATGCTCGCCAAGCATCGGGAAGCGCACGCTCGGCATCATCTCGAACCCGCCGGCNGTGCGGTCGGACAGCATCACATCGAACAGCATCGCCGCCCCGTCGACACNCAGGTTGACGGCGCGCACATCGGCGTTCGCNGACATGCCGTAGGTGATGATCCGCCGGTCCTTGATCCCGGCCATCAGGCGCTGCACCGCCGGATGGTCGATGCACANGGNGGCAAAGCCGTAGAAGGGAATGGAGGCGACGAAATTCAGGAAAGCCTGCTCCAGCGCATCATAGGTGCCGTGATGGTCGAGATGCTCCGGATCGATATTGGTGACCACGGCGACGGTCGGGTTCAGCTTGGCGAACGAACCGTCGCTCTCGTCGGCCTCGACAACCATCCACTGGCCGCGGCCAAGGCGGGCATTGCTTCCCCATCCGGTGATGATGCCGCCATTGATCACCGTCGGATCGACGCCGGCGCTGTCCAGCAGGGTCGCCACCAGCGAGGTGGTCGTCGTCTTGCCATGTGTGCCGGCAACGGCGACTGACCAGCGAAGCCGCATCAGCTCGCCAAGCATCTCGGCGCGGTGCACGATCGGAATGAACCGCTCGCGCGCGGCCATGACTTCGGGATTGTCGGGCTTGATCGCGGTCGAGATCACCACGATCGAGGCATCGGCCACATTCTCGGCGGCCTGGCCGCAGATGACCTTGATGCCCTTGTCGCGAAGGCGGCGCACATTGGCGTTTTCCGAGCTGTCGCTTCCCTGCACATGATAGCCGAGCTCGAACAGGATTTCGGCGATGCCGCTCATGCCGATGCCGCCGATGCCGGTGAAATGCAGGGTGCCGATGGACAGGGGAAGTTCACTCATCGGGCGCTCCTGCTGCCGCCGCTGGCGGCAAGGTCGAGGGCATAGCCGGCAATGGTGTCGGCGGCATCCGCGGCGGCGAGGCCGCGTCCGCCGCGTCCCATCGCGGCAAGTGTCGGCAAATCCGACAGAAACNTTGTGATCCGCGNCGCCANTGCNGCCGCATCCAGCTCTGCCTCGGCAAGGCAGATGCCGCCGCCGGCAGCTTCCAGCTGGCGCGCATTCGCCGTCTGGTGGTCGTCCATCGCGCCGGCAAAGGGGATCAGGATGGCGGGGCGTCCCGATGCGGCCAGTTCGGCGACGCTGGAGGCGCCGGCGCGGCTGATCACAAGGTCGCTTTTGGCGAACCGGTCGGGCATGTCGTCGAAGAAGGTNNGGATTTCGGCGTTGATGCCGATTTNGCGATAGCGGGCCTGCAGCATATCCACCTGTTCGGCGCGGCATTGCTGGGTGACCCGCAGACGCGTGCGCAACGCCGGATCNACCTGTGCCAGCGCATCGGGAACCATGGTTGCGAACACGGCCGCGCCAAGCGATCCGCCGACAATCGTCAGCTCCAGCGCCTCGCGATCCGCGTCCGGCAGCTCGTCGATCTCGAGGAACGCCGCGCGGACCGGCATGCCGGCCACAAAATGCAAGACCTTGTCAGGAAGGTTTCGTGTGCCTTTCCAGCTCAGCGCGAGATGGCCGCACCAGCGCGCCAGCAGATGGTTGGCACGCCCGAGATGGGCATTCTGTTCATGCAGCACGGCTGGAATGCCAGTCAGGCGCGCGGCCAGCATTGGCGCAAAGGACGGATAGCCGCCGAACCCGACCATCGCGGCCGGCCGCCGGCGCCGCAGCATGGCAAGCGCCATGACCACACTGGCGCCGAGCTGCAGCGCCGCCCGGACCTTGCGGATCAGGCCGCGCTGGAAGGGCGAGCCCGCCGGCAGCACGCTGAAGGATGTTCCCGTCAGCAGGCGAGCGCCGCGCCGGTCGGTCATCATCATTGTGTCGGCGCCGCGACGCGCCAGCGCCTCGGCTACGGCAACGGCCGGGAACACGTGGCCGCCGGTGCCGCCTGCGGCAAGCGCGATCAATGGACGGGAAGGCGCGGTCATGACGACGCCTCCTGCAGATTGCGCCGGCCGGGAAGCA
>FUFK010038432.1_pt1 | contig 22298 bp, 24 predicted proteins | sample 1021851 | NCBI WGS metagenome assembly FUFK01 (sample SAMEA51879418, study PRJEB19060) | metagenome
TGTGTTTAATAAAGTTTCTGAGAATATAGATGTATTAAAAAATAAACCTATCAAAGGATATATTCAAATAATAAAAATAATTATCGCATCATTCATCGCGATAATTATTTTTGCAATAATAACTGGTCAATCAGTAGCTTACTACATAAGTGGTCTTGGAGCTCTGACTGCAGTATTGTTGTTAGTCTTTCAAGATACAATTCTTTCTTTTGTAGCATCAGTCCAAATTGGTCAAAATGACATAATAAAAATTGGTGACTGGATAGAGGTTCCCGAGTTTGGTGCAGATGGAGATGTTGTAGATATAGCCCTTCACACTGTAAAAGTACAAAATTGGGACAAAACAATTACAACAATACCTACATCAAAAATTGTTAATACTTCTGTGAAAAACTGGAGGGCAATGTCTGAGTATGGAGGGAGGAGAATAAAAAGATCAATATTAATAGATATTTCTAGTATCAAGTTTTTAACGGCAGAAGAAACAGTCGAACTTCAAAAGCTTTCACCAATTAAGAGCTATATTTCAGAAAAAAACGAGGAGTTAGAAGAGTTTAATAAATTAAACAGTGAGTCTTCTAACCAATTAGAAACTAGGAGATTAACAAATATCGGAACTTATAGAGCGTATGTTGAGAACTATTTGAAACAAAGTCAAAATTTAAATACTGACACCATGACTTTTTTAGTTCGTCAATTACCCTCTTCTCCTGAAGGAGTGCCTATAGAAATATATACATTTACGAATACAACAGAGTGGGTTGCTTATGAAAAAATACAATCAGACATTTTTGATCACTTATTTGCAATTCTTCCAAAATTTGGATTACGAGTTTTCCAAAGTGGTGTAATAGAGGCTGTGGCTATGAAAAACTTACCATTTAATCAACTGGACGAATAAGTTCTCTAGCAAACTTAAGAGCTCCAAATATTATAAAGATATAATTTAAATAATTTCCATATTTGCTGTATGGAGTTTCTGTTTGTCTTACCTCAAGTTTTTCATTTAATGTTGTTGTTTCAAATAATTCAGTTTTAGAAATAACTTTTCCATTGTGATCTATGAACGCTGATTTACCTGTAATTGCCGCATGTACAATTGGTCTCTCGTTTGAAATTGCATTTGCCCTGGACATTAATATAAATTGGTCCGACATCCCGCTTTCTCCATAGCTTGCTTGGTTAGTAAGAATTACAACCAACTCTGCACCGTCCAAGACACTGTTCCTAATGTATCTTTGGAAAGAACCTTCAAATGAAATAACAGTTGATATTTTTGTATCATTAACCATAAATATTTTTTGACCATCTCCCCTAATCATGTCACGAGGAACCAGTGCTAGTGGGGGAATCCAGTCTAAATATTTTCTAAAAGGTATATATTCTCCAAATGGTACTGGATGCTGTTTTAGATATTGATCTACAATCTCTCCCTCTCTGTTAATAAAGATTCCATAGTTTTCGAAATATTCTTTTTGTACAGGTCTGTCTCCCCCAATTAAAAAATATGAATCTAATCTCAAAGCTTGAGCAGAAACGTCATTTTGAACTCTACTATGTACTCCCGGATCATTATTAAATCCTGTTGAGCTCTCAGGCCAAACTACTAAATCAAAATTCCCTTCGAGAGATTGAGTTTGAACTAAATGGCTATCATAAATTTTTTGCCTTTCATTGCTGCATCTGTTTTTTGCACCAGGACAAGGACTGTTTCCTTGAACGATTGTAATGTTGAGTTCTGATGTTTCTAACTGAGTGTTCTGATAGTCATTAACAACATAGTTTGAAATAAATATTGTGAAAATTATTAATAAAAATATGCTGTAATCCTTTAAGTAATTTTTTGGTTTGCTTTTTGAAAAAACACCAAGTGCAATTACTAAAGGAAGAGATTGTAGTAAAAGCGAAGATCCAGTTGGTCCAAAGTTTCTGAATGTCAAAGGTACTTCAAAAAATAATGGGCTATCTATAGGGCCTGTCAGTAAAACTGTTGATGGAAAACCCCAAGGAAATCCTCCAAAAGGAAAATATGCTCTGATCAAATCGAAGACTGCTAACGCTGCCAACAATACATAGAAATTATTTCCAGATTTTGTATTTAGATAAGAAAATAATTTTGAGAATACTCCATACATCAACCCCATCAAAAATGTCAAAGGTATCCAGGCTTCAAGTCCTATTGATTGAATTCCTAATAAAATCACGCCGTAAGCAACACACCCAAAGATAAACCCTGACAGAAAAGATTTTTTACTTGAAAGCAATGAATAATAAAAAAGATAAAGTGCAGGAAATATTAAATACCAATAATCATAAGGAGGGAAACTTAAGAAGTAGAGCAAGCCGGCAATAATGGCGTTCATAAACATATGCTTATATGTTAATAATCCCCCTAGTTGAAATAAACTAATTTATGTTTCTCAAAATAACATAAAGCCCAGAAATAATAGAAAAATAAGTTACTGACTGGGCAATAAAACTGTCTGAGACTTTTGAGAAAAGAGAGCTAGAAACTCTAATGCCTACCAAAACAACTGGAAGAAATAACATAAATAAAAGTAGGTGGTCAACATAAAGATTGCCACTAAGAATTAAAAGAGACAATGTAATCAAAATGCCTATGCTAAATACACTATTGAGAGATGGCCTAAATTCCTGAGATTTAGTATTCCTATAAAGCAAAGCTACAGGAGGACCACCAATGGCTGCAATCATCCCAAAAATACCTGAAAAAGTACCTGCAAAAAAGGAATTCAAAGTATTTCTGTTAATTTCCCATCCAAAAAAAGAACCTGCTCCTGCTATAAAAACAATAAGCCCTACAGAGATTGATAAATATTTTTCGGATAAGTTTAATAATAATAAGAGTCCAATTGGTCCTCCTATTAATCGGCCTAGAATAAGTGGCTTGACTTTAGATAAATCAACTTCGTCTTTTTCTCGGTAAAAAACTCTTAAAGCAAGTGGCAAACCAAGTAACGCAAGCAGTTGAGGCACCAGACTAGGCTCAATTTGAACAATTATTGGTGAAGCAATAACAGCAAAGCCAAAACCCAAAACGCCTTGAACGGCAGAGCCAATAAAAAGTAATATTGCAATAAAAATTACTTCAAATAGCGTTAAGTCAAACGGTAGATTCAACCAAGATCTTCTTCAATTAATTTAAGAATTTCTCCATCTTCTGAGTGTCTTCCAAGTTCTTTTTTTGAAAATAATAATTTTTCATTTAAATGAAATTCAAATACTCCACCACCACTTGGAATTAGTTGAATGTTTGTAACTTTGTTACCGTAAACTTCTAAGATATCTTCAATCGTGCCAACTGCACGAGGTGTGTAGTTTCAAACTACACAAAATTCAAGTTTGATTTCCATAACTAAATACTATCATATAAAAAGTTAAAGGAGTTGAGTGTACAACTATTCAGATATATCTTTAGGAAAATTAGAAGAAGACTTAAAAAATACAATCGAAGAATGTAAAGATTTGGTTAGTAATATTAAATCTTCTGAAATTATCGATTTATCGAATTTTAATGAGCTGGAGAGTGCAATTTATGATCTTTCTGGACGCATTGCGTTTATGGGAGATGTACATCCAGATGAAAAAATAAGAAATTTTGGAAATGAAGCAGATTCAAAAATACAAAATCTTGCACTTGAAATATTTAAAGATCAAGATCTATACGAAAAGTTTAAAGAAATAGAAACTAAAAATTTAGATGAAGAATCGAAAACATTTTATAGAGATTTAGAAATTGACTTCAAAGATGCAGGACATGGTCTATCAGGTGAAAAAAAGGATAGGCTCACAGAAATCGAAAAAAAGCTTATAGATCTCAGCATTTCTTTTTCAGAAAATATTGCAAAGGACAAAACTGAAGTTATGTTTTTAGAAGATGAACTAAAAGGTCTGAGTCAAAACGAACTTAAAAACTTGAAGAAAAATAATGATAGTTTTGTTATAACAATGGCATATCCAGACATCAATGCTGTTATGGAAAACTGCAGCGTGAGAAAGACTAGGGAAATTGTTTGGAAAGCTTTTAACAATCGAGCTGTAAAAGAAAATAGTTCAATTCTTGAAGAAGCTGTTCAACTAAGAAATGAAAAGGCTTTGTTGTTTGGATTTAAAACTTGGGCTGAATATAGATTGCAGAATAGGATGGCAAAGTCACCAAATAATGTAGCTTCAATGTATGAGAGCTTGATTCCAAAATTACAAAAAGCAGCTGAAGTAGAAAAAATTGAACTTGCTGTAGATAACATCGAAATTTCTGATATAACACCATGGGATATACGCTATTTTATTTCAAAAGAAAGAAGTAAAGTAAGCAGCATTGAGAATAGTGAATTAAAAAAATTCTTTTACATACATGATGTGAAAACTGAAATGTTTAAAGTTTGTGAAGAAGTATTTGATTTGCATATAAAACCTGAATCGAATGAAACTGCATGGCATGAAGATGTTGAGCTTTGGTCTTTATGGGAAAAAAATGGTCAACAATTAGCATATTTTTATTTAGACCTTTATCCAAGAGAAGGAAAATTTACACACGCTGCAGTATTCGATATATCTTCTGGTGGATCTAGTAGACAAGAGTTGCCAATATGCTCAATGGTTGCAAATTTCCCNAACCCGAACACAGGAGATGGGTTAATGACTTTCGATGAAGTTGAAACTCTTTTTCACGAATTTGGCCATGTTCTACACAACGGAATTGGAAAATCAAAATATACGAGATTTGTTGGTGCAAACTGTGAATGGGACTTCGTCGAAGCACCAAGTCAAATTATGGAGCATTGGGTATGGAAAGTAGAATGTATGAAAAGAATTTCAACGCATATTGAATCTGGTGAATCATTGTCTGAAGAAATATGTGAAAAATTAAATAAATCAAAAAATATTGGAGTTAGTTTACTTACACTCAGGCAGGTTTCATTTGGTCTTGCAGATCAGCATTTACATGGTGAAAACTTTAAAGACAGCCTTTTAGAAATAGAACATGCAGCTCAAAAAGTTACAACAATAACATATCCGAAAGATATCAATCATCTAGCAGCTTTTGGACATTTACTTGGTGGGTATGATGCGGCTTATTATGGTTATTTGTGGGCTGAAATAATCGGTGATGACTTATTTAGTAGATTTGAAAATGAAGGAGTATTGTCTAATTCTGTTGGTGTTGACTATAAAAATAAAATTCTAAAGCCTGGAGGTACTGTACCTGCTGAAAACATGGTTCAGGACTTTTTAGGTAGAAAATGGAATGATGAGGCCTTTTTATCCCAAAAAAACTTGTCAAAATAAAGTTGCCATCTAAAATAAAAGTGTTAAGCTTGTGAATATATTCACAAAGTATATAAAGGAATAAAATGACAGACGGATTAAAAGCTAGTCAAATTAAGGGCGGAATAAGGCCATCAAAAAGTTTTGACCAGGGCAGAGTATGTAAAGATGAATCTTGCAGTACTCAACTAAGTATATATAACAAAAGAGATCATTGCTTCAATCACGCTCCAGTGAAATATCCTAGAGTTAGAGGTAGGATTCTCCAAGAAACTGCTTAAGTTTTAAACTCCCCCCTAATGAAATCTCCCCCATGAGATTTCCGATAAGCCCCTATGAAAATAGGGGCTTATTTTATAAACACATCATTATTATTATTTAATTATGGAAACAAAATTTACTGTACCTGAAATTAGTTGTGGACACTGCAAAGAAACAATTGAGTCAACTATAAATAGTCTCGAAAATGTTGAAGCTGTCAATGTTGATATTGATCAAAAATCAGTAGAAGTTAAGTCTTCCTCAGATCTAGATTTGTCTCTGGTTTCTAACATGCTCGACGAACAAGGCTATACAGTTGTCGAATCAAGTTAAATCTGTCAATTTAGATATTGATGGTATGACGTGTGCGGCTTGTGCTGCAAGAGTTGAGCGTGTACTAACAAAAAACGAACATGTATTAGACGCATCAGTGAGCTTTCCTTTAAAATCAGCAATTGTAGATATCGCAGATGATGAAAGTTTTGATTTTGATGAAATTATTAAATCAGTAAATAAGATTGGCTATAAAGCAAAAGAAGCTTTTGAAGATAACACTGAAAAAAATATCAAATTTAAAATCTTTACGCCAATAGCTTCATTATTAATGACTGTTTCTCTTAGGTATTTTTTTGAAGCAGGTCTAGATTTAATATCCTACCTTATAGGTTTTTTTGTTATTTTAGTTCTTGGAAGAAATTTCCATATATCTGCGTTTAAAAAAATTAAAAATCTTGATTTCAATATGGACACTTTAATCTCGCTTGGAAGTTTGAGCTCTTTGTTAATTTCTTTATTACCGGCTGAGCTGGTTTCTTCAGTGAGTTCTGCATCGAGTGAAAATAAAATGTTTCTTGATACTGGAGCTTTTATTGTGTCTTTTTTACTTATTGGTAAGGCAGTAGAAGATAGGGTAATAGAAGAGTCTGTGAAAACTTCAGAGTCAATAAAAAGTCGTATGCCAAAAACTTTGATAGTAAATAGAGATAAAGACAGAATTGAAATACCTACAAAAGATGTCAAAGAAAAAGATCGTTTCAATGTAATGGTCGGTGAAATTATTCCCGTTGATGGTGAGATTGTTGAAGGTGAAACTACTGTTGATGAAAGCCTTCTTACTGGAGAGTCTATTCCTTTAACAAAGGAAAAAGGAGATCAGGTTGTTGGAGGAAGTATTAATTTACAAGGAAATATAGAGATTGAAGTAAAAGAATCTTACCAAAAATCAACTTATAACATTATCGAAGACTTAATCAGAAATGCTCAGGGAACTAAGCCAGATATTCAAAAATCACTCGACACAATTACACAGTATTTTGTACCGGTTGTTTTATTTACTAGTTTTAGCACTTTTGCCTTCAAGTATCTAATTCAAGATGTTGCCTTGATAGACGCCTTAAAAAATGCAATAGCTGTATTAGTTATTGCATGTCCATGTGCACTGGGACTAGCAACCCCAATAGTTTTATTTAAAACTGCAACAGTCAGCAAACTAAAAGGCTTTCTTTTTAAGAATTTTGATATTCTTCAAAAGTTTGGAGACATAAATACAATGGTTTTNGACAAAACGGGNACTCTTTCCTCCGGTATCTTTAAAATCAGGGAGATTCAAATGCCTAATGAAACTATTCCAAGAAGTACTGTTTTGCAGTTGATTGCAAGTCTTGAAAACTATTCTCAACACCCAATTGCAAAAAGTATTGTTTATCAAGCAGAGTTAGAGGATTTAACACTTCATCCTGCTTCAAATATAAAAGAAAAACCCGGCGTTGGAATTGAAGGCATTGTTGAAAAGCAACTTATTAAAATTGAAAAAAACAAAGAGAAAAATGACTCTTCACTTAAAGTTTCAATAAATGATCTGGATTATTTTTTATACCTAGAAGAAGAATCATCCGTTTCTAACAATTTTTTAAAAGAGCTTAAAGAAGAGAAGAATATCGTAATTCTCTCTGGTGATAAAAAAGTTAATGTAGAAAGATTTGCTGAAGAACAAAACATAAAAGAATTTTATTCTGATAAAAGTCCTGAGGAAAAACTTGACTTTATAAAAGATATCCAAAAAGACGAGAGGGTAATTTTTGTTGGTGATGGAGTTAATGATTCACCGTCAATTAAACAAGCTGATGTTGGAGTAACTACCTCTTCTAGTAGCCAGATTGCACAAGTTTCTGGAGATATATTAATCCACAAAGGAGGTTTAGAAACTCTGAGTGAAGTATTTAATCTTTCAAAAAAATCAAAACATAGAATATATCAAAATCTTTTTCTTGCCTTTATTTACAACACACTAATGATACCTATTGCAGTTGTTGGCCTAATTACACCGAATTTGGCAGCACTAGCAATGGCGCTTTCTAGTATTTCGGTAGTAATAAACTCTTCAAGAAAACTCTAAAAATTAATCTTAAATAAATCTATCGCAACATTATTCTTCAAATATGGAAGATGTAGTTTGGTATAGAAAGCCACTTTTATCAGAACCTGTTGCAATACTTGCATTCGAAGGTTGGAGTGATGCTGGCAACACTGCCACGGGTTGTGTTGAGAACTTGAGCAGTACGTATGATGTTGAACCGTTTGCAGAATTAAACTCAGATTCATATTATAACTACCAAATGAGAAGGCCAATTGTTGAAGTTAAAGACTTTGGAGAAAGAAACTTTCACTGGCCCCAAACATCTTTTTACTCAATTGAAGACTACAAGTTGAAAAGTGATTTGATATTAGTTTTTGGCGAAGAGCCATCAATGAAGTGGAAAGATTACTCAAGAAACATTTCGGATACGCTGCTTGAGCTTGGAGTAAAAAAAGCGGTAACTTTAGGTGCTTTTTTTGGACAAGTTGCACACACGCTTCCTGTACCAATNTTTGGNGTTAGTGGAGATCCAACATTTCATTCAAGATACAATGTNTTAAATCCAAATTATTCTGGACCTACAGGTATCACTAGTGTTGTTGGGCAAACACTCAGAGATAATGGTATCGAGACTGCAGGACTTTGGGCAGCTGTTCCTCATTACNTAAGTAGTGGTGGTTATCCTAAAGGAATGAGNGCACTGTTAAATAAAACTTCNGATATCTTAAAAATTGATATTGATGATTCNGGNATTCAAAGTGAAGGACAACAGTTTGAACTAAAAATTAACAAGGCTATGGAAAACTCTCAAGATTTAGCAGAGTACGTTTCTAAATTAGAAGAAGCTGATGTTAGTATCGAAGATAATTTTTCAGAAGATAATCTTGTTCAGCAAATTGAAGATTTCTTAAATGAAGAGAGAGAAATTTAACTAAACGCTTTTCTTCTTATGTCTATTTGATTTACGACGTTTACGGTATTTATGTTTTGACATTTTTTTACGTCTTTTTTTAATCAAAGATCCCATAAATTAAATTTTTTTCCTTTTTTCCTAACTGCGAAAGTCTAACGGATTTTCATGATTAATTGAAAATCTTTTTAAAGTTTTTTATCAGTACCGAGATTTATTGCTTTTAATAAAGCGTTTTTACCATCATTGTCCTCTGGAGAACGTTTTAATGCCCATAATCCCCAAGTAATCATTGATAGTATTTCAAAATATTCAAACTTTTCGATTTCATCTTTTTTTTGAATGTTAATTTCATTGAGTGCCTGTTGACGCATATTCTTATCTAAGTCGAACTCATTTTGCCAAAATAAGTCTGCGTAATCAAAATACTTGTCTCCCATCGATGAATATTCCCAGTCAATTAGGTATGTTTGGTCATCATATACTACAAAATTACCTGAATAAAGGTCTTGGTGACAAGGTTCATTATTAATACCAATTTCTTTAATTTTTTTAATAATCTCAAAACCAACTTCTTTTGCATCTCTCTCGATTGAGTTAGAAACATCAGCAATTTCGCTAAACACATTGAGTGGTGAAAAATTATTTTCAAAAACTAAATCTGAATTGTGTAAATCAAACAGCTTTTTGAAGGCTTCCTTTCTCATATTTTCGTTTTTAAAATCAGAAGATTTATATGTGTATATATCAAAATATTTGGAAATTTTAACACCTGTATTTTCATCAAAAATTATATAAGGTAAAGTCAATCCATATTCCTGTGCCTTTAATGTATTTTGTTTTTCAGATTTTCTATTAATTACATCTGGGTTATCACCAGGTATTCTTAAAACGTACTTATCATTATCCAGATCTACTACATAGCTTGTATTTGTAATGCCATCTAGTTCTGAAATCTCATATTTACTTTCATCTTTTGAATTTGAAATGCCATACTTTAAAAATATTTCAATCACTTCACTAGCTTTGATCATATTCATTATCATAATATAAGTTATGAATGATCCATTTGCACTTGATTTAACAATTATTCTTCTTTTGCTAGGTGTTGGAGCAGCTATGGTTGCAGGAAACCTCGCAGCTTTTTTTAACAAGAATCATAAAAGAGAAAATATGTATTTAAGAAGAACTGTTTTTTTAACTGGTGTTGGTCTTTTAATAACTATCTGGTCTATTGCATCTTTAATAAACAGATAATTTTTTATAAAACGATTAATATATTCAAAGAGTAAGGGGAAAAATGTTATCAGATATAGACATAAAAAACTCAATTAAAAATAATGATATTGAAATATCTCCATTGATTGAGGATTATATCCAACCTTCAAGTGTAGATCTAAGAGTAGGAGCTGATTTTAGAGTTTTTGAAAACCACAAATATTCACATATTGACCCAAAAGCTCAACAAGATGATCTAACTTCACTGGTAACTGCAACGATTGAAGAACCATTTGTACTTCATCCTGGTGAATTTGTACTTGGAACTACGTTTGAAAAAGTTTCTCTTTCAAATAAAGTTGTTGCCAGACTCGAAGGAAAAAGTTCACTTGGAAGAATTGGTTTATTAATTCACTCTACTGCAGGTTTTGTTGATCCAGGATTTTCTGGATACTTAACACTTGAACTTTCAAACGTAGCAAATCTTCCGATAAAAATTTACCCTGAGATGAAGATTGGTCAAATTTCTTTTTATTATCTGAATTCGCCTTCAGAGTCTGAATATGGATCAGAAACTTATGGTAGTAAGTACCAAGGGCAAGAAGGGCCCACTCCAAGTAGAAGTCATACTGACTTTAAAAAATAATGATTCCAGGAATAGGTACACTAATAAATTCCTTTGCTGTAATTGGTGTTGGAATTTTAACAAGGTTTTTCGTAAAAAAAGAAATTAAAAATTTCGAAAACAATTTATTACCACTTGGTCTTNTTGTTCTAACACTTGGAATAAGGGAGTCGCTAAAAAGTCCCGAGTTTTTACTGACATTAGTAGCAGTATTAATTGGTGCAATTATAGGTTCTTTCTTAAGAATAGAAGAGAGAATAAAAAGTTTTGGAGAGTATCTACATAATAAATTTGAAAAAGATAGTTCAGAAAAAAGTAAGTTTATTGAAAGCTATTTAACTGCATCTTTAATAGTAGTTACTGGGCCTCTTGCTATCGTTGGCCCCTTTCTCGATGTAGTCGAAGGGAATATAGAGTTACTTTTAATTAAAACAGCACTCGATTGTTTTCTTGTGCTTTTTCTAACTTCAAGTGGTGGAAAAGGAGCCGGATACTCCGGAATTTCTATTCTAATCTATCAAGGATTTTTTACGTTGTGCGCATTAGGTCTTGGGGGTTCTATAGACCAAGTTGTAGCAGATTCAATTGCAGGTATTGGTGGAGTTTTGCTTGTAGGTGTTGGAATTAATCTATTGGGATTAAAGCAAATACCAGTCGGTAACTATATATTGAGTCTATTTGTTCCCTTCTTTATAACATTTTAAAAGTTCTAGTTGCTCCTTCAACTCCACTAAATAAGCTTGCTATTTTTTCTGATTCTTGTTCAAACGTTCCAGTTATATATTTAGGCTCTTGAATTGCAAAACACCTATTTTTAAAATCAATTTCAATTGGTACGTAAGGAATATTTAATCCTTTTGCTAAATAATAAAAGCCACTTCTAAATTGCTTAACAGGTTCAACTCCTCCTTCTGGAGCTATAACTAAAATGTAGTTATTAATAGTTTTAAATTCTTCAACAGCTCCTNTAATTAGCCCTTTGGAGTTAACACGATAAACAGGTATACCACCGAGCTTTAGCATCAAGTACTTTTGTAACCACCAGAATGGCCAGGGAATACCCTGCCTATCTAAATTTTTAGATATAGTAAATAAACTTGGAAGCCTCGTAAATACCCAAGCTGCTCCAAAAAAATTTACTTTTAAATCTAATGCCCATACAGCTAGTAACGCATACCAGGCATCTCTCATAGCTGTATGGGGAATGCCTATAAGTATCATTTTTTCCAAATCAGGAATTTTTCCTTTAATTTCCCATCTAAAAACTTTTAGTAACAACCTTCCTAGAGGACCTAATATTTTTCTTTGTTTTTTTGCTAATTTTTCATTCGTAGAAATCATAATTTTTCCACAAACTTAGCTATCTGCACTGCATTTAAAGCAGCACCTTTTAAAAGGTTGTCAGAGACTACCCAAAAGTTTAAAATATTTTTTGATGAAAGACCTTGTCTAAGTCTTGAAACTAAGACCTCGTCTTTGCCTTCTACATCTATTGGTGTTGGTAATGAATCATTCCAGACTTCTACACCTTCAAAATTATTTAGTAAATCGGTGCATTCCTCCAAGTCAACTTCATTTTCAAACACTGCAGAGCAAAAAGTTCCATGACCTGTTCTTACTCCAACTCTTGCATTAGATGGTTCAACAACTAAATCTGGAATCGATAGTATTTTTCTTGATTCATNGACAAATTTCATTTCTTCATCAGAGTATCCGTTNTCAGTTAAGCTTCCNGCAAGNGGAATAACGTTCCGAGCTATTGGATTTGAATAATAAGCCTGTTGATAATTTGCATCTANCTTATCACCTAATAANGTNTCTTTTTCNAATGATTTTATAGCTTCAGANCCTGATCCNGANACTGCCTGATAAGCAACAGGGGTCATNGAAGATANAGTGTACTTATCATGTAGGGGCTTTAAAGCCATTACTAATCCCATTGTTGTACAGTTTGGATTAGATATCAGCTTTGATTTTTTTGTGATTATGTTTTCATTAATTCCATACACAACAAGAGGAACTTCATCGTTCATTCGAAAAACAGANGAGTTNTCTATNACAAACGAACCATTNTCTATGAAATTAGNTGCGTANTCTTTAGACCTTTCACCACCNGCTGAAAATAGTGAAATGTTGTATTCTCCAATATTTTCTTTATTAAGTTCTTTAACGGTTATATCTTTGTCATTAACTTTAATCTTTTTTCCTTCTGAGGATTTTGAAGCAAAGAGCGAGTATTCAACATCTACATCGAAATACTGTTCACATAAATTTATAATATTTGTGCCGACAAGGCCTGTTGCACCAACAATTGCTATCTTCATTCTTTTTCTATNAATTCCTTATGTAAAGCTTCCAAAGCAGCNTTTATATCTTTACTGTCAATTACACAAGAAACTCTGATGGGGGATGTTGAAATCATTGAAATATTTATTGAGTTTTCCCCTAGTATTTTAAACATTTTCGATGCGACCCCTGATTCTGATTTCATCCCAGCACCGATTATTGAAACTCTTCCGACATTTTCATCAACATCATAACCTTTGGCTTTAAGTTCTATAGCAATATTTTTTAACATATCTTCAACAGCATCCTTTTGTTCAGTAGGTGCNGTAAATGAAATATCAGTTATTGAGTCTTTNGACACATTTTGGACAATCATATCTACATTGATGCCTATCTCGGATAATGAACCAAAAACTGTTCCTGCAATTCCAGGTTGATCTGGTACCTCAAAAAGAGTAAATTTAACTTCTTTAGTATTATGAGTAACTCCGCTAACTAATGCTTCTTCCATAACTTTCTCTTTTACTTCAGTACCTTCATTATTTGTAAACGTTGATTTTACAATTATTGGTACATTATACCTTCTGCCGAATTCTACAGACCTAGCCATTAAAACTCCAGCGCCTGAAGAAGCCATTTCTAACATTTCTTCATAGGTAATTTCTGGAATTAATTCAGCAGAGCTGACTACTCTCGGATCTGCAGTAAATACTCCTTCTACATCAGTAAATATTTCGCACCTCTCTGCTCCAAGAGCAGCAGCAAGTGCAACTGCAGTCGCATCAGAACCTCCTCTNCCTAAAGTTGTTATTTCTTTAGTGTCTCTGTTAAACCCTTGAAACCCAGCAACAATTACAATGTCGCCGTTCTCTAAGCCTTCTTTAACTCTTTCACCAGTTATTTCCTCTATTTCAGCTTGTCCGTGTCTAGATGTTGTAATTATCCCAGCTTGTGAACCAGTAAGAGAAAAAGAGCTGTATCCAAGACTGTTTAGNTGCATTGANAATAAAGACATTGTGATTCTCTCACCTGCTGANAGGAGCATGTCCAGTTCCCTNGGTGTTGGGTTTTCTGAGAGATCATTAGCAAGTTGAATTAATTCATCTGTACTTGAACCCATTGCAGACGGAACAACTACTACGTCATTANCGTTTTTCTTNCAATCGATAATTCTCTCAGCAACAATTCTGAGTGAATCTGTATCTGCNACACTCGTACCNCCAAATTTTTGTACTATTAAACTCATTGGAAACATTCTAATTAATTTATTAAAGAATTAAAGACCCTAGTACTCTAGTTTTATGAGTATAGATTTACATGTTCACTCAGTAAATTCTGACGGAACNGATTCAACTGAAGCTATTATTGAATCCTCTATNGAACTACAANTAGAGGCTATTTGTATTTCAGACCATGAATACCTCACTANNGTTCCTCAACAAAACAATATAGAGATAATCCAAGGTGTAGAAATAAGTGTAAGTTGGGATCTTCTTGATGATAATAACAAATTTGGTGGTACTCATTTATTGGTATATTTTCTTAATGAAGAGTCTCCCTTAGATAAAAAACTCATTGAATTGAGGCAAAATAAAATTGAAAGAAATTATTCAATTATTGATAATTTGGAAGAATTTGAAATTTATATTGATAAAAAAGATCTTGATAGCTTAGAGACAAAAGTACCTGGAAGNCCTCATATTGCAGAACTTATGGTTAAAAAAAATTATGTTTCAAACATTTCTGAGGCTTTTTCAAAATATCTTGGTAATGGAAAAATAGATGGGATTGATAATCACCAGTTGGGCATCAAAGAAATTATAAATTTAGCAAAGCAATCAAAATCCTTAGTGTTTCTTGCTCATCCTCATACTCTTATGAGCAATAAATTATATTCCAAGTCAGACAACTGGATAGATAATAAATTTCATAATTATATTAAGACACTCAAAGATATGGATATTGACGGAATTGAAGTTTATTATCCTGGATACTCTCATAACACCATCAATACATTGCTAGAAGTGTGTGAAAATCAGAAACTTTTAGTATCAGGTGGTAGTGATTTTCATGGAAGTAGGAAACCAAACAATCTATTAGGTATAGGGTACGAAAATTCCCCAATAAAGGTTCCCTATGAATTACTATCTAAAATGAAAGAGTTGCATGCAAAATTATAAAAAATTAATTGGATCTATCTCAATAATAACTTTTTCTTATGCAGCAAGTAGAGNGCTTGGATTTTTTAGGGAAATACTTNTNGCTAATTGGGCAGGAGTGTCTGAAGCTACAGATACATTGGACTTAGCATTTATAATTCCTGACTTTCTTTTCTATCTCTCTGCTGGAGGTTATCTAGCAATCACATTGATACCAATAATGAGTAAGAAAGACAAAGANGAGTTAGAAAAATATTTCCTTTCAATTCTTTACGGNCTTTCAATAGTTTTTGTACTTTTTTCANTNATAACNTATTCTTTTCAGATTTCAATTTGCNGAGTTTTTAGANATNGAGTCATTAGATTTTTTTACAAAGGTATTTACTCCAATTATNTTTAGCCANGTATTTTTCTTTATTGGAGCAATACTTATGTCATATCAATATTTTCATGAAAGCTTTAAATATGCGGCGCTTGCACCAGTAATTTATAACTCAACAATTATTTTATTTGGNTGGNTAAATTCATCATCCCCCGAANNAACTGTTGAAGGTTTTGCTCTTGGNACATTAATTGGTTCAATAATAGGTCATTTTATAATTCAGATTTATGGTGCAAAGAAATCAGGATTAAATTTCTATTTTCTTTCTCCAAAAATAAAACACTTGAAAGAATACATTGTTATTTCATTCCCGTTAATTATTGGTCAATCAATTGCAGTAATTGATGAGCAGCTATTTAGAATTTTTGGTACATTTCTTACGGCTGGAAGTGTTGCAACGTTTAGATATGCAAGGAGGATAGCGCTTCTTCCAGTTGGTATTATTGCTCAGGCGGTTGGAGTGGCAAGCTATCCGTTGCTTTCTAGGCTTTATCAAAAAAACGAAATTGATGAATTATCTAAACTAGTAAAAAAACAGCTATCTTATTTGTTTCTAATTGGTGGGTCATTGATGGTTGGTGCAATTGTAAATGCAGATTACTTAATAAAAATAATTTATGAACGAGGAGCTTTTACAAGTTCAGATACAGCTCGAGTTAGCGGAGTATTTGTTATTATTTCTCTTGCAATAATTCCTTGGTCTATCAACCAGATTCTTACAAGATCGTATTATGTCCAGCAAAAATTTTGGTTTCCTGTAGTAACGGGTAGCTTTATTACTCTTTTAACTTCAATCATACTATTTAATGCTGCAAGTAATTCTCAGACATATGCATGGATTATAATTTTCTCCTTATACATATACTGCATAGTGCTACTCGTATCGATTAAATTTAATTCGGAAAAAATATTTAATAAAAATTTAGTAGTTGAGTTTTCTAAAATTATCTTGATTCTTGTTTTAGTTTATTTTGTTTTTGGTATCGCAGTTTCACTTTCTGGAATATTAAATTTAATTTTTAGCTTATTACTTATACCTGTAGTGATTTTTGTCTCATTAAGCTTGCTAAACTTTGAGTATATTAATATAGCTAAAAGAAGATAATGCAAAAATTTCCATTAAAAAAAGGTCTCTCTAGTGCCCAAGATTTGCACGATGAAATAAAAGAGTACATTGATGTTCTTATGGGACACATCAATCCACCAATAGCTGATGGAGTAGATACTTTATTCGAGGTCAGTAGTACTTACCTTGCTAGAGCAAAAGAGATAGAAATAAAACTATTGGAAAGAGAAAGAAACACAAAAATTGAATCTGGTGATGAGTTAAAGAAATTTCGAACTGGTGAGTTAAGGAGCTTTATTGAATTATGTAAAAGTGCTCAAAATCAAGGCTCAAGAAGAATAACAGTTGCGTTAAGTGAATTAAATCTTAAAGAAAATTAATCAATACTCTCAACATCAAAAATTTCACTAATGTTACTTTGTACATCTTTACTTGTTTGATTATTATTTTGAAGCCCTTCATGNGGTTGNATNGCAACAGTTACTTCTACTCCCATTTTCTGGNTAACATTTGATTTAATTAATTCAATAATTTCATCTGACTTACGAAGTTCAGNTATCAAATATTCGTTTTCACTATCTATATATAGAGTTAAATTATTNGAATCTATAACCTCNGGNTTTACAAGNGTTANGTAAGAGTATTTTCTTGGTGTAAGAATNNCCTTAGCCTCNTCTAGAATTTTTGGCCAATAAACATCNAAGTTNTCAATATCATTTTTAACAATTGGTTTCTTNGTATTTTCTTTTGTAGGTTTATCTTTAGCTACTTTTTCATTACCTAGTTTTTTTTTATCTGGAGATGTTTGTTGCTCTTCAGAAATTTTTTCTGTTACACCATGCTCTTCTAGCATATCAACTCTTCTACTCACAGACTTAATATCCGTCGCCAATTGTGGTTTAATAAGTTTTACTAAAAATAGTTCCAATTTTAATTCTTGTGACGGTGAAGTTTTAATACTTTGATTAATCTCATCAAGCATATCTAAAATTCTTGATAAATCTTTTGCAGAAATAATATCATTACAATTTTTAATTAACTCTTTTTCAGAATCACTTAATGAGGTGAAGTTTTCATCTTCAGGCAGATACTTAAAGTAAAATAAATTTCTAAAAAGATCTGTTATTGAATTTAAGATATCAATTGCCTGTAATCCATTTTTATAATTTGCTCTTAGCACTTTGAGAACAGTTGCAGTATCCTGAGTTCCCATAGCTTCTAATATTTGAAGTAAATCAGTTATCGTAACCTTTCCTAAAATACTATAAAGTTGTTCCATGGTGGCTTTATTACCAAAGGTTGAAAAAGTCTGTTCAAAAAGATTAATGGCATCTCTTAGTGAACCATCACTTTGATTGGCAATGTACTCTAAAACATCTTTAGATAACTTGATTTTTTCAGCCTTACTGATCTTTTCAAGTGAAGTTATGATGTCAGCATTTTTTATTCTTTTAAATGCTATCTGTGTTGTTCTGCTTCTAATTGTCTCAATTACTCTTTCTGGTTCAGTTGTTGCAAGTATAAAAATTACATGCTCGGGTGGTTCTTCAAGAGTTTTTAAAAATGCATTTGAAGCAGCATTGGAAAGCATATGCACTTCATCTAGGATGAATACTCTTTTCTTTCCTGGACTGCTTGCAATAAAATTAACACTATCGTTAAGCTCTCGGACATCATCCACTTTATTGTGAGACGCTGCATCTATTTCAGTGATATCAAATACTGGGTCACATCCAATTGTTGTTGCAATAATGCGTGCTAAAGAAGTTTTGCCAACCCCTCTTGGTCCTGAAAATAAGTACGCATGACTCAAGTTACTGTTTTTTATTTGTTCACTAATAAGTTGTACAGCATCAGATTGCCCAACTAACTCCTCTAGAGAGCTGGGTCTATATTTTCTGTAAAGTGCTTCTTGCATATAAATAAATGTTACTATCTTTTACTTTCCATAATGCATCATACAATTAGACTAAGTCAAATGAGAATAGGTGTTGATTTAGATGGGGTTGTAGCAGACTTTACTCAAGGATGGACATCTCAATACAAAAAAGACTTCGGTAAAGATATTCTAGAAAAAGATATTACCGAATGGGGCTTATCAAAACCTCTCACTCACTTCGAGGAAGAAATTGATTTTTGGAATTGGGCAAAAGATTTTAATGGTTCTTCTATATTTAGAAATTTAAAAACATACGACAATGCAGTTGAGGTATTAGTTGAGTTGTCTATGGCAGGTCATGAAATTGTAATCTTGTCCTCTAAACCATGGTGGTCAATTCACGATACACTTATTTGGCTAGGAGAAAAAAAAGTTCCTTCTAAAGAAATTCATTTTATTGAAGATAAGTGGAATATAAACTGTGATGTATATATTGATGATGCCCCTCACCAGTTAGAAAACTTTGTTAAACATGTGCCTGAAAAATTAATTCTTAGATTTGTTCGTCCTTACAATAGACCAGTTTCTGGAACAAAAGATTTAAATGACTGGTTGGAATTAAGCTCTTTACTAGAGAGCTACAACTTGTAAAGTAATTGTATGAACGATTCATTTATCCTTAGAGATAGGATATGGAGAGAGCAGAATGAACGTGTTACTCTATCCAGCAATGCTACTTTTGCTTCCAAGTCTTTAGGAAGATACTTGGATGAAGAACCAGATGCATTCAGAACATGTTTTGAAAGGGATCGAGATAGAATTATTCACTCAAAAACTTTCAGAAGGTTAAAGCATAAAACACAAGTTTTTATCAACCCTGATGGAGATCATTTTATAACAAGAATGACTCATACACTTAATGTAACCCAAATTGGTAGGTCTATTGCTAAGACATTAGGTTTAAATCCAGATTTGACTGAAGCAATTTGCTTAGGACATGATGTAGGTCACTCACCCTTCGGACATACTGGAGAAGATGTATTAAATGAAATGCTAGACGGTGGCTGGAGCCACTCTGAAAACTCTGTAAGAATGCTGTCTGTAATTGAGCCACTTAACCTAACAAAAGAAACTATAAATGGTATTGAAAAACATCCTTGGAGATACAAGGAACCACCTTTTTCTCCCGAAGGGTTAATCTGTAGATTTGCTGACAGAATTGCATATCTGTCTCACGATGTAGAAGATGCAATTAGAGCTGGTGTTTTAAGAGAATCTGATATACCAAAAAGCATTACTTCTGTTTTAGGTTCACCAGGAAAAACATGGATAAATTCATTAATCTCAGGTGTTTTTAAGGCTTCTTCAGGTGGTAGTTTACAAATGGACGATGAAATATTAAAAGTGATGCATGAATTAAGAGAGTTTATGTTTGACAAAGTCTATTTGAGAGAAGAAACCTTAGCTCAGAGGTCTGAAGCAAAAAATATTGTTGAAGCTTTAGTAATATATTACGAAAAAAATCCTGATAAACTTCCAGGAAATTATGTTCAAAATCAAAGCGACATTGCAAACTCGGTAGACTACGTTGCAGGAATGACCGATAGGTTTGCTATTTCAACCTATAATTCTATTCATTAAATTTAGGATCTCTTTTTTCAAGGAATGCCGTTACGCCTTCTCTAAGGTCTTCTGAAACTAAGAATGAAGTACTCCAAAGCTTTGCATATTCAAGTCCTTGGTCGACTGTTAAATTAGCACTTTTTTCTAATGCTTGTTTGGTTGCCTGTACAATTCTTTTGGAGTTAGATGAAATTTCATTGGCAAGCTTCTCTCCTGCTTCAAATAACTCATCTGAGTTTTCATATGCCTTGCTAACAAATCTAATTCTTTCAGCGTGTTCACCATCAAAAATTCGTCCCGTAAGTGCAAGCTCATTCATATCTCCACTTGATACAATTTTTGGCATCCTCTGAATAACTCCTACATCAGCAACTAGACCTAGTTTTGTTTCACCTATAGAAAACTTTGCGTCTTTGGTGGCTAATCTAATATCGCAAGCGGATACTAAGCTTGTAGCACCACCTATACAAAACCCATGGGCTAATGCAATTGTTGGTACTTTAGATTTAGCAATAGTTGTAAATGCACTTTGCATTCTTTCAACAAGGTCCATTAATTCCCGTCTGTCTTGCGGTGTTGAAGATAAATTTTCATTCAAGCTCATATCTGACATAAACATTGTTATGTCAATACCAGCAGAGAAGCTATCGCCTTTACCAGATATGACAATACAATTAGCTTCATCATTGTCATTTATTTCTTCAATAATTTTTGGTAAACCAAACCAAACATCCGAGTCAAGAGCATTTTTTTTATCTGGTCTATTAATCCAAATATATGCAATATTATCTTTAATTTCTTTGATTAATTTATCATCCATTTAATTAATCTTAGTAAGATTGTTTGATGGATGTATTCGAAGCTTTATATACAACAAGAGCTATGCGAAGAGTTAGTGAAGATCCAATTCCTGACAACATCTTAAAACAAATGGTTGATGCTGGTATTAGAGCACCAAGTGGTTCTAATCGTCAAGGTTGGAAATTTATTGTAGTAACTGATCCAGAAATAAGAAATCAATTAGGAGATCTCTACAGAGAAGCCTGGAATTTTTATGTTAAAGAGTTTTATGGAGGAACTTCTGATTTGGGAGCATCCAATGTACTTGATGATGAAAAAGCTGAGCAAGTAGTTAGAATTACTAAGTCTGCAACCTGGCTTTCAGAAAATTTTCATAAAGTTCCTGCAATGTTTGTAGTGTTATCAAGAAATGATCCAACTGGTTCTTCTATATTTCCTGCAATTTGGAGCTTAATGCTTGCAGGAAGAGCTCATGGCATAGGCACTTGCTTAACAACAGTACTTGGAATGTTTAAACCACAAAAAGCCTTTGAAATCTTGAATGTTCCTAGTGGCAAAGGATGGAAAATAGATGCAGTTGTAACTGCAGGTTATCCATTAGGTAAATGGGGAGTGGCTAAAAGAAATCCTGTAGATCAGGTTACATATTTAAACACTTGGGGAAATGAAACAGGTTGGAATTTAGAAGAACCGCTTTGGAGTTACTGAGTTAAAACCAATTGGTAAAGCTGTGTATAGTCTATTAAGCTCAGATTATGAGAAGGGGGAATCTATCTTTTTGTATTTTCTTATTAGTTTTATTTGTAAGTTGTAGCAGCACCAATCAGGAAAATGAAACTACATCAATAAGTGAGGAAACATCAAACAACCTGTCCGTAGAAGAAATTAAAGAACCTGCAAGTAATATCTGGGTTTCAGCAAAAAAAGGTGATATCGACTCTATCAAGCAACATATAGCGTATGGAACAGATTTAAACTCTAAAGGTTCTAGTAGAGAAGAAACAGCTTTAATTATTGCTTCTTGCCAAGGGCATTACGAAATTGTTGATTTATTGGTTAATAATGATGTGGATTTAGATATCCAAAATGATGAAGGTGTTACTGCGCAATTCTGTGCAGTGTTTTTTGGGCAAACAGAGATTGTCCAACTTCTTAAAGATGCTGGAGCTGATCCAAATATAATCATGAATCAAGATCTAACTGCAATGGATCTGGTTTCTGTTGAATGGGATTCAGATCGAGAATCTGCTGTTAAATTTTATAAATTAAAGTACCAAGTTAGCTTTGATATAGAAGATATAAAATCTGCACATCCATTAATAATGGATATTTTAAATAAATAGAGCACGCCCGGAGGGAGTCGAACCCCCAACCTTCTGATCCGTAGTCAGATGCTCTATCCAGTTAAGCTACGGGCGCATTGCGGAGAGGGAGGGATTCGAA
>FUFK010045134.1_pt1 | contig 22293 bp, 17 predicted proteins | sample 1021851 | NCBI WGS metagenome assembly FUFK01 (sample SAMEA51879418, study PRJEB19060) | metagenome
GACTTCGCCCAGCGTGATGGCTCGCCCGTCGCCAAGTTGTCCGGCCCAGTTGCCGAATTGATGGCCACCGTAGCGTTGGGCATAGGGTTTCATCCCCTCAACGGGTGATCCGCCACCGAGCACATTGCCGTCTTCGCTGCTTCGCTTGAGGCCCAGCGTTTCGCCCATTTCGGCCGACCAGAGGGCGAGGCAGGGCGACGGGGCGGGCGTGGGCTTCACCCTCGACCAGCACTTCCCGGGGACTTGGCGTGGCCGGCCGCCAACGATATCATCACCTGGTGTCTCGCCCAAAAAGCGGGCGTGCCACGACAGGTCTTGCAGCAATGCGTTGCTCACACCCCTCGCTGAGCGGGGGCCTTCTTCAACCTCGTGGGTTCGCCCTCCCGCTTTTTTGCCGTTCAACATGACGAGAGGTCACGATGCAGGAACGGCCGGCCCTTGAACGAGGAAGGCCACCCACAGCAGGCCGAGCAGGAGGCCGCAGACTTGGAAGATGCGTTTTCCAGTCGTCCCCTCCGTGAAGAGGTGATTGAGTCGAGCACCCACCAAGGTCCAGAGGATCATGGCGCCAAGGCACATGGTTAACGTTACGAACATGATGGTTGCGATGCCCGTCATGCCGCCGCCCAGAGGCTCGATGAACTGACTCATCATGATGATGACAAAGGCCCATTCTTTGCCGTTGACAAACTGCATCCCGATGCCGACCTTGATGCCGAGCATGCCTTCGATGTGGTCGCTGACCGCCACCGAAGCAGGGTCAAAACGAAACATGGCAACCACCATGGCACCGAGGAAGACCATGCCGATCCAGTGGAGCACCGTCATGGCGGTGGCGGAATCGCTCACGGCGTCCACGAGCAGTCCGACGGTGAGTTCAACGGTGACAAACCCGATGACCATGCCGGCGATGAGTTTCACGTTGGCTTTGGGCCCGAACATGCCGCTGTGAGCAAAACAGGTCAGCGCATTGGGCCCGGGTGTGATGAGGCCGATGGCGAGCAGGGCAATGAGTTCTCCCAGCGCCACCGTGTCCATCCGTTCACGTCCTCAAGCGAGCTCCTGTTTCAGCGCCCAGGCCAGGTAGCGGTACTCCTCTTCGCTGTTGTAGAGTTGCGCCGAGATGCGGAAGTAGCGTCCACGCGGTGAAGGCCACGACCAGACGGGGACCTGAATACCGTACTTCTCGCTCAACACCGTGTGCAACGGGTCGGGCTCGTGAAGTGGAATTCCACCGTCTGCTTCTCCGTCGGGCAGGATGAGCGTTGCGATGCAGGCCACCATCTCGTCGGGGCACGGCGGTGTGAGGCCAAGGGCCTCGCAAAGGATGTTTCGCCCTCGAATCGCCAGATCGTGGTTGTGCTGCATGATGGCGGGCCATCCGCCCTCCACCTCGCCGGCCAGGTGGAGGTCGAATGGCAAACGGCAGGGCGCATTGAGCCGACATGTCGCGGGTGCCGGTCCAATCGAACTCGTGGCGGAAGCGGGTGGTGTCGCCCAGCGGGAAGGTCATGCCGTGGCTGATGGTCAACGGATGGATGCTGGCCTGCCGGTCCTTGCGCACGTGGAGAAAGGCTGACCCCTTGGGAGCACAGAGCCATTTGTGACAGTTACTGGTGGTGTAGGAAGCGCCCAGTTCATCGAGGTTGAGCGGGATCATGCCGATGCCGTGAGCCGCATCGAGGAGGACCTCGACGTTGCGTCCTTCGAGTTGGGCCACCAGCCGTTCAAACGGCATCAACAGGCCGGTTGGGCTGGTGACGGTGTCGATCATGGCCAAGCGGGTTCGTTCGGTAACACCGCCCATGATGGCATCAACAGCTTGGTCGGCGTTGTCAATCGGGAAGGGGATGTTCACAGTGACGACGGTTGCACCCCAGCGTTCAGCAACGAAATCGATCGTGTTTCTGCACGCTTGGTAGGCGTGGTCCGGCACGAGGATTTCATCCCCTCTCTCAAACACGAGCGAACGCAGCACCGTGTTCACACCCGAGGTCGCATTTTCCACGAGGGCGAGGTCGTCGGCCTGACAGGACAACTGCTTCGCCAGTGCTGCTCGAGTCCGCTCGAGGATTCCCGGCATCAAGTCCTCAAAGAATCGAACAGGTTCGTTTTCCATCAGGTCCTGCCAGGTGCGTTGCTCTTTTCGGACAGCGGTTGGTGTTGCTCCAAACGAACCGTGGTTCAGGAAAACACGGCCCTCTTCCAGCCCCCACAGGCGCGCACGTTCGCTTCTGCTCGGCTTGTCCATGGGACGGAGTGAAATGTGTTTTTTATTGAACTTAATGGGAGAAACGGCTATGGTTGGTTCATCAATGGATGCGCATGAATCTCGAAACGGCTGCACAGTACGCTGAGGTGTTTGGTGTCTTGACGATCATCGGTGCTGTCATCTTCAGTTGGTATCAAATTCAACAACTCAAGCGCGACCGACGGAGCGCTGCTGCGTTCAAGCTGACGGAAATTTACCACTCCGTCACGTTTGCCCACGGCATGCACCTCGTGTTCAACTCCCCGGAAAACATGAGTGCGGACGAGTTCGAAGCGATGCACAGTGAACACATGGGCGACATCGTCACGTTGATGACGACGTGGGAGTCCATCGGGGCCATGATTTTTCGAAATGAATTGGATTGGGATTTGATGTACGATTATTTTGCTGGCGCCATCGTGGTCACGTTCCAAAAAACAGAGCGCGTGATCGAGGACTGGCGTGAGAAGAACAACCGCCCTTCGTACTTTGAATGGATGCAATGGCTCGCCGAACGCGTGATGGATCTCGAGGACGACACGCCACCGATTCCGGCTCACATCCTTCACAAAGGCTGGGTGCACACGCCCCAGTGAACGCTTTGTTGGCCTCCGGTCTTCATTCGGGTTTTCGCCGTGCGAGCAAGGCCGCACCGAGCATGGCAAGGACCGCAAATCCTGCACCCGGAGCCGGAAGTTGCACCTGCGGGTTCTCGTCGGCGTACTCACCGGTCGGGGTTGAAAGGCGCACGGCGTTCCACCCATCCAACGTGAAGTTGGTATCAACGGTGAGCGTCTCGTACGACTCGGTGACGCTCAGCCCCACGACCTCACCGTTTGCGATGTCGGTCAGCGAATAGCGAGCAACGTCTTCCCCGCAGTTTTCGGGAACAAGGTACGAGAGTGGAGCAAAGGTCGTCTGCACACCGTTGTACGGGTAGGTCTGGGTGAAATCTTGACAGTTTGCGAAAACCACCTCGAGCGTGTGGTCGCCCTGACCAACGGTCCACGTGTATGCACCGCCCACGACAACGTCGTACTCGCCGTACCCGTGGCCTTCGGCCTCGGGGAGTTCGTCGGACCCGTCGTGGCAGTCTTCGTGTTGGTTGTTCACGTGCGAGAGAGGCACGGTGTCGCCGCTGTCGCACGTGAAGCTGCTCGTTTCCGTCATGTACCCTTCTGGCTCGTCCGTCTGGTCGTGGCAATCGATGTACACGTCGTTGACCCACGACAGAATGATTTCTTCACCGCTGTAGAGGCAGGTAAAGTAGGTGGTGTCGTGCCCGTCCTCATCGTAGACGGGTTCGTCGCTGCCGTCGGCACAGTCAGCCTGCCCGTCGTTCACGTGCGACATGGGAATCTGTTGGTTGCCCAGCGTGCACGCATAGGATTCTTCCTGATGGGTCGGCTCGTCGCTCGCGTCGGGGCAGTCGTTGTGGTGGTCGTTGACCGCTTCGAACGGCACGGTGGTGCCGTCGTTGCACGTGAACATCTTGTTGTTGGCTTGACGAGCTTCGCCGTCGAAGTACACAGCGAAGGGCGGTGCGTGGACGTCCAGCGTTTGGTCAACAATCAGCACGCTCGCCATCGTCGGGTCTTCCACTCCCGTGGTGAGTTTCATGTGTTCGGTGTCGTAGTGGTTTTCCTCGGCCGGTGTCACCTCCAGCGTGAGCAATTCGTAAGTCTCTGCGTCAAACACAGCCTCAACGGTCGTTCCGTTGTCGGTCGTGGTGAACAAGACCATCCGTTCAGCCTGGCCGAACGTGTTGCGAACGCTCACCTCCCACGTTTCTTCGGGGTCGAAGTGCACCTCCGTGCACATCCATCCGGATTCCTCACCGTTCCATTCGCAAGCCTGGAACGAGTTGAATTGCATCTCGTCCCATCCACTTTCGCAATCGAACCGTCCGTCGTGGAATTGAGACACTTTGATCGAATCCTCGCCACCGTAGCATTCCACGATGTTTACATCGTCGATTTGCGTTTCATCCGACCCGTCCCCGCAATGGTCCGTCTCGTCGTTGACTTGGCGCAGCAGAATCGTCCTCCAACCGTTTTCGCAAACGAAGAGGTCCACCTCATCGCTGCCGTCGCTGCAGTCGTCGATGCCGTCGTTGAATTTGTCAATGCCGACGGTTGAACCGTCGTTGCACGTCAGGGTGTTGCTGTCCTCTGGCATGACGTACTGGGGTTCATCAGACCCGTCCATGCAGTTTTCGTGGCCGTCGTTCACGTGCGAAAGCGGCAGCGTGTACCCGTCGTTGCAGGTGAATTCGCTCGTCTCCTCCTCGTAGTAATACGGTTCGTCCGTCCCGTCATCGCAATCCTCCTCGCCGTTGTTGACCGACGACAAGGCGATCGTCTCTCCAGAGTACAGGCAAGAATACGTCGATGTTTCCGTTTGCGTGACCGGATTGTACGTCGGTTCGTCGTCGCCACCGGGGCAGTCGTTTTGTCCGTCGTTGACCGAGGAGAGCGGTACGGTGTCGCCTGAATTGCACTCAAAGGTGCTGACCTCGGTTTGTTCGTACGTGGGTTCGTCCTCCCCCTCCGAGCAATCGTTTTCGCGGTTGTTGACCTTTGAAAGGGGAACAAGCGTGCCGTCGTCACACGTGAAGTCGGTTAATTCCTCGAGTTCATACTCGGGTTCGTCGCTGTGGTCTTCGCAGTCGTACCTCCCGTCGTTTGCCTCATCAAAATCGATGGTTTCACCGTAGTCGCACGTGTATCTGCTCTCCAGAACCCACGAATACTCATCCTCTCCGTCTGAGCAGTCGTTCTGTCCGTCGTTGGCCTTCGAGAGGAGGATTTCAGTGCCATCGTCGCAGAGAACGGTCGAGTTTTCTTGTCCGTTTGCATCGTAGGATGGCTCATCGGTTCCATCGTCACAATCGTCTATACCGTCGTTGACCCAACTCCATGGAATGTGAAAATCATCTCCGTAATACAGGCAAACCTCGGAAGAGTTGTCGTTGCCGCTCCATTGCTGCCCGTCTGCAGAGTTTTGATGCGAATCGCTTTGTCCAAAATCGTCGGTGCAGTGCCAGTCAGCGCCATGGTTTTCGCAGTAAAACCACCACTCTTCCCACTGATCATCGGTTTCGTCGTTCTTGCACCACCAACGATCGTCGTCCTGACCGGTACCTTCCCACTCGCAGTAGCCATCGTCATAACTTTCCCAGTGAACTTCATTCCCGCCGTCTTCGTCATCCCAAGGGGTTTCACCGAACCATCGGTCGGTTACGTTTCCTGCAAGGGCCGCCTCGTCTTGTCGGACGTCGCAATCAGTAACTCCGTCGTTGACCGCTGATATGGGGATGTACAGCCGGTCGTTTTCCTCGTCGTGGTCGTCGTCGTCATGGTCGCCGTTGAACGTGTAACACTCGAACATGTTGGTTTCGTCTCCAGCCGCATCGTAAGCGGGTTCGTCCGCACCGTTTGGGCAGTCTTCAACACCGTCGTTGACGCGAATGACCGAAATCTCAACACCGTAGTCATCATCGCAAACGAACTCGTCGAAGAGCCATTGCGGCGTTCCAGATGGATGTTCATCGGTGCCGTCCGGACAGTCGTCGTTTCCATCGTTGACCTCGCTCAACATGACGGTGTTCCCGTCTTCGCATGCGTAGGTCGAGACTTCGTACGGCGTCATGTCGTAGTGCGGTTCATCCGAACCGTCTTGGCAGTTGACATGGCCGTTGTTGATGTACATGCTGGGGATTGTTTGCCCGTCGCTGCAGTTCCAGTAATCGCCAATGAAGGTATATTCGTCCGAACCGTCGGGGCAGTCCGCTTCACCGTCGTTCACCCGTTCAAACGGCGCGACGGCACCGTCGTCGCACGTGAAGGTGGCCCCGTCCGTCTGCATCATCGCCTCGTCGCTCCCGTCGCCGCAATCGTCCACGCCGTTGTTGACGGCTGCGATCTTCACGACCTCGCCGTTTGCGCAAGCGTACCGGTGGTAGACGAGGTCTCCACTGTTGGCGTTTGGGGCCGACTTTCGGGCACGATGGTCGTCCTGACCGTCGTGGTCATCGTCCTCCATCCAATAGTGACCTGCATCTTCGCATTCCTCCTGCGTGGATTCGTAGACTTCGTGGGTATCAGGGTTGTAACATTGTTCCTCCTGGTTGGGCACCTCTTCAACTTCGTCGTTTGCATACCAGTCGTAGTGCAGCTCTTCGTGAGCGAGGCAGTACCAGTGGAGACCGTCGTTTTCACAGTGAGCCATGCCCACAATTGTGCCTACATCCAGGTCAACGTCTTCGTAAACGCTGCTCACCAGGTACCGTTCAGCGACTTGTTGGCCCGCTTGTTCCGAGTTGAGTTCCACCTGAACGTACCCGTTGTTGGCGGAGGTGTAGGTGGCAGTTCCCACTTCTTGGTCACCGTCAAACAAGGTGAATGTGGAACTTGAGAGGTTGTTTGATCCGTCGTGGACGAGGGTGACGCGCAGGATCGATTGACTGGACAGGAAGCCCGAAGTGTCAGGCGACGTAATTTCCATTTTCACAAGTCCCGTGAGTGCGGCGCTTACGGCCTGTTCGGCGGATTCAAGGGTAAAGCACGAACCATCGTCGGCTTCAGCAGCCTCATCGTGATTGAACGCCGTGGAATCGGTGCATCCGGTGATGCCTTGCCATTTGTCGGGATTTTCTGGAGCGAAGTCATCGTCGTTCGCTACACCATCACCGTCGATGTCGTCGTCCATTGAGTCGCACAAACCGTCGTTGTCCATGTCGGAGGGGACGCTGGTTGCGTCGAGCGGGTCGGTACCGCACAGTGTTTCATCGGTGTCGGGGAATTCATCGTTGTCGTCGTCAAAATCCCTCACGTCGCAGAACCAGTCGCTGTCAAAGTCCAGCGGCACGTCGGTGGCGTCCAGCGGGTCGCTCATGCAGTTGAGTTCGTCAATGTCCTCCCATCGGTCGTCGTCGTCGTCGCTGTCGTAGATGTCCAGCAGCCCATCGCCGTCGGTGTCGGGGCCGAGGTTGGTGTTTTCTTCAACGTCTTCTTCGTCGTTTCCGCCGAACCCCAAACATCCCGACAACACGAGGAGCATGACCATCATGACTGCGAGGCTTTTCTTCATGGGCTGAACACCAAAAAAGTCGGTATAAACGTGTCCCCGGCGTTTATTCACAACGGGTGATGAGGACGCGGAGCGCAGTGGTGCGGGGGGCAGGATTCGAACCTGCGAACCGATAAGGACTGCGACCTGAACGCAGCGCCGTTGACCAAGCTGGGCGACCCCCGCGGTGGTGCATCCTCACGCTCCCTCTTTATGAAACAACAGTCAGGGCGAGTTCATTTGTTCGTTTGGAAATTCGCCAACGTTTGGAACGGTTCGAGTGCAAGGCTGTCCAAAGAAGCGAGTGCGGGGGGCAGGATTCGAACCTGCGAACCGATAAGGAATGGGACCTAAACCCACCGCCGTTGACCAAGCTGGGCGACCCCCGCGTAGGCTGTGGGCAGCAACGAACGGATTTCAATGCGCCGATGGTTGCTTTCAGGCTGAGACGCCGAATCCAGTGGCAGCGACAATGGCCAGAACGTCTTCGGTCGACAAGGCGTCGGTGGTCAACACGGCACCCTGTTCCGATTCANAGGAAATCATGGTGTCGAGCACGTCAGGGTTGGCCCGCAGCGCGCGATTCACCCTCCCCGAACAGCAACCGCACGTCATGCCGGTGATGGTGATTTGATGTGTCTTGGTGGCCATAAAATACTCACAATGCTGCGGTTCTTCAGGGTTTGTAAATCCTGGCGCTCCTTGCCAGTGGTTTGGCAAATTGAACCAAACCTCGGATTTTCGGCATCGTTCGGGGTTTTTGAGAATATATTTTTATTCATGGGGAACCGTTTGAAACCATGAATAAGCCCGGTGGGCAGAAGACCTTCGGCACAAGCATCTCGTTTGATCTGGATTTGCCGTCCTCGAAAGGCTCCCGTCGAGAAAAGCGGACAGAGGTTGCTGAGCACGTCGCCAGCGAGCCTGCCGCCAACCCTGCAGAGGTTGACTGTCCGGGCTGCGGCGCAACCATTTCTCAAGACGAGTGGATTCAATCGCTCGTTGGCTTTGTTTCCGGTGCCCGCCGGTACGACCTGGGCGAAGCGGTTCCCGGCAACGTGGTCCAAACGCTGCGCAACACCGTGTCGAACATGGATTTGCCTCAACCCGTCACCGTCTGGGAGTTGAGCATTGTCAACCGTCTCACACAGGAGTTCGATCTGTTGCTTCAGGAGGGCATTGAGCGAACGCTTTCGGAGATGGGTGAATTGTACACGAGGGACGAAGTGGACGCCTACGTTGAACGGGTTCGTGCGGAGACGCTTGCAGCGGCCGAGCACGAACTTGCTCCTCGAATTGAGGCTGAACTGCGGGAAGGACTCGAGGCCCAACTTCGGCGAGAGATCGAACAGGCGTTGTGGAAGCAGTTCGACGAGGAACTGGAGCGTCGCTCCCAATCTTGAGGCTTAGATTTCGCCCGTTCGCAAACTTGGAGCGGGTTGCCATCCGCGCAGGCCCAACGAATTTGCTACCACGCTGACGGAGGACAACGACATGGCTGCAGCGGCAAACGCCGGTGGGAGGAGCCAACCCGTCCACGGATAGAGCAACCCCATGGCGAGGGGCAGCCCGACGAGGTTGTAGACGAACGCCCACGCCAGGTTACTGCGGATGCGGCTCATCGTGGCGCGGCCCAGTTCGAGGGCCGCAACAGCGTCGGCAAGATCGTCCCGCACCAGAACAACATCGGCGCTTTCAAGGGCGATTTCGCTTCCTGCTCCCATGGCGATTCCAACGTTCGCCACCGAAAGCGCTGCGGCGTCGTTGATGCCGTCNCCGATCATCGCTACGACGCCCTCCTCTTGCAAACGACGAACGTGGTCGGCCTTCTCGTCGGGTTTGACACCGGCCACGATGTCGGTGATGCCGACGGCATCGCCAACGGTCTGGGCCACCTCTTCGAGGTCCCCCGTAAGCATGACCACCTTGATTCCGGCTTGCTTGAGGCGACGAACCGCTGCTTCCGAGGTTTCTCGGATGCGGTCGCTGAATTCCATCCAACCGAGCAAGCGCTGACCTTTGGCCACCAACACGATCGTGGTTCCACGCCGTGCTCGACCGGCCACCTTCTCCTCAAGGTCATCGGGGAGGGTGTGCAGGCGCTCTTGCATCAATTCGAGATTGCCCACCGCCACGGCTTCACCGTCGTGCTTCCCGACCAACCCCAGGCCGGGCAGGGTCACAACGTCAGCGACGTCCGTTCGGGGATAACCGATGTTTTCCCATGCTGCATGAACGGCGCTTGCGAGTGGATGCGTGGACTCGGCCTCCAAGGCAGAGGCGAGGCAGAGCACCTCTTGGACGTCGCCGTCGATGAGTTCGATGTGGCTGACTCGGGGCGAGCCTGCGGTGATGGTTCCGGTCTTGTCGACGACCACCGTGGACGTGGCGTGGGCCTGCTCCAAGGCTTCGATGCCTTTGATCAACAGTCCGTATCGAGCGCCGCGGCCCGTACCGACGACCAGTGCTGTGGGCGTGGCCAAACCCAGGGCGCAAGGACAAGCGATGACCAGGGTGCTGACGAGCACCATCACGGCCGTTTCACCTGGTGTCATTTGACTGGCGGGTGCCAGCGATTCCGCCATCAGCCACCACAGGGCTGCGGCAGCAAGAGCGGCGATCACCACCACGGGGACGAAGACGGCCGAGATCCGGTCGACCAACCGCTGAACGGGCGCCTTTCGCATCTGGGCCTCATCGACCAGCTGGATGACCTTGGCCAGCATGGTGTCGTGCACGAGGGCCGTTGTTCGGACAAACAGCGTTGCGTCGAGGACCACGGTGCCTGCGGTGACGGCGTCGCCGGGTCGCTTGCGGACGGGAAAGGACTCTCCGGTCATCATCGATTCGTCCATGGTCGCCGTGCCCTCTTCCACCTCCCCGTCCAGAGGAACCGTTTCGCCCGCTCGAACCTTCAGGAGTGTACCTCGGGCGATGGTGTCCACCGCCTTCGCCTCGGTTCCTTCACCGACCACCACCCAGGCTTCGTTGGGCTGGAGCCGCATCAGACTGTGAACGGCGTCCGTGGCCTTGAGTTTGGCCTTTGCTTCGAGGTAATTCCCGAGCAAAACGAAGGCCACGATGAACGCCGCTCCGTCGAAGAAGACGTGTTGGGCTTCACCGATGAAACGGGGAAGAAAGGTCAAGTACGGTGCGAGAACGACAAGGGACGACCACACCATCGCCACCGTCGTCCCCAAATGGACAAGGACGTCCATGTTGGCGGTCCCTCGACGCAAAGCGGCCCATGCTCGTCGGTGAAACATACCGCCGGAGATGACGTACACCGGCAGCGCCGCGAGCATCGCTACGGCCAGGCGAAGGTCCAGTCGGCCGACGGTGCCAAGATCGCCGACAAACATGGACAAAATGAACACAGGGAGGGCCAGACCAAACGCCAACGCCACCCGACGGCCCTGGGCCGTCACGCTCTCTTCGTTTTGCTGACGCTGTCGCAGGGCAGGGACCGGAGCGCTCGCCCCGAACCCTGCTGCCTCCACCGCTGCGATGCAGGCTGCTTGACGTGCGTCGACCGNTGCATCGCTCAAGCCGACGGTGGCCTTTTCCAGCGGAAGGTTGACGCTGACGCTCACGACCCCGTCCACGTTTGAGAGCACCCGCTCGACCGAGGCAACGCATGCGGAGCACGTCATGCCCGTCACGCTGAGCAGGAGTTGAGATTCGTCCATCAGTCGTCCTCCTTGATGGCGCAGCAGTCCGTGATTTGCCACTCACCCTCGTCAAGGGTGACGCTTCCGCATCCGCAGGTGCACATCCAACCCACGCTGTCCCAACCCTTTCCACCTTCGGCTCGAACGTAGAGGCGTTTCATCTTGCGTCCGAGTTCGCAGACCTCTGCGACGATGCGAGGCATGGTTCGCCCACCGGCAGGGCATGTATAAAACCGATGTTTTGACTACAATAAACGACGGGGTAAACACTTTTAGTTCCATCTTCCAAAGCATTGACATGGATTCTGAGGCGTTTCTGTTGCGCTTGGACACCCACCGTCAAGGTGGACGAATCACAGATGAATCCTACGCAAACATTGCAGCGCACGAGCGAAATTCCGAAGCACCAAACCCGGTGATCATCGAGACAGCAACGACCGACCACATCGCCGACGGACCGTATTTGTTCAGGAAAGCGTACAACATGAAATTCAGTCTTGGCGTTGCTGCGGCCATCGGTGCGACGTTGGTTCTTGTCGGAACGGCTCTGCTTTGCGTGCTGATCGAGGACGCCATCGACGTCGAGTTGTTCTTCCCGTTCTTCGGCGTCATCACGCTCGCCGCTTATTTCGCTCCGGCCTCCAAGCTTGAAGGTCGTGCGAAAGATTTCGTCAGCGAAGCGCGTTCCATTCTGTTCGCTGTTGGATTCCTCATATCGACGTTGTATTTCCTCTTTGAGATTCTTGAATGGGACGATGGTTCGGACTTTCCAGGCAACCTCCGCAACCTGCTGCCGGTGTTGGGGGTGGTCCTGTTTGCATCCCACTTCGCACGACAGATGGACGCTTATGTTTCGCACTACACAAGTTGGGGTTTGTGGTTTGTTCCATTGGGGTTTGCCTTCTCAGACTCGGATTCTGGCACCGCCTTCTCTCTGACCATCGTGATTGCGGCGCTGGTGGCAGAGGTGGTTTGGGAATGGTTGTCCGATGCGAGACCAAGCTCGTCCGGTGTGCAAGCGACGATGCAGGGCATGATGCTCGGCATCATCGCTTGGATCTCACTTTACGTCTACGGGGATTGGCTGAACAACGACTCCATTTATCCGGTGCTCCTCATTGCTGGATGGTTCGTCGTCGCCGAACTGACCAAGCACGAGCGATGGGCACGCTTCTACCCGACCGGCGGCAACAAAGGGTGGCTCCCCATTCTTCTCGTCCTGGTGTTTTTCACCGGTTTACCGCTCCACATGGGCTTCGAGATTTCGGACAATTTTGGTCCGGAAGAAATCGATATTGCGGGTTTTGATCTTGAATTGGTTTGGGTGTACGCCTTCATCATTCACGGGCTCATGGGGCTGCAGGCCTTTGACTGGAAGCCGGGCGATGTCGTCGGCAAACCTTCGCTCAGCCAACCCCGCACCAACTACGGCAGCATCTTTTTCCTGATGGCGTTTGTTTGGTTCGTCATCGGCACCATTGATTTCCTCGAGGACTTTGGTGCTTACCTCTTCCTTCCACTTGGTTTCTTTGTGTTGGCGTTTGGAACGTGGCGCCTCATCCGCTCGAGTTCCAAATCACCCACGGAAGACCAAGATCCGTCTGCTTAGTTCGGTGCGAGGTCAAGGCTGCCCGACCAGAGGTCAAGGCCTCGCAGGCGGCACGGGAAGCGCTGCCCAAGACGCAGGACCGTGGGGTGCTCACCGTTGTGGTCGGGTTCCGCCACCGTCACCTCAAGCCCGTGCTCGTCCACGACCAGCCGTCGCTTACCCCCCAGCTGGCGAAGGTGCATGCGTCCCGACACGGCTCCGTCGTCGGCCAAATCCAGGAAGACCCAAGGCCCTCGCAACCCGGTCACTCGGGCGTTGTACGAGGTCGCCGTACCGTCCTGCGTGGGCGCTTCTTCCCCAAGGCGACCTCCGTTCAGCAAGTGCACGTGGTAGGCGTTGGCAACCAATTCCCACTCNATGCGCTTGGCGGCGAGACCCTGTTCGCTGCAGTGCACGGAAAGTCTGGCGGTTTCGGCCGTGTCGTGAACCCATTCTCGCCCGTGGATGTGAGCCTTGAGTTGGCGATGCGTCATGAGGTCGGGGTAGCGGCGAATGGGTGAGGTGAAGTGAACGTAAGCGTCCAAATTCAGTCCAAAGTGACCCCCGTTCACTTCGTCGTATCGGGCGCGCTGCATGAGCTGGAACAGACCCTGGTCAACGATTCGACGTGTCGTTTCCGTCAGGTTGCTCGCTGCGGCTTGGGCCTCCTGCAGGGAGGTCAGGATGCCGTTTCGAGCGTCCGGGTCAACCACGCCTCTCAGATAGGGCAGAACCGATTCGTCCTTCGTTTCTGGCTCGTCCATGCCCGAAAGGTCGATGCCCCCTCCGCCGAGGTTCGCCCAGTCTCCGAGGAGGTTCGTCAACTCGTCCTCTTCGCTTTCTCCGTGCTTGCGCACACTGGGCATGGGCAGCTGGATGCCGATGTCCAAGGCCGCCAACTTGGCGTTCAGCGCTTCCACTTCGGGACGGTCAGGCGGTGCGTGGCACCGCCAAGGAAGCGGAGCGCCTGCTTCACCCAGCAGATGTCCAACCGATGCGTTGGTGGCGACCATGAACGACTCGATCATTCGGGTTGCTTTGTTGGGCCATTTGACGTCCACCCTGAGTTCGTTCGCACCCTGAAGGCGAGGCCTCAATTCGGGGTTGTTGAGGTTCAGACGAATTTCTCGGCTCTGCCAAACGGCGGCCAGGGCCAACATGTCGTCGTAATCGTCGGTTTCGAACACATCGTCGTAGGCGATGTTGGCGCTGACGTGAACGACACCTTCGTAGGCTCGTGTGTGCACAACGTTGTTCTCTTCGTCCAACTCCATGGCGACGACCATGGCCAATCGGTCGACGCCTGCTCGAAGCGAACAGAGGTCGTCGGCCAGTTTCGGCGGCAGCATCGGCAGAACGGTGTGGGGCAGGTAAACCGACGTCGCACGGGCTGCGGCGGAGCGATCCAGTGCCGTGCCGGCCTGAACGTAGTGGGCCACGTCGGCGATGGCGACCCAGAGCGTTCGCACCCCACCATCCTCGACCAGGCAGACGGCGTCGTCGAAATCCTTGGCGTCGGGCGGATCGATGGTCACCAGGGGGAGGTGGCGCAGGTCGGTGCGCCCGCCCTGAACCTCGGCGTCCCCGTCCACGTCGCCCAGCAGGTCAGCATGGTCGACAAGCGATGAATCGTAGGTTCTCGGGAACGGGTTTCGCTGTTCCCTCCGGCGCCCTTCGAGGCGAGCGTCCAACAGTTCTCGCGTCGTCCATCGTCCTGCTTGCATCAACAGCAAGGCCATCGCCGGTTCGTCCTCTCGAAACCGAAGACCGGAGCGCACGGCCGCACATTTGCGTGCTTCCTTCACGAGGTCAAACCCCTGCATGGAGGTGCAACCCTCGCTGTCAAGGGCGTAGGCGTCGGGGAGCGATTCACCTCGCAACATCGCCTCCCAAACGTCCTCCAGCAGTGCGTACATGGCCACGTCCGCTTCGCTTGCCACCTCGGTTGTAAGCGGCGGTCGACCGTGCAGCGGTGTCGTTCCTTTTCCTGCGTGTCGACTGAAGAAATCCTTCCACCGTCCACTGGCTGATATGAGTTCATCGATCGAGGCTTGACTCCGAAAGCGGACGGCTTTTTCTTCACCAGCGAGGATGTAGGTTCCTTCCTTTCGACCCAGAGCAAGTGCTTCTTTGACCTTGCTCAACAGCGCACGCTCCGCTTTTGGGTCTGAACGAAATTGGCCGGCCAAGCGCTCTTTTTGTGCGATGTACGCAGCGATGGATTCCCCCGTCCAGTCCTGCTCCCACTGGTTTTCGTCAAAGTGTTGCGTGACCCGTCGCCACAGGCGCTCGTCAGGGGGCGTTTGCGGCCCCTTGTTCTGCTTGCGTTGGCGGTTGCTGTTTCGCCCGCGTCCACGGTGCCGTCCTCCCGCCATGCTCGAGGGTTCGGTTGAGGTTAGATGAAGGCAACGATTCACAAGCCGGCCGACCCGAGGTCTTCCAGTGCCTTTCGCTGAGCATCGCTGAGGTTTTCCGGTTCGGCCATAACGAATTCCAGGGTTAAATCACCGCCGTTGTAGCCTGCTTTGGCCATTCGGCGACGATCGCCGACGTGGGTCATGGGGTCCACAGAAAGCTTTCCCGTCTTGCCGGAGAGCAGCTTCACGCTGACCTTCCCCCCGAGCATCAGCACGGAGTAGGGGACCTGCACTTCTTGGATCAACTGGTCGCCCTCCCACCGATAGGCTTCACCCGCATCGATGCGGACGGTGACGATGACGTCGCCTCGTTCTCCCTCAGGGTGGTCGTGTCCTTGACCTTTGAGCGTGCGGGTCGTACCGTGCATGACGCCGGCGTCCAAACGGAGTTTCAGCGTGGTGCGTTTCGTTTCCATGCTCGTGCCCTGGCGCTTGAACCGTTTGTAGGAGAAGGTGAACTCTCCGCCTTTCTCGGCCTGCGCCATCGTGATGTCAAGGCCGACGTTGATCGGGGCCGCTTTTGGTTGCTGGCGGGGCGCCTGTCGGGGGGGCTGACGCGGCATGCCACCCATGGACCCACCGCCGCCAAACATTTGCCCGATGATGTCTTCGATGCCTCCCCCCATGCCGCCGAAATTCATGGATGGACCGCCTTGTCCTCGTCCCCGACCGCCGAACATGTTTCTCATCTGTTCTTGCTGGTCGTATTCACGGCGCGCCTCCGAGGTGCCGATGGCCTCGTACGCTGATTGCACTTCCTTGAACTTCGCCTCGGCTGCGGCGTCGCCCTGATTCCGGTCGGGGTGGTGCTGCCTGGCCAACTTGCGAAACGCCCGCTTGATTTCTCCGTCGCTGGCCTGTCGACCGACACCCAAGACCTCGTACGGATTTCGTTCCGCCATCGGCCATCCTGCCCCCTTCGTCACACATCAACCCTCCCCTTTGACAGGGGCTCGTGTCGGGTCAGATCGGTGGCCAAGGCGATGCGGTGTCGCCCTGCGGCTGGTTTGCCGGAGGTGCAGCGGGCGGTGCGGGTTGCTGTGCAGGTGCGGGTGTTTGAGCAGGCGGTGCCTGGGGTGAAGCCTGCACGGCCTGCGTGACCGCTTGAGCTGGTGCGGGGACCGGAGCAGGTGGTTGCACGGCAACCGGTTGGACTGCAGGCGTTGGCAATGGTGCAGCAGGAGTCGAGGCGTAAACGGGTGGAGCAGCAGGAGCAGGAGTCGATGCAAGCATCGTGGCCTGGCGTCCGCCCAAAACTTGGGTTTGTTTTTGTTCGACAAACGTCTCGCCGAGTGAGGCGCTGCTGATCAGAGAATTCACGTACGCAATGGTGCCCTCAACACGGTTGATGTCCACGCCAACACCCTCCAGCACGGATGCTTTGAACGCAAAGCCGTAGGTCCCTCCACCGCTGGTTTCAAAGCCCATGAACATGGTTTTCTGGAGGTAGTAGTAGATCAGGCCGATCAGGGCAAGGATCGCAAACAGACCGAAGAGAATGCCTCCGTCCTCGGTGAAGGCCAACGAGAGTCCGAAGAGCATCATCAAGCCGGAAAACACCAACGCCCAGAACGGCTTTTTGTAGCCACCAACGAACGCGCCAATGTTCGCCAGCGGTGTTGAGACCTGATTCATGCCGAACACCGATGAGTTTTGGAATGAAATTGAACCTCGGGTCACACGCAGTGAACTGTTTGGGTCCAACCCCACCATCGTAAGGAGAAAGCTCACGATTCCAGGCTGACGCGCTTCAATCCACACGTTCGCCCCGGACACGCCCGTTTCGTCAATTTGGAACCTTCTCAGCACCAAAGGTGCGCCGCCGACATTCATGATGCATAATCTTCACCGCCATCAAAAGAACGTTTCGCCGCTACGGAGTCGTTATAATGAGGGGGTTGGTGGCTCGGTAGGCCGAGGTTGGACCATGTCTGACGAAACGAACGCCAACAAGACCTTCGAGATGAAGGTTCAAGAGCAGCAGGACAAGATTGAGGCTCAGTTCCGCAAGATCACCCGCGGCTCGTGGGCCCGAATCATTCGCATGGCTCGAAAACCCTCGAAGCAGGAATTCCGCCAAACGGCGATCATTTGCGGCATCGGGCTCTTCGTTTTGGGGGCCATCGGGTTCGCCATTCTGGTTCTCATGGACAATTTCCTTCCCTGGTTGATTCGAGATGTCTTTGGCATCGGAAACTGAGTCGGAGCGTGATGATGATGACGGAAGCATTCGTAGCCTTTGTTCGATTTGAAGAGAAGTTGTTGCTGCTCAAGCGAAACAGCTCCACCGAGCATTTCCCCGACCTGTGGGACGGTGTATGGGGCGTTGCCGACACGCCTGAAGAAGTCCTCGACCGAGTGGCGCAGTCGACCGGCATCCCGGTGGACGATCTCCACTACCACGGCACCGGACCCGAGCGTGGCATCGACATGGGTCGAAACCTCGTTGACGTCATGCCCATTCTCGTCGTGTCCAAGAGCGACGAGGTCACCCCCTCCGGCATCTACACTCGAGCCGAGTGGGTCGACCCGGGCACCATCAAGGACTACAACTGCATCTTTTCCGACCTCGACATGGAAAACGCTCACGGTCTTTTCCGCGAGATGTACGGCAGCGTTGGCTCCTTCCTCTACATCGTGAAGACCGCCATCAACTCCGAGCAGCGCGTCGCCGATGAGATGTACGCTCGCCTGCACGGGAGCGGGTCGATGGTCGCGCTGCAGAGCGAGATCATGTCCATTCTTCATCCGCCCGCCATGCGTGGTTATGTGTTCGTTGAATCCAGTGCGCTTCACCACGTTGAGAAGCTCATCGGCCGCTCCGGTGGACGAGATCCTTCAGCCCGACGTGGCATCAATCAGTCCCCGCTGAAGAACGCCAAGAACGTGCTCCCCGGCGAGGCTCCGCTCGAGGACATCCTGCCCTACTTGGAGCCCAAGGCCGTCACCAGCGGCATCGAGGTCGGCTGCATCGTCGAAATCGTCACGGGTGCCTTCAAGGGCGAAAAAGCCCGCATCACCAGCGTATCGGAATCCAAGGAAGAGGTCAGCATGGAACTCTACGAGCAAATCATTCCGATGACGCTCAACATGCGTGGCGACCACGTCCGTGTCATCGAGCGCGTCGGCGAGTGATGATTGCTCAACCGTTGACCGGGGCCGCGCTCAGCGAGTTTCGTCAACCTGCACCTTTGCGCTTTTTGGGGCCAGGCCCAGCAGAAGTGGACTGAGAAGGAGACCCGTCACGCAACAAACGCCTTGGCAAAAGAACCATTCATCATAGCCATAGTAAGTGGAGTACACGGCCATCGCAAGGATTTCTGCAAGGATTTCTGGTCCGACCACCAACCCAAAAAACATCAGGAACACCAGATACATCGATAAAAAAAACTGCCTCGCCACCGAATTGTTTGATGAAGCGTGTTGCCTTGAGCCCGCAGGTTTGAGCGACGGGTCATCGGTTGTTGATTCGTTCATCAGCGCGATCACAGGCGAGGGTCCCCCGGCTTCACCTTCCTCGCTGGATTCCACAAGCCCCTGCCAAGGGACCCCGGAGGCATCCGGTTGAACGTTCTCCGGGGTAAACGGCCGCTGACGGACCTTTTTGGATGCGGTGTGCGGGCCGTGCTCCGGTTTGTTGGCGTCTTTGACCATCCACATCAAAACAAAAATCGAAACGGCCAGCGATAGGAAAAAGGTCAACTGACGGGAGGCGCCCTCAATCAGGAGCTGATCGGCGAAAACAGGGTAGAACATCAGAAACAAAACGACGGTGAACGACAAGGAGAGGATCAGACCGGACAACAAGGGGCTTTGCTTTTTTCCTGCTCCCGATGTGGTTTGTCCCTCAGCGGTCTGACGCAGCACCGGTGGTGGTAAGCCGTCTGGGCCCAAAGGGGGGTCGTCAAGGTTGGCAGTCCGGTTCATGATGAACACGACCGACTCGGGTGGTGGTCGGCTCGCCTCATCAGCCATGGGGTTGATGTGGAAAGAATTGTCTTATGCTTTTTTGCGACGTTCGACCGTCATTCTTCGTCTCCGTATCCGCCGTCCATGGCCTCAATGGTCGCACGTAAGGTTTGAATTGTCTTCATGTCTTTTGATCTGGTGATCGCATTCACCACGGCTTGAGCCACCGTCAAGACAACAGCGATTGCAATTCCGATGCCCAGACCTTCATCCCCGCCAAGAATGGCGCCGATAAAGACCGCAGGGATCGCGGACACCCCCATCCATTTCGGACGTTGCGCCGATTCCAGACCTGCCTCCACAAGGATGCTTCTCTGCGCTCGATCTCGCTGGGTTGACCAGGAAGTGGACTGGACAGCGACCACGAGGGCCATGATCACACCCAACGCAAACGATATGCAGCAGATGCCTGCGACATCGTCGAAGAAAACATCGTCTGAAGAGATGGCCATCAGAATCGGAATACCCAACGCAAAAATCAGCGCACAGAGGGTGAGAAAGAAATGGTTGGGTCGAGTTTTCAGGGTGATTTCAAGTTGCTCGAAAGCGTCAAGGAGTTCAGGACTCATCGCTCCCCATACACTCAAGCCACTGCGTTCGACCCTTCTGGGTGCTGCAGAATCCGTGGTTGATGTTGCAGGTGCCATGACAGCGCTGCCAATGACGATGGGCTTTGGTGGAGCGTCGAGTTTGTCCTCGCCCATGGATTTCCCACGCGTCTTGGCTCGTTTATGTCTTGTTCCGTTGTTGATTGAAATCGATTGATTTCAAAAAAGCGTTTGTTGGACGGGTGCAGACGCTGGGCGGAGGTGTTGGCTGCACTGCCAAGCCATGTGAGCGGCGGCCCATGCGCCCGAACGCAAGGCAGCTCCACCCGTTCCGACCGGTGTTTCCCACGCATCGCCGGCTTCCACCAAACGAGCGAACGTTGACTCGACGCCCAACGCATCGGCGCGTCCATAGCGCCAACGGTGCGACTGACAGGTCGCTGACTTCAACCAGTCGAGGACCTCGTTGTCAACGCCACGTGTCATGTCCATGAAGGCCTGAACAACGTCCGTGCGCTCGTCTTCCAGATGGGATTGGCTCCAGTCATGCGGGAAGTGGACCACGGCGCCCGTGGTTCCATCGGATTCCTCCACCTCAAAACCCAGATTCTCCAGCGTCGGGCGGAAAGCGGCTGGAGGCGGTGTTCCGTGGGCCAACACCACCGACCACGTCGGGCGATAGGCGTGGTTTGACCATGATTCAGGGGCGCCGGGCATCATTCGATGGAGTTGAGGCAGCGGGGCGGTGACCACCACGCCGGTGGCTTCCCAGCGATTCCCCTCTTCGTCGTGCACGTGCCATTGGTCGTCGCTTTGCTCAATTCGGACCACGGTGGTGCCGGTCACCACNTCGATGCCGTTCAGCCACCCGGCGATCGTCTCGGGGCCGTCCATCAATCGCAACGAGGTTGTGCTGCCATCTTGAACCATCACGGTGTTTTCACCATCGCACCATGCCTTCATCCATTCAGGCCAATCGTGAACGTGTCGCGCACCGTGCGTGACCACGACGTCGTCCAACGCTCGTCGCGAACATCGACCGCCCACGCGGCGACCTTTGTCGAGCACAACCACGTCGAAACCGTGGTCGGCGAGCAACCGTGCAGCGACCGCCCCCGCAAGCCCCGCACCGATGACAAGGATCGGATGCGATGTTTCGGAGGCTGGACGGTCGGTGTGAGCCCGATAGGCGTCCATGTCAAGTCGACTCATGTGCGTGCGCAAATCGCGCTGCCGGACGAGGCCGAGAATGGGTGCCGGTGGGTGGAAGGGTCGGTCGAACAAACCATGGCACCATTGGACACCGACCACGGACGAGGGGTCCCGTCCGTCAAGNGCATACGCGTCGTTCAACGCCTGTCCGTAGGCCATTGACTGTTCAACACCGTCCGTCCACAGCGTGAGCGCCTTCCCCCACGTCATCCGGACGTTGTTGTGCAGCTCTCCGTGTCGGAGGAGGGACCGTTGACACGCTGCCCACAACGGGTCGTGGACCTCCCCTCGCTGGAGTTGACGCAACGTGTAGCGCGTGGTTCGCGGGTCGTCGGCGGTGGAGCGCCAAGAAAGGCGAGCCCATTCCGGTAGGTTGTGCACACCGTAGGGCTCGGGCGTTGCGTAAACGTGGTGCCACGGATGCTCTCGAAAAACCAGCAGTTCGTCGAGGTACTTTTCCGCCGATTTCGTGCCCACTTCAGCGGCCTCTCGAGCGATTTTCATTGGAGAAATCATGCCGTAGTGGATGTACGCAGACATTCTGGAAACGCCGTTGGCGTCTGCCGCGTTGTTGCGGCGTCGGGCATAACCGTTGAGTCCCTTTTCCTTGAACGCCTGCCATCGAGCCAGAGCGGCTTGCTCGCCACCTTTGAATCGCCAGACGGGATGCACCGTGGGGTCAACGTTGCACCGTCGCAACAAGGACCAGCGCTGGGTCGGGTCAACCAGCTGATGCTCAACCATCACGGGCTCAAACGGCAATTCGCCTCCGTAGGCTTCCACGGGTAGGTCGAGGTTCGGCCAGCGTCGTTGAAGTCGCTGCTTGCGCAGTTTTTTGGTGGCATCTCGGAACTTGAACGGGCGGTCCACCGACCGACCGAAGAGCGGCATGGGAATCACGCAGTGTCCGTCCACTTCGACCACGGCGCCGCGAGCGAGGTCGGCAACGGATTCCACCCAGTCCGTCCACGGGGGAAGCGGGAAGAGGTCGGTGACGATCATGCTTGCTTGCTGAGCCAACTCCTTCATGACGGCAGGTCGATGACCTTCCCGTGCGAGGTGGAACACGTAGCGAAGACCTTGTTTTTTGAACCCCCGATGCAGGTCCACTGCTGCATCCATCACCACGTTGTGATGGCGGAGCGATGCGTGCGGGTAGCGTTCGTCCAATCCGTGGTAGATCAACAGGGGGCGCCGGTGGTGATGAGCCATCCATCGTCCGACGTCGACGGCAGGGTTTTCTTCGGTTCGAAACAGCGATTTCAACCACACCACAACAGGTCCATCACCGACGGGCGTTCGGTCTTCAGTGTGCCACTTGCACCGCTCACCTAGGTGTTCGGGCAGGTCCATAATTTACGGCTGGATTCACCGCTCATATACCCCTGTTCAACGCCGAAGCGCGAGGAAGAGGCTGCACGACGGATCGAAGCGTCGTTCATTCGGATGCCGCAGCGGCTTTTGCCTCCCGCTTCTTGCGGTTCTGTCGTTTCTTGTACCACGGGTAGATGGGCCACTTGGCCAGCCCCGTCCACATGACGAAGAAAATGAAGGTGGTCGACACAAA
>FUFK010040390.1_pt1 | contig 22292 bp, 24 predicted proteins | sample 1021851 | NCBI WGS metagenome assembly FUFK01 (sample SAMEA51879418, study PRJEB19060) | metagenome
CTACCTGAATCTGTATAAGCGACTTGAATAGATGGTTGTGTAGGATACAAATTTGGAAGCGCATAAAGTGATCCAACTATCAACACGACTAAAATTAGCAAATATTGATATATGGAAAATTTATTCACTTAACTACTTAATTGATTCTATGGTGCCTTTTGGCAAGATGTTTGCAATTGCTGATCTTTGAAGTTTAAAAACAACATTTTCACTTACTTCAAGAGATATATACTCTCCTTTAATTGCTTTAACCTTTCCAATTATTCCACTTGCTGCAATTACTTCAGCTCCAATCTCGAGTTTAGAAAGCATTTCGTTGATTTCTTTGTTTCTTTTATTTTGTGGTCTGATTATTACTATATACATGAATAATAGTAAAAACCCTAAAAAAATTAGTGGTGAAAAAAGTGATGGTGCTGCGCCTTCCATAATTTATCCTATATTGGCCCGTCGGGCATATCTAAATTTCGTTTATTATAAAAGTCTTTTATGAACTTCGCGAATAAATTATCTTTTATTGCGCTTCTAATATCATTCATTAATGAGTGGTAATAAGAAATATTATGATAAGTAGCCAACATTGCTCCAAGCATTTCATTAGTTCTATGTAAATGATTAAGGTATGCCCTGCTGTAATTTTGAGATACTTTATTATTACAATTCACATCTATAGGCTCATCACAGTCTTTATATTCTGCATTTCTAATATTTATTACGCCTTCAGAGGTAAATAATTGTCCATTCCTAGCATTTCTTGTTGGGAGAACACAATCAAACATATCAATGCCATACCTCACAGCTTCAACAATATCTTCAGGAGTGCCAACGCCCATAAGATATCTTGGTTTATTTTCAGGCAACTTATCACACATAAACTCTAATATTTCAGTTTTCTCCTTTTTAGATTCACCAACACTTAATCCACCAAGTGCAATTCCATCGAAATCAATTTCAATTAATTTGTTTAAAGACTCTTCTCTTAAATCTTTGAACATGCCTCCCTGAACAATTCCAAATAATGCTGATTTAGATTTATGCGCTGCTTTGCATCTCTTTGCCCATCTCATAGAAAGTTCCATTGATTTTTTTGCTTCTTCGTAAGTTGAAGGATAATCAGTGCACTCGTCAAATGCCATAATAATATCTGAGCCAAGATTCTCCTGAATCATAATTGAATCTTCAGGTCGCATGAAAATTTTTTTACCATCATATGGAGAACTGAACTTAACACCATCTTCAGAAATTTTTGCCAAATCGCCAAGGCTCCATACCTGAAATCCTCCTGAGTCAGTAAGAATAGGTTTGTCCCAATTAATAAATTTATGTAGTCCACCTATATTCTTTATTAATTCATCGCCAGGCCTCAGCATAAGATGGAAAGTATTTCCAAGGATTATCTCTGAGCCAGTATCATTTAAGTCATCTACAGTTAAGCCTTTTACAGTTCCATTAGTGCCAACTGGCATAAATGCTGGTGAATTGATTTTGCCTCTTGATAGTTGTATTTCAGACGCTCTTGCAAAATTGGCTGTATTTTTAGTTTTAAACTTCATTTTTTTTTAAAAGCATAGCATCCCCATAAGATAAGAACCTATATTTCTCTTNAACTGCGATATCGTATATTTTTTTTGTATNTTCAAAACCAATAAAAGCGGAAACTAACATTAATAAAGANGATTTAGGTAAATGAAAATTTGTTATCANCATATCTACTGCCTTNAATTCAAAACCTGGATATATAAATAAATCTGTAAAATCNTTGTAACCTTTTTCCTCNATAAATGCAGTTTCTAAAGCTCTAAGAGTTGTTGTTCCAACAGCAAAAATCTTTTTACCATTATTTTTAGTTTTTTTAACTTTATCCACGATCTCATCATTCACTTCAACAAACTCTTTATGAATCTTGTGATCTTGGATATTTTCAGCTTTAACAGGCTGAAATGTCCCAGCCCCCACACTTAAATTAATAGAAGTAATATCAACTCCAATATTTTTTATTTTTTCAAGTAAATCATTATCAAAATGTAAGCCTGCTGTTGGAGCAGCAACTGAATTTTGAAAATCTTTATTTTCATATACNGTCGCGTATCTTTTTTTATCTATTTCTTCATCATGTCTTTTAATATATGGAGGTAATGGAACATGTCCAATATCGTTAAAAATAACAGATGGCGATTGAANAAATTGAACNACAAAAAAGTTATCTTTGCGGTCAATGCATTTTGCCTCATATTGATCAAAGAACATTTTAGTTCCTGCTTTAGGAGGATTCCCTGATCGAATTTGAACTAAAGCATTATTATCATCTAACTCCCTTTCAAGCATTAGCTCAANTNAGCCACCGGATTCTTTCTTTCCATAAATTCTTGCAGGTATTACNGAAGTATTATTATTNATNAGTAAATCTCCTTCATCAAAATAATTTGTTATATCCTGAAATGTTCTATGTTCAATTTCATTTAGTCTAACTAAAAGACGACTTGAACTTCTTGAATCAGTTGGATAATGAGCGATTAACTCATCTGGCAATTCGTAATCGAAATCAGACGTTTTCATGTTGGCTGATTTTAAAATAGATAATACTTGGCTACAATGCTCGTCGAGCCCCATTGGCGGAATTGGTAGACGCGCGCGATTCAAAATCGCGTTCCTTCGGGAGTATCTGTTCGACTCAGATATGGGGCACCAATCTAATAATTACAATTAATATTTAATACAGAAAAAAAATAATTACTTGTNTCTTCNNNTGATGTCTCCCACCCAGCATCAGTTACNGATATAAANTCAATNCANNCTTCATNATCAATATTAATNGGNAGNGATTTCATTAAGTAATCATAATTGTTGCTTCCTGGATCAGGNTTCATTGGNAAATTAGAGTTNTCTAATGAGACAAANTTGCCATTACCATCATTAATTGCAATATGTGCTCCATGATNTCCACTNTCATAATCCCNTGTTGAATGAATAATATCTAGANTTCCATCTAAATTCATATCTCTTAAATAAATATTTCCTTCGCCATGGTGCTGATCTGATCTTGGTTGGAGAGAAAAATTTGAATTGGTCATATCAATTAATTCTCCTGCTCCATTATTTATTAAGATTTGAATATATGCTCCCTCGTAGTATGGTAAATCCCTTGTTATTGCGACTACTACGTCAGTGAATCCATCATTATTAATATCACCAGCTGCTGCATGATTGTATTTATTTTTATCAAAACCAAAAGGTCCTGTTGGTAAAACAATTTTTTCCCAGTTCTTTATGTCAGAAGAATTATTGCTNAGAAGAATATATCCTTCATCTNAATNAGACCATGAACTTCTATTATCAAAATTCCAAAAAATAATATCATCAAAAGNATCATTATTTAGATCTGCNAACANTGAGGTCATTGGATTTCCGAATTGATTTTCTCTTTGCCAATCAAGATTTATATATTCGTGAATCTTAAAATTTCCTAAACCATCATTAATATTAAGAATGTTACATGCATATATGTCGATATCGCCATCTCCATCAGGNTCTCCNGCACTGGCATCNTGAGCNAAATTACAAAGTTGNCCTTTGCCNTCATTTTTATCTTCTATTTGATTAGAANCATCATCAAACTTTCCTTCAGGATTTGATAGAAGTAATAAATGAGGNTANGGATTAATATAATTTTCGGAATAATCTTCTGACCTAAACTGTATACCCATAGAACCAGCAAAAATATCATCTATCCCATCGTCGTTTAAATCCTCAGCAATCATTCTATAAGCAAAGGGATGTGTTGGTTGATTATTGTCTGAATANATATTCAAATCCTCTTCAAATCGACCTTTGCCATTATTTAGGTAAATATTTATTGGTGCATTAACTTTTTGATCTGGATCAATAGTATGAGGAAATAAAGCCCATGCAACTGCAAAATCTTCATATCCATCTCCATTAAAATCACCCTGAATAATATTGTGTGCATCTTGTCCAAAAACTTGATTTTCATATGTTTCACAATCATTGGGGGTAGGATAGCATTCTGTTGCAGAAAAAGTTTCATTTATAATTATTCCATCAAAACCAATATCGCTTACTTCAAAAAAATTTGATTTTAATTCACTAATATTTTCAGGGATCAAGCTGTATTTAGTTGGATACTTGTCTACGATTAAATTTACATAATGCTGAAAAGAAGGACAGGAGTTACTTTGTACGGTTGAAATTTTTAATCTAAAGCTTTCTTGATCTTTATAAATAATAGGATTACGAAATGTGTATTTTTTATAATCCAAAGTATCTATATGATGGATCTTATAAATTTCTGAGTCTTCCAAAGAAATTTCAAAATCACAACTGTTATTGCTTGATATTATTTCAATAGATTGTTTCTGATAACTTATAGATGGTGAAACTAAACCGTTTACTATAATGTCAATAATTGATAGTTCATTGCTGATTTGTGATGTCCCTCCTGAACCACATGAAGTGATCAATAGAGTAAAAAATATATAAACATATCGCATTTAAAATGATTATAAGTTTGTTATAAATTAAATCAAAAATATATTAATTAGTAGTAAAACTACAAAATATACACATAAAAAATACTTTAAAAATAACAAAAAATATAAATTTGACTTTATTTATGTTTTTTTTGTTAAATACACTACATCAAGTCGCTTTGCNATAAATTTGGTTAGTTTGGGCACAAACTTTTCTTACATTTTATGGACGCCCGGCAAATGAACTAAAGGAGAAATTATGAACACTTTAAACAGGGTAGTTCTGTTAGCAAGTTTTTTCGTCATTGCCTCTTGCGGTGGTGGTGGCGGCGGAGGTGGCGGCTCAGAGGATCCATATACACCTCCAGCTCCAACTAACAGTGCACCAACGATAACAAATACCGTATTTAATATTTCTGTTGCAGAGAACCAAACATCTGCATTTACAATTTCAGCATCTGATTCAGACGGAGACACACTTACATATTCCCTATCTGGAACTGATAGTGCCTTGATGAGTGTTTCCTCAAGTGGCGTTGTCACATTTAATACTGCACCAGATTATGAAAATCCTTCAGACTCTAATTCTGACAATATCTATGAAGTTACAGCAACAGTTTCAGATGGTTCTTTGACTGACTCTGAAAACTTTATGGTTACAGTAACAAACGATACTTCAGATGATGTAACAACAGAAGGTTACAATGGAACAGCTGTTGGAGCTGGTCCAATTCAAGGCGCAACTGTATGTATCGAAGTAAATGCTGGAACCTGCTCAGGTGCACAATTTACAACTACTACTGCACAAGATGGTACTTTTTCATTAACAGTTGACTCAGGCACTACTGGAGTCCTTCGAGGCGAAGGTGGATTTGACCCTGTTACAAATCTTCAATTTGGTGAGGGCGANAGTCTTGCCCTGGGTCAACCTGTTACTGATCAAAATGTAGTTATCTCTGTTATCAGCGAATTTATGAATGAAGGTTCTACTACTAACTATAATGCATATAAAACAANTTTAGGAATTGATTCATCATTTATGATTAGATTCGATAATCCATTTTCTAATCTTGATAATGCCGCTTATAACAAAGTAGCTGTAATTAATACACAGCTAGCTGTTCTAGGTAAGGTGCTAGAAGCAATTCACACAATAAATGAAGGGAGTGGTCCTCGTTTTAAAGTTTCAAATGCTATTCTTGCAAGATCAGGAACAGAGACATCTCTTGGCGATACTACTTTTATTAAAGATCTTTTAACAAATTATGACGCTGACTTTTCACCATCNAGTCAACAATTAATNGATTTATCCTCAGGCATATCTGCTTACATGCAAAAAATAAATGCTAACTCCTCTAATTCACATTCGCATTTCATGCAAGTTGGTGTGTCTGAGCTTTCTACTCTTATGAGTGCTGTAATGAGCGGAACAGCTTCTTCAACTGAGCTTGATAAATTAGTTTTTAATACAATAGATTGGATTAACGATGATACTTCATGGAATGGAGGAACTATTACTGACAATGAGTCAAACCTTAATGAAATGAACTACACACTTTCAAATAATGGAAGTTCTAATTATGTTGTTGATAATATCAATCCCTCAAATACAGAGTTTATTATTTATGTAAAAGAAGGAGATGTTATTAAGTTTGAAGCAACGACTGCAGTTACATCAGGTCATCCGTTTAAGATGTCTACTGTTCAAAATGCTACAAGCTCCGATTCAGGCCAAATTGGAACAGCAGAAGGCTGGAATCAAGATACGATGACTTTAACAGTTAGCTCATCAACACCAGACACTCTTTACCCTTATTGTGATTTTCACTCTGGAATGTATTCACAAGGAAAAATTGTAAAAGTATCTTCATATACTCAAGCAAATATTGATATAACAGGTGTTACTGGCGCTCTTCAAGTTAAAGGAACTGTTGCAACTGGTCCTTTCAAAGGAGCATCAGGTTATACCTATAAAGTATATTTAAATTCTCAGGGTGGATCAGAACATACTCATACTTTTCATGAGTATCCAGGATTAACTTTTTATATGCCTGCCGATCAGGGATATCATGGATCTGAAACATCCAGTACAGATACACCATTTAAAGCAAAATCTCACTATGCAACTTCGGGTGATGACAGTATTAGTGATGATTATTAATTTCGTCTAACTGCATATTTAAAATGCGGCCAATATGGCCGCATTTTTTTTAATATCTTCGTAGATTTTTTGCTAGCTTCTTNGCATATTTTTTATAGTNCTTTATNGCAGAACTATAATCTTTGGTCTGGTAAGTATCAGCTAAAGAATAGCCATCCCAGTAATATATTCTATAAATGTCATCTTTTTTTAACTCTAGTTCAACTGAAGCCGGGTCTGCGTTTTCATTTGAATTCTCAAAAATAACTACTTTGTCATCAAAAACTTCGCATGAAGTATTATCCAAGTCACTAAAAAAAGACTTATGAAGATTATAAAATTTTATCTTATCTTCACTTATGCTTGTTTTGGTCATATGAATNATGCCTGCCAACTTTAAAAGATCTTAATTCTGAATGCTTTGTTTTTCTTCCCCTAACTCTCTTACGCCACAAATTAAAACTATTTCTATTGAGATTGTCTCTCATGATCTTTACGACTTGATCATGGGATAAGTTAAATTGTGATTCAATAGCATCAAATGGAGTTCTGTCTTCCCATGCCATTTCAATAATCCTTGATATGTCAGCGTTGGATAATTTCACTTAATTTGATAATAAGAATATGTTATTGGCTGCATTGTCGTAGGTGAAGTAAGCATCTTGTAAGTGCCTTTTTCCATTAGGTATAAAAGGTTCACGAGCATGTAGAACCCTTAAACTTGCAACCACCAGGGCCTCTCCCCCATTGAGTCTGAAGGTTGAACGATATTTTTTATCATGAACTCTCAATGAAATCTCATGATATGCCTTATAAAATTCTCTTACGCCCTCTTTTCTCGGATCTATCATTTGCATTAATTGATTTGAAAATCTGAAACTTTCAATTGTTCCATCTGTTGCGCACTTAATAAGAGGTGCTTCAGCATATGTTTCATTTTCTTCATCGAATTCTCTAAATGGCACATTAAAATTTTGAAGTATTGAGAAATATTCAGGAATCTCATCTTTTAGATCTTTCGCCACTTGCCAACCGTCAACAATTATAGATTCTCCTCCCTCACATTCATTTTCTAACATATGCAAGACCTGAACGCTTGGTTGTGACTTATAACTTGCAAAGTCATTATGTGGGGGAAGACCTTTTGGTGTATGCGCGACATTATATACATGACCAGTTACTGAAACATTATGGATTCTTTCAAAAAGGACTTCATTTATTGGTCCTAGCCTTTTAGCAAGAAATTCTAAAGAATTTGATTCCTTTGGTGCATCTTTAAGAATAATTACACCAAATGTTACGAAGGTTTTAAGAGCTTCAAGTGCTATTTCTTTACTATCTAAAAATTCAGTCCAACTATATTTTTTGGGCTGAAATCCCTCNNGCCATTCGCATTGNTCTGGATANCGNGGNAAANATGANTTTTTTATTANATCTATTGNAATAAATGATTCATGNCCGTCAGGCCAAATAATCTTAATATTATTATCAATTTCTTCTACATGCTCTGGAACTATATCTACAGGAACTGAATGCAATAAAAATTGTTTTTCCTGCGTCTCAGTAATTCTGCATTCGTCGCACTGGCAATTGTCTCTTAGCCATAAAAAAGGCAGATCAAATTTATTTTTTTTNACAGTTAANATTATTGAATCTTCTTTAATTTCNATCATAANTAAATATCAAATCTAGTNGTTTTNCCNAATACCTGATAATTAATATTACTATAGTTTTTTCTGAACTTTAATGGCCTTTTTAGGATAATTTTTTTGTATTCAAGCTCAAAAAAATCCTTAACTAANTTTTCNCNGCNNTNTGTNAAATTTTCAATCTCCAATATCTTTTTAATATTTTCTAATCTGCCTGATTTTTTGTTTTTTTTATTTAAAGATGGATACATAGGGTCCAGATAAATAACATCAAATTCTTTTGACATGCTTTTGTAAACCTCCAATGAATTATCATTTAAAAATATTAAATTTTTTAATTCTGGTATCTTATCTTTAGCCCTTAATATCGCATCCTTAACCAAAGAATAAATAATTTTACTTTGCTCTACAGCAACAACTTTGTGACCCAATGAGAGAAAAATCATTGTATCTGTCAATAAGCCTGCAGTTGAATCAAATATCGATAGTTGTTTATCAGTCTTGCCTAAAGCTTTTTTTAAGTTTCTCTCATGATTAACTCTTTTAAGTCTCCATCCAAGCGTTCCACTCAAAAAATCTACGTGCAAAACTTCTTTTGGATTTATAGAATCTTTTACAAAAGATAGTCCATTTGAATCGTATATAAAATANTTATTAGCAGATGGTTTNTCTGTAACTTTTTCTAATTTANAAAAGTTTGCAANACTTTNATATNTTTCTTTGGTGATATCATCCTTGATAAAGATTTGCATCTAAATTATCAATAAAAGTATGCCAAGCAAAAACCTGTATGCAACAAAAGGAATCATTCCTATTTTTTCAACAAGCTTAAGAAATAACTTTATTGTNAAAAAAGCAAAAATCATTGATGTAAAAAAACCGATGCATATATTAAGTAGGTCAAAACTAACATTTCCATTATTTAAATCAAAAATAAGTAAAGTTAATGCGCCAAGAATAGTTGGAATTGCAAGCAAAAATGCAAATTTTGAAGCATCTTTTAGACTTAATCCAATCAAAAGACCTGCCGTGATTGCTGCTCCAGATCTTGAAGCGCCAGGTATCAAAGCAAAACATTGAAATAATCCAATAAAACATGCNCCTAAGATAGTTATATTAATGAGAGTTTTTTTACCTTTGTTGTTTAGAAAAGCAAAAAGCAATATTGATGCAAAGATTAAGTTTGAAATTGCAATATCATTAATNCTAAATATCCTTTGGCTAATTAAATCTCTAAAAATAAATCCTAAGATAACTATTGGTATAGTGGCNATTATTAATTGTATTGCTAAGTTTTTATCTTCATTAAANCTATTAGTTACAAGAAGTGATTTACTCATCANAAAGATTTCATTTCTAAAATAATAAACTACTGCTGTCAATGTTCCGGCATGAACTGAAATATCAAAATATAATCCTAAATCATTAGAACCAAATATAAGTGTTGGGAACAACAAATGAGCAGAACTCGAGATTGGCAAAAATTCAGTTAAGCCCTGAACTAAGCCTAAAATAAAACTCAATAATATATCATTCATTTAATTTTCTAAATTTAACATCTTCTTCATATGTTGGATTAACATTTTTAGGATCAAATTTTTTATCGGCATCTTCAGCAGATAAAAATTTCTCTTTAGCAATTATTACTAGATCCTCTATATCAAGATTTTTTTCAGAATTATCTTCAATTGAAATTAGTGGTTTTTTTAGAGCAGTTGCAATACCCTTTAAAAAACTAGCAGTGATTCTTGTAGCAGTAAATGAGTTTTGGTTGTTCTCAAATGCAAATAGATCTATTTCACTTAAATTAAATATTTTTTTATGGCCNATGTTATCTAAAAACATGTCCCAATTTGGTCTATCCTTTCGGTCATGATCCATTGTGAACGAATTAATTTCGTCATTCAGCATTAAACTTATGCCGGTTCTATCACCAGAACTTTTTATGGCTAAAATTTTCATATCTATATTTGAGATGATATTGCTGTAAAAACTTCATCTACAGATTTAGAACCATCCACCTTAATGAATTTTAAAAGTCCAGAGTCGCTTTGACCTTTATAAAAAGTTGTGAGAGGTTTTGTTTGTTCATGATATACATCTAATCTCTTTAAGACTGTATCAGCCTTATCATCTTCTCGTTGAACTAGTGGCTCACCTGTTTCATCATCTAATCCGCTATTTTTTGGTGGGTTATGATCAATGTGATAATTTCTTCCCGATGCAGGGTGGACTCTTCTACCAGACATTCTTTTAACAATGACTTCATCCTCTACAAAAATTTCAATTACATGTGTAAAGTTAATTTTCATGTCAGCAAGCTGCTCAGCCTGTCCTATTGTTCTTGGAACGCCATCAAACAGAGATCCATTTTCACAATCTGGTTTTAGAAGCCTTTCTTGAATTAAAGAGCCAATAATATCATCAGAGACTAAGCCACCAGAATCAAGAATCTCTGAAACCCNTGCACCTAANTNACTGCCTGATGCAACAGCCTCTCTTAACATATCGCCAGTACTGATTTTTGGAATATCACANAAATCGCATATCAAATCTGCTTGAGTACCTTTACCTGCTCCAGGAGGCCCTAATAAAATAATATTATTCATTTTTCTAATACCGCAATAGCAATTGCATAATCTCTTTCATCTGCAAGACTAACATGTGTTNTAGTTATACCCAAGTCACTAATAATTTTCTCAAGTTTNTTNAGNGCATTAAAAANTGGAGCTCCATTTTTNTCTCTAAGTANTTCAATATTTTTAAAATGAGTATCATTTCGAATNCCTGTTCCAATTGCTTTTGCAATTGCTTCTTTAGCTGCAAATTGTTTTGAAATATANANAATTTGTTTTTGATTTGTTANAGAATCATAAAATTCTTTTTCATTATGACTTAGTATTTTAGATGCAAANTTNTCTAGTGACNTCATGGTCTCAATTCTCTTNATTTCTACTATGTCTGTTCCAATTCCAAATATCATTTTTTTATTGATTTAAAGATTTTNCGNCTAGNCAGGTCTTTTCCTTCAAGNCAAATACCTATTGCTTTGGTTGTNATTTCTTTAAGATATTTTAAAGGAACATCTTCAAGCTTTCGTTTTTTNATANTCAAAATATCTTTGCCCTTNAAACTTGANNTATTTGATTTCCTAAATCCTCTTTCCGATACAAATACATATGATAATTCTNCTTCGATTGGGTCATTTGAATCAATTTCTGAATCATAATCAAATCCATATCCAAGCATATCAAGTAAATCTAGCTCAAAATGTCTGAGAGAAATCTCAAGATTATTATTTTTATTAATTTTTTTAAGGAATTCGTCATATAAAACAAACAATTCCTCATGTTTAGCATCTTTTGGAAGAAGTTTCATAAGTAGTTCATTTATATAAAGCAGACTATAGCTCACCTTTGAAAAAGTATTAGAGTTACTTGCTAAATCCCTATCAATACTTGTAAGTGTTTTTAATTCAGATCTTCCTGAGTAAGTTATTTTTAATTTTTGAAATGGTACTAAATAACCAAAAAATTTAGATTTTGGTTTTTTTGCGCCNTTAGCTATAAAAGATATCTTGCCACTTTTTTGAGTAAAAACATCTGCGATAATACTTGTTTCACCGTAAGATCTTTGATGTAAAAGGAAACAATTATCATTGTTACTTTGACTCATAATTGCCTCCAACTCCGAGGCTTTGAATAAAACCTGAGTCTGTGTTCCAGTTCTTTTTAACTTTTACCCAAGTTTTAAGAAAAACTTTTTTGTTAATAAGTTTTTCTATATCAGACCTAGCCTGCTTACCAATTTGTTTGAGCACTTCTCCACCAGAGCCAATTACAATTTGTTTTTGTGAGTTTCTATTTACATATATAGTTGCATAAATTTCAGTTAGATCATTTTTATCATCAATTTTTTCTATTTCAACAAAAGTATCATGCGGAAGCTCATCTCCAAGCTTTCTGATAATTTTTTCTCTTATTAGCTCAGAAAAAACAAATTTTTGATCATTTTTATGAAAAATTAAGTCATCTGAATAGATATGAGGATTTTGTGGAATATTTTCTTTAATGATGGATATAAGCTGATCTATGCCATCTTTTGTCTTTGCAGAGACCANCANAATTTCTTGAAACGTATGAATTGAAGCAATCATTTCCAGAAATGGAAGCAATTTATTTTTATTTTCAACTTGATCGATTTTATTTATCACGCAAAAGACTTTTTGATTTGTATCTTTCAACTTTTTAATAATTAATTCATCATTTTTGTCAAAACTTAGTCTTTGAATGACAAAAAGAACTAAATCTGAATCCTCAATGATACTTTGCGCTGATCTATTTAGAATTTTATTCATAGTCTTTTCTGACTTGATATGCATTCCAGGAGTATCAATAAAAATCATCTGTTTATTTTTATGGGTTTTAACTCCAAGAATATTATTTCTTGTAGTTTGAGATTTTCTTGAAGTGATAGATACTTTTTTTTCTAAAATTGCATTGAGAATTGAAGATTTACCAACATTAGGCTTACCTATAATTGAAATATAACCACAATATTCTTTAGGCATTATTCTTTTTAAGATGTGATAAGGCTTCCTTAGCAGCTGCGATCTCTGCCTGCCTTTTAGAATTGCCAGAAGCCTCAAATAGACCTTCAGGTAATTCGAGTCTGCAATCAAAGCCGCTATTAGATTCGCTTGTTATGTATATAGGGAGTTTTAACTTTTTTGATTGAAGCAGTTCCTGCAGTTCTGTTTTAGAATCTCTAAACTCTTGATCTGCTTCAATAATTGATAGTTCTGTAGAAAATAATTTTAGGATAAAGTTATCTACACTATCCCAATTGCTATCAAGAAATACTGCTCCAATAATAGATTCAATTGATCCTTCTAAAATTGAGAATTTTCTGTTATCTGATAAATTTGCAGTGCCTTTGGATATTTCAATATATTGAACTAAATTTAATTCAGATGCTTTTTTTGAAAGAGTTTCTCCTTTGACAATAAATGATCTCATTCTTGTCAATAATCCCTCTCTTTCATTAGGAAATTTTAAAAAAAGATATTTCGATATAGACGAATTTAGAATTGAATCTCCTAAGTATTCTAATCTCTCATTATTACTTTTATTATTAAAGCTTTTATGAGTTAAAGCTAACTTTAATAGATTAATGTCTTTAAATTCATAATCGATACTTTTCTGAAGGTCTTTTAATGACATTACTTAATTTTCCCAGCTTTCTCAAATGATGGAAGGCAAAACCAACACTCCCAAGTCATCCATAGGTAATCTGCCCTGCCAAAGAAATTTTCTCTTGGAACAAATCCAACATCTTTAGTGCTGTCATTAGAATTATCTCTATTATCACCCATTACAAAATAATGGCCTTCAGGTACAGTCCATTCTTGCGGGTACTGCTTGTTTTGTCCTCTTGTATTCCTGATAACATAGCTTGCTTTTCCAATATTTTCTGAATACAAGTCCCCAATCGCTTCTGATTCTCTAGTTTCAATAGTTCCATTACTAAGTCTATATCTTTTTTTTAGGATAATTTCTTCAGATTCAATAAATTTTCTATCTAAAGGTTCTCCATTTATATAAATTTGCTTGTTAATAATTCTTACTACATCTCCAGGCATTCCAATTAGTCTTTTAATATATGGGACAGGATTGTGTTTTGGAATAATGACAACGGCATCTCCATACTGTGGATCTTTAACAAAAAATTTTGGCATGCCTATTCTTTGCACCTTAAGACCATATGCAAATTTATTTACTAATAAAAAATCTCCCTTCTTTAACTGAGGCTCCATTGATCCGGATGGAATTTGATATGGTTCATATAAGAAAGTTCTCAAAATAAAAATCAAAAATATTGGTATGAAGTAGCCTCTTGAGGTTGAGACTATTTCTTTATTTTTTAAAAGATAACCAATTATTATTACTATCAAGGATATTAAAGATCCAAAAAGTAAAACAATACCCAAGTCACCTGAGTTATAAAAAATACTCAGTAATAAAGCTAAACCAGATATAAGAGAAATAGACGAAATATACCTTACAACAAAAGGCTCTACTTCATTTTTTTCAATAGTGAATTTTATCCAACTAAAAAGGCAAACGGCCATGCCTATAAATCCTAAAATAAATAATGGATCAGTTAACATTTATTGCTCCGAGTTAAAATAATTTAAAAAAGCGTCTTGAGGTATTGATACTTTTCCAAGTTGTTTCATTTTCTTTTTACCTTGTTTTTGTTTTTCTAACAATTTCATTTTCCTAGTAACATCACCACCATAAAGCTTAGCAGTTACATTTTTTCTATAAGCTTTCACCGTCTCTCTAGATATAATTTTAGCACCAAGCGCTACCTGTATAGGAACATCAAACATTTGTCTTGGAATTAATTTTTGAAGATTCTTTGCTATTTCTCTGGCTTTTGATGTAGAAAATGATTTATGTACAATCATTGATAACGCATCGATCTTATTATTATTTATTAGAACATCGATCTTGGTTAAATCTGACTTTTGAAAGCCTAATAAAGAGTACTCTATTGAAGCAAAACCTTTAGTCGAAGATTTAATTTGATCAAAAAAGTCAATAATTACTGAAGACAATGGCATTTCAAACATAATTGAAACCTGATTACCAAAATATTTCATATCTTTTTGAGTGCCTCTCTTTGAGGTACATAATGTAATAATATTTCCGACATATTCATTTGGAGAAATGATTGTGATATTCACTATAGGCTCTCTGATTTCATCTATTTCGTTAGGAGTTGGCAGTTGGGAGGGGTTATCACACTTTAATATCTCTCCATCAGTTTTTAATACCTCATACTCCACTGAAGGTGCTGTTGATATTAAATCAAGATCATATTCTCTCTCAAGTCTCTCTCGAACAACCTCCATATGGAGTGTGCCAAGAAAACCGCATCTAAAACCAAAACCCAATGCATCTGAAACTTCGGGCTCATATATTAAAGAACTATCATTTAATACTAATTTTGATAAAGCATCTCTAAATTTTTCATAATCATCTGAGTTAAGTGTGAATAAAGATGCAAAAACTTTTGGATTTACTTTCTTAAAGCCTGGTAAAGCATTGGTAGAGTCATCATTGAAATCAATTAAGGTATCACCAACCGGAGCTCCCTTAATATTTTTTATTCCCGCAACTAGATATCCTACTTCACCTGCAGAAAGTTCTTTTTTTGATACCTTTTTAGGAGAAAAAATTCCAATATCATCAACGATGTGTGATTGACCATTTGAGTGAATTTGGAACTTTTGACCTTTTTTAATAGTTCCATTCTTAATTCTTATCAATGAAACCACTCCTAAATATGAGTCAAACCAAGAATCGACTATCAACGCTTGTAATTTTGCATTAGGATCGCCTTCAGGACCTGGAATCTCATCTACCAATTTTTCTAATAAATCATCTATTCCAACACCAGTTTTTGCGCTAACCAAAGGTGCCTCAGAAGCATTAATACCAACCATTTCTTCAATCTCTAATTTCACTCTTTCTGGNTCAGCTTGAGGTAAATCAATTTTATTNATAACTGGAACAACTTCTAGTCCTTCTTCAACAGCNGTGTAACAATTAGCTAGTGTCTGAGCCTCAACNCCTTGNGATCCATCAACAACCAAAAGAGCACCTTCACANGCAGATAGTGATCTTGAAACTTCATAAGAAAANTCAACATGTCCTGGGGTATCAATAAAATTTAAAAGATATTCCTCNCCATCTTTNTTATATGTNAGAGANACTGCNTGAGCTTTGATCGTTATTCCNCGCTCTCTTTCAATGTCCATAGAATCAAGGATTTGGTCNGCCATTTCTCTTGATGAAAGTCCTCCACAAACCTCAATTAATCTATCAGACAGTGTCGATTTACCATGATCGATGTGTGCTATGACTGAAAAATTTCTAATCTTCTTCATAATTTGCAGCTATTTTACAAGCAAACTGCAAAAATAAGTAAAGAATAGTATTTATTAATTAAGTGTTACTGAGCGAATTAGCCTGGTACCATTTCTTATTAAATGAATGGCTATCTTGTTATTAGTAGAAAAATTACTCAGTGCTTGATTAAATGAATCTACATCATAAACCATATATTTTTGCCCTTTGTGTTGGATCATTGTGATTACGTCGCCACGATTAACTTTTCCTGATGCTGCTGAGTTAGGATTTACTCTAGAAACTATTACACCTTCTGGCATATTTGTCATTGAGGGGTTGTCTCTATCAATATCAGCAACTTTTAATCCAAGAGGGTCTGATGATTGTTGTGTTTTAGCTGGAATAAATTGCTCACTAGTCATTGGGAGTTCACCTAGTACAAAATCTAAAGTTATTTCTTTTCCATCTCTAATGACTTTTGCTTTTGCTCTTGAATCAGGCTTAATCTGACCAACAACATGCGGAAGATCAGAACTGAACTTTATTTCTTTACTATCAAATTCAATTATTACATCTCCAGGAACCAATCCTGCATTGTCAGCTGATTCACCCTCTTCTACATCATTAATAAGAGCTCCATAAGGCTTATTCATACCTAAGGCATCTGCTAAATCACTATCAACTTCGCTCATTCTTACTCCTAAGTAGCCCCTTGATACCTCACCATTGTTAATAATCTGGTCTGCTACATCCAAGGCAACATTTATAGGAATTGCAAACGCTAAACCTTGATATCCACCACTCCTTGAGTATATTTGAGAGTTGATGCCCACAACATCCCCATCGAGGTTAAAAAGCGGTCCACCAGAATTTCCTGGATTTATAGCAACATCGGTTTGGAGAAATGGAACATAATTACCAATATTATTATTTTGAATACTTCTTCCCTTAGCGCTTACGATTCCAGCCGTAACTGAAAAATCAAAGCTAAATGGTGATCCAATAGCTATTACCCAATCGCCAACATTTAATTTATCACTATTGCCTACATTCACAGCAGGTAAATCTTTTCCATCTACCTCTAGTACAGCAAGGTCTGACAATGGATCAACGCCAACAACCTCCGCTTTGTATTCACGCCTGTCTGATAGGGAAACAACAACTTCGGTTGCATCTTCAACAACATGAAAATTGGTAAGAATATAGTTACTTTTTAGAATAAATCCTGAGCCAAATGAAACTGATTCTCTTCTTTGTTGAGGCATTTCACGAAAATCTCTTGGAATTCCAAATCTTTCTAGCATTTCATCAGGTATGCCACCGTAACCAAAAGAAGATCTTTGCGAAACTTCTTTCTTTGCTGTGATATTAACTACTGCAGGTGCAGATTGATCAACTAATTCTGAAATATTGTCTGGAAGTTGAGCATGAAGACTTACAGAAGAAGTAAAGATAATGATTAAAAAGCTTTTTATTAATGTTTTCATAAGTTCGCAGGTGTTATCTATCTAATGATTTAGCAATTTCTAAAGCTGATGTTAATGATATATTGCCATATAGTGTTATTACTTTTCCATTTTCAAGCGGAACGAGATAAATCATTTTATTTCCGTGTTTCCAATATCTCACTTTTTTAAGACCAAAATCTTGATTTTCAATACGTAACTGAAATTTTTCTTTTCCTTTTGTATACGAATAGCCATCACTCATGTTGGTATTAAATCCAACATTTCTTAAATCAATTTGACTTGATGATTTCATATAATTTGGATCATTTAACACCTTCATAACATGATCAGTAATGTATTCCTCAGATCTTTGAGCAATTAATTGCGCTTCTTTACTGTTTATTGCAGAAGAAATTTGATTCGTTGAATCGATATTTTCATTCAATCTAGAGGAGTCTGGATAGTTTATAAATGTTAGAGTAAGTAGTACTGTTGCTGCAGCTGTTAGACCATTAGAGAGCCAAACGTTAGAGAAAATGTTCTTAAATAAATCTTTATGAATAATTTTTGGTTTCAATTTACTAGATCCTTGATTAACAGCAACATTTATTAGACTGTATAAAGATAATTGCTTTTGCATGTCTTTATTATTGTTAACAATTTCAATCAATTCATCAATTTCAGAGCTATTTAGCTCTCCATCGTACATTGCAGAAAGTTTTTCTTTGATGTTATTCATTATTAGTTATTTCCTTTTCTATAAAATCAACTATTGATTCTCTAGCTCTAAAAATTCTAGAGCGAACTGTTCCTATTGGTGTTTCAGTGATTGCAGCAATATCTTCATAGCTCTTTCCCTCTGATTCTCTTAGTACAAATGCAGTCTTAAGTGGTTCAGGCAATGAATCTATAAAATAACTTATCTCCTCGAGTGATTCATTATGAATTACAGCAGATTCAATATCATCAAAAGAACTAATGTCTATTTCTGCATCATCAATCGAAGTATTTATTTTTTGTTTTTTAAATCCTGAGCTAGTAACGAAGTTTTTGGCTAGATTAATGGCAATTCTGTAAACCCATGTGAAAAAAGCACTATCTCCTCTAAATGTGTCGAGTTGTTGCCAAACTTTGATGAAAGTTTGTTGTGACAAATCTTCAGAGTCCTCTTTTGATTTTATAAAAGAAAAAATAGAAGCATAAACTCTTGGATAATACTTGTTCATCAGAATATTAAATGCTCCATGATTGCCTTTTTTTGCCTTTTTTATTAATTCGGAATCAATATCACGTGAATTTTCTTTCATATAAATATGTTTCCTATTTTTCTGACAAGTAAATTGCCTAAAAGTTTCCTTGTTCCGTGAAAGTTTTTAAATTTTTAATAATAAAACTTTCGTGATCTTTATTGCCTATGGGTTGATTCTTAAAAATAAAGTCATATAGTTTTTGATCATCATAATCTAATATTTCATCAAATAGAGATAAATCGTTATTACTAAGATTTTTTATAGAATTTTTTGAAAACTCTCTTAAAAGCAGGTCGATTTCTCTCATTCCTCTTCTACATTTCCACTTAATTCTGTTTATTTCGTTACTCATTGGTTAAAATAAAGTTTTACTTCATAATTTTACTTGAAAATAGACACTGATAATAAACTTATAATTCCTGGATCACTTGAAATAAGCGACTTAAAAGCTATCAAAGTTATCGGGGAACCCAATAAAGTTGAAGATTTCCTTCAAGGACAGCTAACATCTGACATAAGCTTACTAAATAATGGCTCGTCTCAATTGTCTTGTATATGTGATCACAAGGGTCAGGTTATAGCTGATTTTATTGTCTTAAAGCAAGATAATAAGTTTTTTATAATAATTCAAAAAGATTTCATTAGTATTTTTACAGGTGAATTAGAGATCTTTGCAAAATTTGGATCTGTGAGCTTTGATATTTGTGATCATAAGATTATTGGTGAAATTCATAATAAAGGCGATTCAAATAATTTTTACTACTCAAATGATGAGTTTGAATTAAGCTTATGCCTAAAAAAGTCAAACTATAAGAACAAAAATTCTACTAATTTAGATATGTGGAATGCTGCCAACAAAATATTAGGTATTTTACATCTTGATAAATCTGATTCTGGTAAGTTTAGACCGCTTGAAATAAATTTTGACAAGCAGAGGGTCTCTTTTGAAAAAGGATGCTTCAGAGGGCAGGAGATTGTCGCTAGGATGAAATATTTAGGTATTGATAGGAGAAAATTTTGTACTTTTATAGTTAACAATGATTTTGTTGAAAATAATCTTATTAAATCTATTGGAGAAATTATTAATTTAGATGATAAAAAAGTCTTCAATGGAATTATAAAAAAAGATGACATTGAAGAAGTGAAGAAAATTTCTGGAATTATTTCAATTTTATAAAATTACCAAATAATTTTATCTAAATTATGTTTTTCTAAATATTTATTACATTTTGAAAAATGTTTTGAGCCAAAAAAACCCCTATATGCAGATAATGGTGATGGATGTGCAGACATTAAAATTAAATTATGTTTACTATCAATAAATTTTAAATATTTTTTTGCATGATTCCCCCATAAAATAAAAACAATATTTCTTTTGTTTTGCAAAACTTTTAAAGTTTCTCTAATAAAAATTTCCCAACCAATATTAGAATGTGAACCAGGTTTTGATTCCTCAACAGTCAAAGATGAATTCANTAAAAGTACGCCTTGTCTTGCCCAGCTTTTTAAACAACCATCACGATTTTTAGATTTACCAACATCATTTTCAATTTCTTTATAAATATTTTTCAAAGAAGAAGGTATTGGTTTATTTGGTCTTNCNGAAAAAGCTAAGCCATTTGCAACACCTTTTTGAAAGTATGGATCTTGCCCAAATATCACCACTTTTGTTTTTAAAAAAGGACAATATTTGAATGCATTAAAGATTTCATTGTTAGGCGGACAAATGGTTTTATTTTTTTCAATTTCTTTAGTTATAAATTTAATTGGAGCATCAATAAGTGAAGAAAATGTAGCCTTCTCAAATAAATTTTTCCAATGTTCTGGTATATNTGAGTCAATGTTTTTTTTGTTCATTTTTGCTATAAATTTTATCCACAGAAACTGTGGATAAAGTTATGGATAACTTTATTTATACCATATTAAGTGGCTTAAAATAAGGGTTTTTTCTAAGTTGTATAAATTTTGTACAAAAAACATAAATATAACCCTATATCAGTAGTTTACGCTTTTTTTATCGATTATATGTTCAAAATTTATATTAAAATATAATGTCTCTTTTACCACTCTTTTTTTCTGTTGACAAGTATATTTTTAATAAAGTTATAAAATTTAAATATTAAGACAAATGTTTTTATAAAATTTGGGCTTTTTTAGCATATTCTTACACTAAAAACTCTTTTCATTTTTTTTATAGTATCTATTAGCTTCTTTGATGGCTCTAGCTGAAGATCAATCAAAGTTATAGCAATTTCATTTCTACTTTTGTTAATCATGTCAGCAATATTAAGATTTTCTGAAGCAATTTCTCCAGTTATACGACCTATTACTCCAGGCTCATCTTTGTGAACTATAACTAGCCTATTTTCTGTTGTCCTTCCAAGTTTAACTCTAGGAAAATTAACAGAATTTATTATTTCTCCATCTTTTAAAAATCTATTTGCTTGTTCTGCTGCCATGATTGCACAATTAACTTCTGCCTCTTGAGTGCTTGCACCAAGATGAGGCATTAAAATAACATCTTCATGTTCATTTGATCTTTTTATCATTTCTGGTGTTGGGAAATCAGTCACAAAACAACTGATATCTTTATTTGTGAGAGCTTCTAAAACATCTTCGTTATTTACGATAGCTCCCCTTGATAGGTTAATTAACTTTGCTCCTTTTTTCATATGCTGAAGGTTATCTTTTGCAATTAAGTTTTTTGTTTCATCCACCAAAGGAACATGAATTGAAATGTAATCAGAATTAGATAATAAATATTTTAAATCGTCTGCTTTCTCAACTTCTTTTGGTAATTGCCAAGCAGAATCGATAGAGATATTTGGATCGTATCCAATAATTTTCATTCCCATGCTCTCAACTGATTGGGCTAAAAGAGATCCAATTGACCCTAATCCAATTATTCCAATCGTTTTACCTTTTAACTCACTTCCTTTAAACGTTTTTTTATTTGACTCAACCAAGTTATTTACATCATTACTGTTTTTTTCTTTAATATTTTGTGTAAATTTGTGGCCTTGAATAATACCTCTTGAAGATAACAACAACCCACAGATAACAAGTTCTTTGACTGCATTAGCATTTCCTCCTGGAGTATTAAATACTACAACACCCTTTTCGGTAGCCATGCTTAAAGGAATATGGTTGACGCCTGCCCCAGCTCGACATACACATTTTAGTGATGGGTTAAAGTCTTTCTCAATAAGATTATGACTTCTTATAATAAGTGCATCTGGATCATTCTCATTTTCTATAAACCCATTGTCTTTTAGACAATTAATTCCTTGCAGAGCAATATTATTAAAGATTTTATATGTATACATTTCGATTAGATTAATAAAAACAATAGTAGAAAAACAGAAGCATTATATACAAAATTGACATATATTAACTGTA
>FUFK010075407.1_pt1 | contig 22292 bp, 17 predicted proteins | sample 1021851 | NCBI WGS metagenome assembly FUFK01 (sample SAMEA51879418, study PRJEB19060) | metagenome
TTTATCCCTAGAAACATTAAATTTTCTATACTGCCAGCCCTTTTTATCCCAATCTGTAATGATTTCTTTTGTTTCTGGGTCTTGATACCTAAAGAAACTTTTATTATCTTCTGGCGCCCAAGCAAAATATATACGTTCTCCTTCAGCATTATTGTTTGTATGCCAACCACAAAACGCATCACAAGGATACCAAAAAAAGCCCGAATACTCTCTTTTAACTCCAGTTTCTTTGTGCAACATTCCCTTTAAATCAATTGAATAAAGTATAGAATCGTCTAAAATTATCCTATTGTCATTATGTTCAAGAGTATTAGCTTTGTCTAAATTGCCATTTTTTTGTATGTCCAACAACGCTTTTTCTGAAGTTTTTTCTTCAATATCGTATTTGTGAGGGAAAAATTCGTATCTTTCCACCAAATCGTATTTGAAGTTTTCTAATATTTTATCTAGTTTTGAATATATTTCTTTCATATTTTATTATAAAAATTCTACCCACACTTTTCCAAAAGTATCTTTGCCGTGGATTTTTAAGTTAAACATCTTTTTTACAAACCCTAAATACTTAATAAACTTGTCCCTTGGCCCCAAAGCGGCAAAAACCCTTCTGCCGTTGGCAACCTTTTTCAAATTCACTAAAAGAGCGTGTTTCATTACTCTATTAAAAATATAATCTGGGTCTTTAAAAACTATTTGTATTTCTATTGAATTTTTTACATCCATAAAACCATTCATTATATCGTTAGTACCGCAACCAAAACCCCAAATTTTCCCAGTGTCCTCATCTATTGCTACATAGTTATGTTTGCATCTTTTTAATAAAGTTTTTAATTCTTCGATTAAATAAGCTGCTACAAAAGTATCCGTATGACCTTTACATATGTTATGATAAGTTCCTATCTTAGCTTCTTTTTGAAATTTAAGAAATATCACAAAAAGTTCCTTAAAATCTTTAGATTTATAGGGTCTAACTGAAGTAGTTTTTAATTGTTTGTATTTTTTCATTTTTCGGTGTAATATAGTACATGGGAAAAGGCATAAATCAAGAATTCGCTAGAGCTATATTTGATGTAGAGCCAACGGCTTTAATTGAATTATATACCTTATATTACGATTATCAGAACGATAGTCAAGCACAAATTAACTTTCACGGTGGAACTAATGGTGTTGCTGGCAAAATTATATTTAATGGACAAGAGTATTTGCCAATTCCCGTAGAATCAGAAGGTTTTGAGATTTTGGGCGACCAAAGACTACCCAGACCAAAAATAAGAGTATCAAATGCGGGACTTTATGTCTCTTCTTTATTAAGAAAATATAATAATTTAAATGGCGCAAAAGTAGTCAGAAAAAGAACTTTTGCTAAATTTTTAGATGACGCTAATTTTCCTGGTGGATCAAACCCTTTTGGCACGGCAAATCCAAATGCTAAAATGCCAGATGATAAATATTTTATTTCAAGAAAAACTAGCGAAAATAAGTTAGCCGTAGAATTTGAATTAGTGTCTAGTTTAGAATTAGAGAATGTAGAAATTCCATCAAGAAAAATATCATCAAGATATTGTCCATTTATATATAGAGGTTATGGATGCAGATATGGTTATAATAGTTCGCAAGATGGCCACGATAGAGTTGTAGCTACGGTGAATGATCAACTATTCGTAACTGGAGCTGGAACAAGTTATGGCTTTAATACGGACATTTTAAATGGTGGACCGACAACCAATCACTCAAAACGAATAGAATCTAGTGTTGATGATCTTCTAACACCTAAAGGGCTTTGGAGCGGAAATCAAACTGATGGAGGCCAAAACAGAACCTACACAACAGGAGATTACGTATTTACTTACAGTAATCGGGCACTTTCTGGACAAGGTTTAACCGCTAATTATTATCAACAACACCCCGTTTACTATGTTTGTAAATCTGGCCACACAACAACAGTAGATGAACCACCTAATAAAAGAACAGATTTGTGGGTAAAAGATGCATGTTCTAAAAAACTTTTTGGATGTAAATTAAGATTTAATAATGATGATTGGGGTGGAGTAAACGTAAACAAAAATTTACCTTACGGAGGATTTCCTGGAACAGAAAATTACAGTTACTAAAATGATAAAAAGACAAATAGAATTAGAATCAGAAAAATCANCAAACANAGAAGTTTGTGGTTTCATTATTGAAAAAGACGGTGAGTTAAGTGTGTTACCTATGAAAAATTATTCTGAAATACCAGAAGATGAATTTTACATTCCCGCAAAAGAATTTTTGTTTGTCAAAAGAAGTAACAATATAGTTGCAGTTTATCATTCACATTGTAGAGGTGGTTGTGAGCCATCTAACTTTGATATTAAAACTGCTGATTTAATTTGTTATCCTTTTGTTATTTATTCATTAGAGCAAAATTCATTTCATGTTCATGAACCAGAATATTCTGAAGTAGATAAAACCATTGTAGAAAAAATAAAAGAAAAACTAAAATGACCGAAATACACATACATGGACTAGCTGGTCACAAGTTTGGAAAGTTTTACAAATTTGTAAACATAAACAAAGCAACTGATTGTATTAAAGCAGTAGATGCAAACAGAGAAGGTTTCATGCAGTATTTTATATCTAGTGCACAAAAAAATNAACACTACGAACTGGTAGTAGATGAAGAGCCATTAACCTCTTTAAATGAAGCTGTGCAAAAAAGAAAAATTAAAAGAATAGATATAGTTCCCGTTATTAAAGGTCAAGTTAATTTTGTTGTTCAGTTTGTTATTCAAGTATTAATTCAAGTTGTTATAGCGGGAATACAATATCTAATGACGCCCATACCAGAGGAGGAACCAATTGCAGCGAAAGCGAGACTAGCGCCAGCATCTTACATGTTTGCAACTAGAGAAAATGTTACGGCTCAATATACACCTGTGCCTTTAGGTTATGGAGCGTTGAGAATTGGAACTAAAATAATACAATCAATTGTTGAGCCAGTTGATTTATCAACTAATGAAAGTCGATTAGGTAGCGATCTAGTTTCTAGATCATTTGCTAGTTTAGAGGCTCCTCAAGGAACAGATAGAGGAGGAACTTACTAATGAAAACAAAAATTATTTTACATGGAAAAATAGCAAAAATTTATGGAAAAGAATTCGAATTTCATAACATAAATAAACCCACGGATGTCATCTATGCCATGGATACTATGTTCCCTGGATTTAGAAAGTATATCGTAAATAAAACTAGAGAGGGTTTAAGTTATGAAATTATAGTTAATGGTGAAACAGAAACTGCTTTTAGTATGAACAATACAAAAAATATTAAAACAGTAGAAATTGCCCCAAGTATTATAGGGAAAGACCCAATCACTCTTTTTTTTACACTTGGTGCGGGTTTAGCGGTTGGTGGTTATGTAATAGGTATTGGTACACTACTTGGTGGATTTTTGTTTGCAGTTGGTATGGGTTTGGTTATTGCTGGAATACAATATTTAAATACTCCCATACCAGAAGATGAACCAGAAACTATAGAAAATTCAATTCGTGCTGGCATAAAAAATTCATCATATTTATTTAGTAGCCCGCAAAATGTATCAACACAGGGTAGACCCGTTCCAATAGGATACGGAAGATTGAGGGTGGGTAGTTATGTTGTTGCAACAACAATTTCTAATTATGATTTAACATTAGACAGACAAAATGTGGCTTATGAAAATAATGTAACAAACGCATTGGTAAAAATACAAAATGCATTTGGATCTTCAATATCTAATTATATAAGGGGATACTGATGAAAGACTACATAAAAAATAAGTTAAAAAGAATACAAAAATATTCTGTACAAGGTCATAAAGGCGGCCGATCAAAAGACGAACAACGAGCAGCGGCAGAAGCAAAGAAAAATAGAATAGAAGCTAATGCGGCTAGAATTAGTGAAACATTTAGTCAATTAAGTCCACCATTTGGAGCTGACTTACTTCTTGGAGTAGCTAAATTAGAATCTATAGAATTGCTATCTGATGGCCCAATAAAAGGATTTTTTGATCAAGATGGTAAGGAAACAAACGTATTAGGCGCTACATATATTAATGATATACCAATAGTCGCCAAAACCGAAAGAAGGGTAAGGCATAAAGACTTAAAGTTAGATCACTGTAAAGCTTGTCAATTAGATTATACGACAGGCGTAAAAAGATATCTAATGGATTTTAGAGCTTACTTGTCTACTGGGATAGGGTTTAGTGGAAGAAAGCGCGGTTTTGATGAAACCACAACATATAGGGATGGAGTCAATAAGATGGCGCCAGCAGAAATGATATTTCCTGCTAGTCAGTATACATTAGATGTTCAGAGAAAAGATAATCTTGAATACGCTCTTGGGGGAGAAACTAGAAAAAATTCAGTCCAATTTGCCTATAATCCAGGCATAGACAGTAATGGAAATATTACTTCGAGTTTCCCTAAGCGAAAATCTAACGTTAATAATTTTAATATTTATGTTGATCGTTATACTCAAGGATATAGACAATCTCCATATGCACAACTAAGTTTTTATGGACAAGATCAAATATCTTCACGTAGTGATTTTTTCATTCCATCAACTAATTCTTATACAAGCGATAGGCCTCTGAAATACCAAGGTTCTGCGATTGCAGGTGGAGGATTAGATACTTTAAATGGAAAAGTACAAAGCTCATTCATAACAAGAGCTTTTTATAATGTTTTACAGGGTTTTTTTAGTAGTGATAGTAACATAACAGACTTTCGAACTGGATACGCATTGGCTGTAATATCTGATTTTTATACTTCTTTTGATGCTCAAGAATTTGGAAAAACAACAGGGACTATTGCTGGTCGTAATAGAGGCAATGTGGNNNNATGCCGCCTTTGGTTGCAGGTGATCCACCATACATAACTAGACATTTTAATTTTCATCCAGGGAGTCAAGAACCCGATGGCTTGATAGAACCTCATCTTTCTGGAATAGAATTTTTACTTTTAGAACTGCCAAATCAAAAAGAAATAAATGGTCACATATTCAAACAGTCTCACGAACACGCTTACAGAGCATTTGGTGTCGAGTGTACCGGTTTCATGCACAAAAGTTTAACTTTGGGAGGGCAAACTAATAGAAGTGTTTTCGAATTTAAAGGTTTGAAATATTATATTAGACAATTTGATGGTAAAGAATTTCATGAACTTGACCTAGATGTAGGTTCGGCAAACTTTGGGACTTATATATTTTTGGGAAACGAAAATCAAGATGGTTTTATTTGGGATGATCATCTTGGAAACAATGTTTTTACTGGACAACGTCAAAACGCAGGTTATTTAGAACAAAGTGTTGTTAACAATACATCTCGTCTTGGTTTTACAAGTGGCGAAAAAGTAAGATTTACTGGTAGTTACTATATACCTGCTGGAGGAAAAGTTAGTGGATTACTTTTTCAATCACTAGAGGATACTGGACGAAAAATTCTTGATGCTAGAAGCACTATGGATCAATGGGTAGATTTTGATTTTACAAATCAAGATGCGGATGTCTCTGGTGGGATGAGTTCAACCAATGGAATTTATTTTTTTCGAATGGCTGATTTTAGCAACGACTCAGAAAATTTAACTCTTTGGAATTTTGGTAATTTCAATGGTTGTATGAGAGAAAATGATGGATTCTTCATGAAGAACTTAACAATAATCAGAGAAGATGTCATAGATGATTTGCAAGGATTTAATGGTAGTAATACTGGATATTTGATATTTCCCGCAGACTCTCATACTTTTGCTACAGACGGTGATGAAGATTCTAAAATAAAACCAAATTATAATTTAAGCTTTTCATTTGGTAGTGGTGATGCTGTTTCCCTAGGTGGAGAAACATTAAAATATGTGCTTTCAGATGTTGATGGATTTAGTGGTATTGAAAGAAGCATTAGAGAATCAATTGCTTTAGAAACTGATTTGCAAGCTGAGGGTAGAAATGATAGAACCAGCAAATTATACAACATAACTGGCACGAGTTCAGCGCACAATCATGTAGTTGGTTTAGAAGAAAACAGACCAACAAGATTTAAGGGGGCTATTTTATATCCAGTTTATCTTGGAGAAGAAGGAACTGCACTATCTGGTATTAATGACACGCATAGATTAGAAAGTTTAAGTAGGGTTATGATTTTTCCCAATGATGATCATGAAGTTAAACAATTAAAATATCAAAGTGGTGTTCAATATAACTACGATGTGTTTTCTGGAATGGAGAATGGGGGTATATGTTATTCTCACATAGCAAATCCAAATATAATAACAACTGTTAATTTATATGACGCTGGACTTGGTGGTAATATAAGACCAACTGGTCATGGTTATCCAATACAAATTAGATTAGAAGAAAAAGAGCCTACTAGTTTTAATTTTCCAAATGTTTACGTAGCATCAAGAGATGGACAAGAAGTGCAAACGCCATTGGTAACTATGTCAAGACTAGAGGTGCCCATAGGCNTTGATCTTTTNGGGCCTTANGCATTTGAGCAACATNCAGATGCTTTNAATTNTGATATCGCAGGTTATTCTGCATTGACAAAATTAAATACAGGATTAGCAAATATGGGCCCTGGTGGTTCTTTAAGAAGATCAGCATTTGATATTTTTGATGCTTCACCATATCTTGATCAAACTAGCNNANANTTTTCAACAGGATTTTTNAGCATACCATCTTTATCTAGTGCTGATATAGAATTTGATAGAAATATTGATTTTAATAATTGGAATGAAAAACCTTTCACAGCTGCCGATGAAGTGGCTGCAGTTCATCAAATAACTAGATCAGAAGTTGATTCAATCTCAGTTGTTTTTCAAATATCTTCTTTAAGNACCGAACACATATTTGAAGATGATCCAGATAGCCCTCGTGTAGGCAGAGACAAGGCGTCTTTGCATTTGCAAGTTGAGGTTGGATTTGANGGTGTAAGTGAACAAGATTTTGCAATTCAAAGGACTGATATCACTTATGAAGGTATAACAAAAAANGCTTACAACGTTGAAACTCAAGATATAACTTTGCCGACTTATAGTCAATTATTAAGTGTTGATACTTTTGAAAATGAAACTTTAGATTCTTTGAAAGAAAAATATAAAAGATATGTAAAAGTTAGAAAATTAGACTATGAAACATTATCTACAAGAATAGAAAGAGAAGTTTCCTGTTATGCAATTGTTGAAAACATAAATTGTAAATTTACTTATCCATTCTCGGCTTTAGTTCAAACAGAGCTAGACGCAAGAAGTTTTATGGAAATACCAAACAGGACATTCAACACAAAATTAAAAAAAGTTTTAATACCGAGTAATTATTTTCCATTAAGAACAGATGGAACAGATAAAAGATTTATAAAAAATGCGGACTCTTATCAAGGCGATGCTAAAATTTACGATGGAGATTGGGATGGATCTTTAAAATTTGAATGGACTGATAATCCAGCTTGGATATTATATGATTTATTAACTAGCAATAGATATGGTATAGGAAATTTCATAGATGACACTGAAGATATTAATATATTTAATCTTTATAAGATCGCTAGATATTGTGATGCAGTAAATAATGATGGTTATTTTGTAGGTATACCAGATGGTATTGGTGGTTTAGAGCCAAGATATTCCGCCAACATATTAATAAATCAATCAGACGCCGCTTTTGAAATAATCAACCAAATAACCGCAATATTTAATGGTAATGCTTTTTGGGCCAATGGTGTTTTGGATTTTTATTCAGATAGACCTGCTAAACCAGCAGCATTCTTTAATAATGGAAATGTTTTTGATGGTCATTTTACTTATCAAGATGTAAGTAAATCTTCTAATTTTAATTGTGTTTCCGTTCAGTTCCAAGACAAAAACGATGATTTTAAAATAAAAACTGAAGTCGTAGAAGATGAAGATGGCATTAGAAAAGATGGTAAATTAGTTAGAGAACTTAATGGTAGAGGAACTACAAGTAGAGGTCAAGCAAGAAGGTTAGCTAAATACGTATTGTACTCTAACAAACTTGAAAGAGAAATAGTGTATTTTAAAGCTGGATTAGAGGCTTTAATGGTTAATGTTGGTGACATTATAGAAATTTCTGACGAACTTAAACAATTTGAAATTGATGGAGCAAGAGTTTTAGAAGTTAATACTAATGACCCTTCTATCGCTATAGAAAACACAATAGATATAAATAGTATAGATAACGAAGCTTTTATTTATGCACCAAGTGGACAAACGGGCGTGGCAGACATGTATGATGAAATTAGGGGAGGCGGTTTAGTTACAAATCAACGTTTAAGTGGTATGGATGCACCACAAACAGAAAAACTTCAAATATCTTCAACAGTACCAAGTGGCGATAATGCAATTAAATTAAATTTAACAAATGTATCTGGTCAATCTATGTCTCTAATTAGAACTGGGTCTTTTGCAAACATTAATTTAACCAACAATGAATCTCAAACCTTTAGAGTGATTCGAATAGTACCGGATGATGAACAAGATGTATACTCTGTAATGGCAACAGAATATAATAGTGGTAAATTTAATTTTATTGAAGGAAATGATGAGAATTTTAACTTATCTGAAACCACGCCATTTAACATAGGTATTCCAAATCATACGATACAAGAATTAACTGAACCAAATAGTTTCAGTTTTACCCAAACTCAAAATCATATTGGAACTTTTGATTTAAATTTTACAATAAATGGAGAACTAAGTGGTAATGAAGAAGTGTACTTAATAAGCGTAGTTTATCCAAATGGAATTAGAAAAGAAAAACGTGTGAAAAAATCAAGTGAAACATCTGGTGGTTATTTTGTAACCGAAACATCATTTAAAAATCTAGAAGTGTTTGGCACATATAATGTTTTTGTAAAATCTGATAGCTAATGTTACATAAAAAAATAAAAATTTTACCGACCCCAAAAGATCATATTTTTATATCATCAATAAACGGTGTTGATGCGCAATGTGGCTACAATATGAATTCTAGATCAATAAAAATCAAAGACCAAGATAAATTTTTTTTAAGTTTTCAAATATTTAATAAAACAAAGTTTAAACATCTAAAAATAGATTACCCCAATTTGTGGATAGAATTAGATGTTTTAGACGAAAAATTACAGGTCGTTAAGCCTAAGTTTCAAACAATAAAAGAAATGGGTGCAATAATTAAAAAAAATAAAATAAATTTAAAAAAATTTAATTTTAGATTTGTTTTGAGAAACAAACAAGAAATCTTGGATGAGGCTACGGTATTTGTGGTGTAATATAATTATAGGATGAAGGATTTTAGGGAATATTACAAAATTAAGCTAAACAAGCCGAAAATTGTTGGTAAGGCAACGTTAGAACCGCCAGATACAACAGCAGTTTTGCAATCATCCTCTAGTTTAGCTGTTATAGACCTATTATCCGAAGGGCCAATTGAGGGATTAGTCACTAAAGATGGAAAATATGCTGATGGGCTACGTCTTTTTGAATCTTTTTATTTAAACAAAAATCCAGTTAAACAATTAGAAGTTATTACCCCACAAGCTAAAGATTTACCCTTCAGTAATATTAAAAATATAAGTAGGTTAACGGACAGTAATATAGAAAAAGCCATAGAAGATATTATTACTGGACTATCTGGATGTGCTAACAGCAGTGAAAATGTTGCATTGCGTGACGCAACAATATTAAAAGCGCAAAGTTTTAAAACAGAGTTGGTTGATTTTGTTAAAAATAATTCTGGTTTGGCAAGATATGGAATGGCTCAATATAATATAAGTGGAATTTTTGTTTCTGGAGATGGATATTCTGGAAGAGTTAGTCTCGATACTGTTGATAGTGTTAATGTACCTTATTTATCTACAGCATTTGATTTTAGAAATTATTTAGAGCAGATAAGTGGAGATCAAGGTTTGGTTCCATACAAAAGACAAATAAGAACAGAAACTGATACAGAAATTTTAAATATTCCAGAAGATTTTCACTTTATCAGTCCTGTTTATAATGATANCANTACTTGGAAAACTAGTGCGGGTGCTGCCTCAAATAGTACGGATGGCGTCGGTGAAATAAATAACAATTTATTTCCTCTTCTTAATTTTGTTGGTGGTGGAGTTTTCTTTTTTGAAATAGGAGATACCGATACTGTTATAGATACTGACAAATTTCATACAGGTAGATTTTTCGTAGATAGTTCTACTAACGATAGGGACGCTGTTGATTTAACAGTTAATTCTGGCATTACTGGAAATTATGATGTTTTTTTATACAGTGGTGTAAATAACGGTCTCTCTTTAGAATCGGTTACTTCAAAACAAGTTACCCCAATCAAAGGCTCAACTGATGGATCTAACGTGAAAATTGGGTTTATTAGTGATTTGAAATCAGTTTTTAATTATACAAATGTAGCTCTTGACACGAGGCTCGGTAACGAACAACAAGTTGTCATGGATGGTTATGAGCAAGGAAAACAAGATTTTAGAGCGGGACAAGTGTTAATGGGGCGTTTGGTTTATGGAGGAAGTGCCACGGGAGTAAGCGCTGATGATTTATCTGATCCAGGTGCTACTGGTGATGGTGTTGGNGGATACGCTGACCAGAGAAATGGTGGAGATTTTTCTGCTTGGATGAGTAACCCACCGCTAGAACATGATGATTACCCTTANACTCATATAGTGGAAAGAATGGATGTTGATAGAGTTGAGCCTACAATAGAAATACAAACATTATTCGATACCATTGATGCTGGAGATGATGCTGGAGTTAATAAACCAGCAACCCTCGCTCTTCGTTTAGAATATGGTTTTGAAAATTCTGTTATTGATGATCTCACAACACAAGCTGGCCACGTCGGAGGTCCTATAGCTCTTCCGTCAGCGGGTGATGACTCGGATCTTGCAAAAGATAGAATCTCTGCATTATTATCTGGAGGAAATGGTATAAGTAATATAGCTTTAGGACAATATTTTCGTGCTAAAAATAAAACTTATACATCAATTATTACTAACCCTTATATGACAACTATAGATATGAGTGATGGGACTTTTGCAGATTTACCTATGCCAGAAGCCTTGAAAGACGCTAAAATTGACCAAACTACGATTCCAGGATTAACTGATTTTCATTTAGATAGATTTGGTTTAACAAGTGGAGAGCTTCTTTATCCAAACGATAGTTGGAAAAGTGTTAATAGATTTATGACAATAAGAAAACTTAGTCCCGAAACTGACTCAAGTCTTATTAGTAGAAGTGTTTCCGTTGAATATTTTACCGAAACTATAACTGAAAAATTTACTTACCCATACGCAGCTATAGCTGGATCAACTTTCGATGCTAGAACTTTTAATCAACAACCAAAAAGAGAATTTGACGTTAGGCTTAAAAAAGTTTTGATACCATCTAACTATGAACCACTAAACCCAGACGGAAGCGATAAAAGATTTGTTGAAAAATCATCCGAATATGGCAAAAGAGACATATATAAATTTAACTTAACTGAGGCTGCAGCTGCAAATAGAGATGTTAATTTAACAGCTCATGAGAATTTAAAAATTAAAGGAAAAATTAAACTTCCAGGGTCAAGTTTAACGACTTATAGTTTTGATAGAATTTTTGAAATAAATAGGCCTGGAAGCGGAACAGATAATATGTCTTATATTGCTTTTTGGTATAATGGGAGTGGCCAGCAGTGGCAAGTTCGTTATAACAGAAATGATTCTGGTAGTACATTATATACATATGCCGGTATTTCTTACCCCTCATCTAATCATAATGATGGTGACATATATGAATTTACAATAACATTAGTTGGCACCAACTTAACTTTAGAAGTTGTGAAAGCTGGGACTGTTTTAGGATCTAAAACAACTACCAACGCAGTTAGAGGAGACAGGCCTGGAGTTAGATATTACATTGGTATAGATGAGCCAAATATTCCTGGTGCCGGTCAACATTTTTCTGTAACCGGTGTACAAATAGCAGACTACCAAATATATATAAACGGAGAACTCAAACACTGGTGGGACGGAACAATAATAAAAACCAAAAAAATAAGATTCGCCTTAAAAGACAAAGTTGGCGGTAATCATCTTGAAATAATAGGAACTGGAGCAGATGAAAATGATACAATTGAAGTAGCAACAGATGAAAATTTTGAATTTGGCAGGAATAAAGAAATAATTTACAACGGACACTGGGACGGCACATTTAAATTAGGTTGGACAGACAATCCTGCATGGATATTATATGACTTAATGATTAATCCAATATATGGTGTGGGTAATCATATAGATGATCGTGAAGATATAAATATATTNCAACTTTTTGAAATAGCTAGACATTGTGATGCTGTAGATGCAGATGGTTTGTTTGACGGTGTTCCAGACTCAACATTAGGATTGGAGCCTAGATTTTCTTGTAATATTAGATTTTCTCAACCCAAAAATGCTTTTGAAGTTTTGGGTAATTTAGCATCTGTATTTAGAGCTATATCTTTTTGGGATGGATCAGCCTTAACTTTTAGCTCAGATAGAGAAAAACCAGTATCAGCAATATTTAACAATGGAAATGTTTTTGACGGATTTTTTAACTATGCAGATATTTTATCTAACGCTAGATTTACCAGAGTTGAAGTTCCTTACGCTGATGCAAAAGACGAATTTACAACTAAAATAGAATATGTAGAAGACGAAGAAAGAATAAGACAATATGGGGTNATAACTAACAAAACAAACGGTATTGGNTGNACNTCAAAATCTCAAGCAAGAAGANTNGGTAAGTATATTATGTTNTCCAATAAACTTGAAACAGAAATAGTTTCATTTAAAGCTGGCCATGAATCAATATTCTTAGAGCCTGGAGATATTATTAGAATTGATGACGAAATCAAAAATTTTGAAATTAATTATGGAAGAATTTTAGAAATATCAACGGGNACACCTGGAANAGAGTCTCCATATTTTATAGTTGAAAATCAAATNGANCCCAATTCAATTATAATGGGNGAAGACGCAGGAGGACTTTATGCATANAGNAACCAGCCTCAAACAGAATTAGAAAAACTTTATGATATAAGTGTATTTAACTCTGCTCATACTTTTGGCGAAGATAACAATGTAATAAGTGGTAAGCTTCCAATAGAAACAATAGAAAATTCTGACAGATCGCCAATATCAAAATATTATATAACTGGTACTGAAGAAGTTTCTAATGGATTGAAGTTATATTTAAATAGTGGAGATAGTGATTTTGCAAGCATAACTGGGGTTAGACAAGGAACGTTTTTTAACGTAGAATTAGATAATAAATCAACTGGTGAATTTAAGGTTATATCAATCAAACCAGAAGAAGATAATCTGTATTCTATCCAAGCTCTTCAATATGATAGAAGAAAATTTGCAATGATTGAAGCTGAAGATTTTGATGTAGAAGTTAATAATTATAACATCGGTATACCACTACATACAGTTAATAGACCAGACGCACCAGAATTTAATTTTGGAACATTTGAAGCGCCTACTTTAACTCACTCTATTACAGGAAATATTATTGGAGCAGCCGGAAGTAACGAAACAGAATATAGAGTCACGTTATTAAAAACAAATAGAGCTGGACCGTACATACAAAAAACATTTTTAAAAGATGACGTTTCTGCTGCAGAAGGAACACAATTTAGAATTAATGGTTTGATAGATGGAGACTATACTGTTAGAGTAACAGCTTTGCAAAATCCAGAATCATCACCAAGTGTAAGTAAAAGATTTAGCATTGCATCTCCTAGCGTAAAATACATAAAACCAATAATAAATAAGATCGATGGGGATATAAACATTAATCAGTTTAGAACTGATGGCACTGGATATGGAGAAGTACAATTTTTATCAAATGACTGTACTTACAATATTAATGTTTTGGATATTTATGGAAGAAATGTGACAGTCTCTCAATCAGAATTTTTAATAAATGTTTACGCAAAGACTGGAGAAAATTACAACTTGGTGAAAGAAAACCATAACGAAAACCAGTATACATTTACTGAAGTTCAAAACAGATTGACTTACGGGCAAATGAATACTGGTTTCGAGTTACGATTTGATCTAATCCAGAACGAGCAAATTAAAGATACGAGTTACTACAATACTACAATAGTTTAAGTAACTTGCGACATTCTTTTGCTGGAATATCTTTAAAACTGTTCCAAGTCTTAACTTGATCCGTATCTCCGTCATACTGGCCGTCTTTATACAAAGCGCGTAACCAGTCCTTAAAGCCGTCAAAAGTAGTAACTGATAGCTTATCATTAAGGTTCTTAGCTAAGATGCCTTGAGGCGTAATATCAGTCGATTTTGGGGCTATTTCAACGGGAGCTTTGTTCTTGGAACTGTCGATCTCGTCACCACCAACAATGTGAATGTTTAAAAAGTTGCGAACGCAACGCACAAAAGCACGATTTTCTGCAATGCATTCTAAAAACTTTGCGGCAAAACCGTTTGTATTGTTTGTTGTAGCGTTTGCAATAGAGGCAAAAGCTTGTGTGCCATTACTTTCATAATTTTCTATCCAATTAATCATGCATTGGACTACAACACGACTATCAGATGATTCTGAAACATCGTATGTGACATTGTGAAAACCACGAAGTCTAGCTAACTCCTTAATACCACTCAACTTAATTAAAAGTTGATTATCATCTAGACCCTCAACGGAATCTGGGACAGGCATTTTTCTATACTCAAACCAATCTTTGTTTGGATATAAATGCTCTGGATTGATCATGGCTCTCCAATTAACAGAACCATCTTGATTAAAAACATAGTCAACTGATTCTAGTAAACCATGCTCGTTTCTTTTGTATTTTTCTGGACTACTCATATAAATAAAAACTTTCTAATTCTTCTGATGAGATATCATCATAGACGAAGTTGTCTGAATTGTCAAGTTTTTTTGCAGTAAATTCTGCTGTAAATTGCTGAGAGTCTGTGATAAATGATTTTTTTGAAAGAAACTTACATTGCTTATGCTCTGTTTCTACTTTTACAGTTGGGGCTACTGGATAATCAAAATACTTAAATCTAACATCTGATATATCTTTTGTCCCCTCATATTTAATTATAAGGTTTATTTTTCTTCTTTTTAAATTAGTGAAAAAAGAATTTAAATCTAGATCCTCGTGTTTGTCAGAGTAACGAAAAATAATTTGTTTTAAGTTACCGCAATAATCTAAAGCTTCTGTTGGAACCACTGTATCCGTGTGTAAGTTTACAATACAAAACTGACACCACTGTATAATATTGTTGATATCAAAGTGCAAATCCGCTCTAACATTAATTGGTCGTTGATATAAAGCTTGAGATTGAGAAAAAAAGTTTGGAATAACATCAATAGATTCTTCTTGAAAATTTTGACCAATTCTTAATGTTTTAAAATCTATTTTTTTGTCTATGTTTAATTGATCTAAGATGGATTGAGCTATGTCTTCTGGTTTGATGTCATTAATTCTTTGACATTTATCTGAAAAAGAAGGTTTTACTTTAGAAAAATCTGGTTCAAGACTTATACATTTATTTTTATTATGCCATAATGGTTTGGAGTTTTCCTTGTACAAGTTATAATGAAGAATCACAGAAGGAACATCATAAACGCTTGAAACGTGTCCTGGTAAACTGTCGCAACCAACGTGAGCCATGCTACCCTTAAGAATATAATTCATTTGTTTAAATGAAGCTCCAAGCGCATTGTGGCCAATACCTTGGATTGGTTTATCTTTAGGGCCTCCAACTTGAACAATTTGAATGTCATTATCAATTAGATGACCACTTAATAACCAAATAACAATATCCCAATACTTGTAAACAGAGGCTGGCATTTTGTTAGAAGAATGCAAAGTAATATAACGATCTGGTAAACCAGGATAATAATGTTCTGTAATTTGTGGACGACCTATTTTAACGCCCAACTCTTTTGCATAAACCTCAGCTATATGACTCATATGATTTCATCTCCTTTATATCTGATCGTGTTAAAATATTAATTTTACTTTTTATCTCAAATCGTTTGTCGTTAATGTGATAAACATCTCTGGCAAGACGCACAAAATCGGAATCAAATTCTTGTTGCTTTTCCTTTCTTCTTAACTCGTCTTCTACAATCCACAAACCTCTATTGATTTGATATAATACATCTCGATTAGCTTGCATTTCTGTAAAATCTGCATAAAGTTTTTCCAACTCTTCTTTTTCTTTGCGGATGTGTATTAATTTATTTTCATCTGTGATGTTTTCTAATTTAATGTCAAGAATTGTTAATTTATCAACAAGTTCTCCAACTGATACTGGTATACTAACTTTCATATAATTCTAATTGTGTTTTATCTGATCCATTGTGGTGATAGTTTTGATAGGCTTGTGTAGGGAAGTGTGGTAAAAATGCAAGATCGAAATAACCTTTGTGGCTAAATTTACCCTCTAAAAAATGAGCATTATCTATTTCTCTCGCATATGGTAAAACTTTATGTACNTGTTCGTGATCTTCAATATAAGAATTAAACTGTGGTTTTGTAAAGACATAAATATCATGATCTGGATAAAGTTTTTTTGTATTATCAATCAGACTGTTAATCCATAAAACATCACCAGCAGAATCTGGCATAAATATAGCAAGTCTTTTACCATCGTCAAGTAGCTCTGATAAATCTCTACCTTTTCTTTCCTCACCAAAAACAAAGTCATAATCTATGTCTGGCATATTATCTAATATTTCTTCTAGTTTTTTGCCAACACTTTCTACGGAATAATTATCTATGGTAAATTGTCTAGCTCTTTTACCCATTTCTGATACTTTATCCCTTTTCATTTGCCAAACTTTCTTTAATTGTTTTGCAATACTAGAGGCGTAAGTAGATGCTTTGATAAATTGTGTTCCTGGCTCACGATACTCTGCCCATTCTAATGGAAGCCCACCGCTTTCTGGTGTGCAAGAATCTTCTCCGCAAGAATAATTTGTGACAAGAGTAATTAACTCAGTTAACTTAGCTTCAAAAATTGGTATTTCCATCCCACCACTTGTAAACGGATGGCAGTATACATCCATCATATTATATATTTCATTAAGCTGTTCTTCGTTAACTCCTGCGCCAACATTTGTTGTGTTAAGAGATTCTTTTGTTCCACAGTGTCCGCAAGTTTGTTTTTCGCCCGTGTATGGTCTTACCTCGTATTGGCCGCATGCTTTACAAAAATATGTAGTCAAAATGTCAGTTGAATCTATTTCTTTTTCTTTTAAAAGTCTAGGTATATCCCATCCTTCTTTCCAATGAGTATGCAGTAACAATTTTGCATTTCTGCAATCTTTTTTAAATATCTTAAAACCATCTAATATGTTAGGAACGCTTTTACGTAATTGATTTCTAAAAACAAAACCCACAATATAACTATTAGCTAAATTAAATTTATTTCTTAGTTGATACCTTTGGGTATCTGATAGCTTATAAAAATCTTCCGTATTAATTGTTCCATGTAAAGTCTTAACATGTTCGTGCCCAATTTTAGCCATATCTCTTTCTGCAAAAGATGCCCAAGTAAAAAAGTTTTTTGTTTTTGGCGCAGCTTCTAACGCTTGTGGTAAAATAGGTTGACTATCTAATGTAGTCCAAATCATATGATTAATATTATCCCACCAAGGTTTGTTCCAATACCCACCAAAAGCCCAAATATCCTCTACGCCAATATAAATGTCTGGTTTAAATTCAGCGATAGCTTGGTCAATCATCTCTCCACCATAACCAGCTTGTCTAGCTCTATTAGGATCTGCGTTTAATTGTTGTAAAATAGCAGGATCATCTGGCAGTGAGCCCACACATTTCCAAGGTTTAAATTGATGTTGCATGTCTGACCAAGATGAGCCGTTTGCAAATTCAATAATTTTATATTTACCAGTTTTGTGCAAATATTTTAAAATATTCTTACAATGTTTACCAAAACCAGTGAANGCTTTGGAGTTGTTACTGTGATATAAAATGGTTTTCATTTAACTTGATTTCTTATTCTTTGTCCTTCTACTAAAATATTTCTAACATTATTCAATATCTCTATTGATCTTTTGATTCGAATTAATTCTCTTTTATCACAGAAACAGCTTGCTCGCCTTTTCTCTAAAAGATTTATCATATATTCGATTTCTTTCATCCATTGTAATCAAATAATTTAACAAGGTATAATTCTAATAAGGTTTTAAGAGTTCGAGCTTCACCTTTTTCAATTCCAATGCCAAACTTAAGTGCTGAGTTTTTTATAACTCCAAAAGACCAAGCTTCCACACCATTAGGTTTTGTATATGGTTTGAATGACATTGTTGTTTTGTCATCATTATATGTGTGATAAGCTGACCAATCTGTATACTTTTCAATAGCATCAATGATCGCACCAGCTTCACCTTCGTTAATCTTACAATAAATGTTTTTTTCTGGATCTTTTGCATTGGCGCTAAATGATCCAGTTTTTTTGTTAGAGTCCCAACTAGCTTGTTTAATCGCTTGAATTAAGAATGTTGGCTTCGATGGATTGCCTTCCTTGTCTTTTGTAATAATTTTAAAAGAGAAAGCGCAACCTGTTGATTTCGCGTTTGGTTTGTAAAGATTGTATTGCATTTGTGATTATTATACCACACAAAGTGTAAAATTCTATAGTTAATTTATTATATTTTATATGCCTAGAAATATTAATTTACCTAAAGCAAGAGTTTTCATAAGAAAAGATATGTGGGGAGGTTCCGAAGAGGAGTTTGAGCCCGCATGGTTAGTGTCTGTAAGNGCGTTAAGAGGTAGACCTTTTTGCTTTCAAGTGTGGGTAGATAGTCACTGCGCTTGTTACGATAAAGTAAGACCAGATTGNTTATATTGGAAAAAACCAGAGNAAGATCACGAAAAACTAGATTTAGTTGATGTACAAATGTGGGAGTGTTTATCTAACGATATAGAATTATTCCAAAAAGCTCAACTTGCAGACGTGCCTATGTTGGTAAATATGGGTGATGGTGACTTTGAAGAAGGTAACTATTGGTTTACTATTGANTGTGTGCCAGAAAAACAATCGCTTGGATATATGGATGTGGGTGACTCTGATTTACTAGACGAACACAAAGAAATGAACGTAATTCGTCTTAAAAATGGTCAAATAGCTATCTATCCTAACAATAGATTAAAATGGATTCCAGAGTCTCTCAGTAGCACTGAAGCTATAAAAAGAATACCTAAATGGAAAGTTGCAGAAAATGCTGTTTGGGATAAAGAATGGCTAGAACAACCGTTTGAATTATTTGGTGATTCAGATTGGAGTTACTAAAGATTTTTTTGAAAATCTCCAAACATTTCATCTAGAACTTCTAAGAAAACAGGAAATTCATTGTGTATGAATGGCCTAATTGTTTCATAAAGTTTGTACATTTTGTATGTATCGTNATCATTTACTTTTGTAATTATTTTAAAATAATANGAGCAAATCAAATTGTGTAAACAAATTTTAAAACAAACATCTTTATAAGCTGGTAGAGNTTCACAATTATGATCATAATCTTCTTTTGAATAATACATTAAGAATTTGGATTCTATTTTAGGAAAACTTACCAAATCTAAATATATCGAAGTCATAGCTAAGTCCCATAAAGGATTTAAACAAAAGTTTTTATCAAAGTTAATAAATTTTATCATAGGACCCCTCATTAGAATGTTTGATTCCATAAGATTCATATGACACCTTGATATGTTTGAATCGGAAAAAGATTTAATTTGCATCTTAACTACGGTTTCAAGTTCTTTTAAGATTGATTGAGATTCTTTAAAGTTTTTAACTTGTTTCAATTCATTTAGAAGATCCTCACTTAAAATTTCCTCAAAGGATCCTTGGCTAAAACAAAGATCTAAAAATAAATCGAGGTCAGAATTTTTTTCTTTGTTTGAATGTAGTGTATTTAACGCTGAAGCAAATGTTGACAGGTGTTCAAGTAAATATGGTTTGCCAAGTTCTTTTATAGATTGTCCAAATTCATAACTTGTAATAAGAAAAGAATAATCTTTTCCAACTCCATTTAGAATTGATTTGGGCGACAATTGAGATTCCTCTATTTTTTTTAGACAATCAAATTCTCTTTTAAACAAATAATTATCTTCTTCGTCTCCTATTTTTATGAGATAAGTTTTATCTTCATAACTAAATTGAAAACTGTCATAAAGAAAATTTCTATCAATTAAGGTGATATTTTTTAATTTATCGGATTTAAATTTTACAGAAAGTTTAAAATGGTCTTCAAAAATAAATTTAATTTGATCTAACTCTACCCTACTTATACTAACATCTTTTGTTTCACTTATTAATCTGCCTTGCAACAACTCTGAAAAACTTAAATTAGACTTTAAATTATCTTCTAACATAAATATATATTAAATAAAACCTATCTGTTTTCCAACAGAAATATTTGTATTGTTTCTTACGTTATCTACCGTAGTATTTAATTTTTGAGCAAAAATAGTATGTATTGTATTTAATTCTACTCTAGTAACGTCTTGAGAATTGCAATTTAAAATCCTAGTTTTGGCGCCAGCTTCATCTATAATATCAAACGCTTTATCTGGAAACTTCTTTTCTGGTAGATACTCTTCGCAAAGGTCAACTAATTTTCTAATAATTGTTGGAGTAAATTTAACATCATGAAATTTTTCATAAGAAGATTTTGCTTTGAGTATTAGTTTGACAGTTTCTTCTTTAGTTGGCTCTAATACATCTATTTTTTCAAAACGACGATTTAAAGCTGAGTCGCCTTTAAAATACTTATTATATTCATCTTTTGTTGTAGCTCCAATACAAGAAAAACCGCCTCTAGATAAAACTGGTTTTAAGCTATTGGCTAAATCCAGGCTACCCTCGGAACTTCCAGAGCCTACAATTGTATGTATCTCGTCAATAAACAAAATATATTCATCACTGTTTGATATTTTGTCAATGATTTGTTTTACCTTTTCTTCCATTTGACCACGATACATTGTTCCTGCAACAACAGAAGTCATATCTAATGAAAGAATTTTTTTATGCTTTAAGAATTTTGGGCATTTGTTTTGCACTATTCTTTCTGCTAATCCTTCCACAATAGCAGTTTTACCAACACCCGCTTCACCAACTAAAATAATATTGCTCTTATTTTTTCTCAACAACACTTCGCAAGATCTTTCTATTTCTTTTTCCCTACCAAAGATTTCGAATGTGCCACGATCTTTAATTGTTTGATTAATATTTTCACACCAATCATCAATGTCTGGTTTGGTTTTTGTGTTGCTGGTTGTAGGAGACGGAGCAACAACCTCCACCATTGGCGGTGGAGAGTTGTAGTCGATTCCATTTTTAATTACGTACAATAATGTACTGCAAAATTTATCAACATCTATTCTTAAACCTATAAAAAATGTTCTTAGCTCATTTCTTGTTTTTAAGATAGTAATAAGCATGTGGTCTACACCTATAAAATCATCTTTTGTTTTTTCCGCTAAGTCTCTAGATTTATCTAATATTTCAAATATTTCTTTTGCGAAAATTCTATACTTTCTTTTGGGTTCTTTGTATGATTCTAAGACTAACTCTAAAGCTGTCATAAAACCTTCTGGTAACCAACCATTCATGTCCATTGCAAATTTTATATTGTTTTGCTCGCCTTTAAAGATGGAGTATATTAAATGAACATCTATAACTTTTAAGTGACCGTTTTCACCTGCGATCTCCTGCGCTCTTACCAAAGATTCTTTAGCAGAGGGTGTTAGATTGTAGCTTGAAAAATCGGTCATTTAATTTCTGATAGTCTTGTATAGATTTTTTCATCTAGAATGTTTAGCTTTTCACCGAAGATTATATCTTCGCCTTTTGTACCATAAATGAAAACAATTTGACCTTCCTTGGGCTTTTTACCGCCTTCATTTAAATAATTATCTAGAGTAGCTGACCTTCTATTGTTGGTCATCATAAAATTAACTTTACCATAATCATCTTGTATCTCGACTCTCATGTACTTATTACCTGCTCTACTTGTTCTGGAAACGCAATCTGTTACGACTCCAACATACTTTACACGGTCATTTTGCTCAATTGACTTTAATTCTAAGCTATTCACGAGATTCTTTGTGTCTTGAAACACTTTTTTAATCTCATTTGAGTGGCTATACCCCAAATACTTGCGCTCAAAGAACCAATTGGCAAAAACTAAATGTTTTTTATTTTTATCGTAAATTTGGCGATATTTGTCATAATCCCTCTTAAA
>FUFK010040961.1_pt1 | contig 22290 bp, 31 predicted proteins | sample 1021851 | NCBI WGS metagenome assembly FUFK01 (sample SAMEA51879418, study PRJEB19060) | metagenome
AAAAAAATAGGCTCAAATCCGAAAAAATGAGCCTATTATACAAGGACAGTAAAAACTATAAGAATTTTTCTTACAATTTTAACAACAAAAGGGGATATTTTAGACCTTTTATTATTATGATTCTATATTAACACATAAATGCGACCGCGTCAAGTCTTTTTGCAAGTTTTTTTATATTTTCTTCACCATATTCACCATTTTTACCAAAATGTATCTCCCAAAAGTTTATTCTTGGCACTAATGGTGTTGTAATTGTTACGCCTGCAGGTATAAGAGACAAATCAGCATTGCAATCAACTAATATAATAGCATTGCTTCCTGATTTTAGTCTTTGTCTTTGTTTGAGTTTGTTTGCGTATTTGAATTTGTCTGGATTTAATACTGTATACTTAGGCACATTTCCTCACTCTCCTGCTCGTTCATATCTTCTGAGTTTATCTTCTGCCCAAGTTAGTCCTGCTGTAGACCCCCAACCTAGGTATGCNTAGTAAGCCTTACCATATTTCTTTGCGGATCTTTGTCTCTCATATTCGTCTTTGAATCTTGATAAGAATGCAAATATTTGTGCTATTTCTGTTTTATNGAACTCACCATTATTTACAATCTTTCTTGCTCGTCTTCTGCCAACAGGTGTTCCCCATCTTTGTGATGGTGCAACTTCATCATTGTAGTTAAGTGCAGTCTGTGCCGCATCTCTCATTGCTTGTGTTGGTCTGTATGGCATTAATCTTTCTTTCTACCTAATCTTATTCTTTCATCTATTAAACTTTGAGGTATTCTTTTACCTGCTTTATATAAATTACTTATTCTAGTTATTACACTTGCTAATCTACGTCTTCTTGTTCCTTCTGTGCCGCTCAAATACTTCTTTGGTATTCCAGACATTTTGTCTTTTGCAACTTTACGATACTTTGCCATTACTTTGATTTCCTTGTAATACTCATACGAGTTCTTTTACCTTTGTTTTTCATAGCACGTTGTTCTATTCTCATACCATTATTAAAACTTGAACTACTTCGTGTAAGTGTTCTGCCACCATTTCTAGCATATCTGGCGCCAGCACGATGTCCAGAACAGTCTCCTTTGCAAGGTGATCCACGATAACTAGCCACGTCATTTGTTCCTTTTTGCGGCGGCTCTACGAATATCTTGGTCGTGTCTTCCGCCTCTGATAAAACTATTTACTCTACCAAAAGCCCACGCACTCATAGATACTCCTGGTCTTGATCCAGCACCTAAATATGCACCTTGACCTCTACGATATACTTTCGCTAAGTCTGTAAAGTTATATCTTTTAGTTGTCTTTGCTCTTGCACGTAAACTCTTAATAACTGTTGCACTTAATGTTGTTGGTTTCTTTGCCATATCAATTCACCGGTTGTTCGCTCTCGTCAAATAGTTCTGCACACTCATCTAATAAGAATGCATACTTCTCTTGTTTTTCTTTCGGTAATTTTCTGAACTCAATAACGAATTCGTGTAGTTCAGATAAATCAATGAACCCAAAATCTTTGTATCTGTCAAGCATAAAATCTAAACGCATCACAGTATAACTATTCATTGTATTTGCTTTTTGTTCTAACATTATGATAAATCTACCCACGCTGTTCCATTGTAACCTCTAAACTTGTTATCGGTTGTATTAAAATATATGTTTCCTGCTTCATTGCCTGTTGTAGGATCACTTGATAAGTTGGCTACTTTGAATATAGCATTATTCATTTTTACAGTATCATCTATTTGAAAACCGTTAGTTGACTGCGTGGACAATACGGTTTGTTGAAAACTACCATTTGGGTCATATGCTATATTAAGATTAGTTAATGCTGTAGCATTTACTTTTAGCCAATCTTCCATACCAGTTCTTGTTGTTGGGGTAACCTTAAATATCATCTCTGCCCCACGATTAGTTGATGATTGTGCTTCTGCGGTGAAAAAAGTTATTTGTGCAGTTGTATCTATATCTCCATTACCTGTTCCGAAACGTGGAGAACCTGCAACTACCATAGTTCTTATACCAGATCCTACTGCTGTAGGTGATGCTTCTGTTCCACCGTGAACTACACCTGCTATTGTAGGGTTATTGATATTAAATGGTTTGTCATCTGCATCTGCTAAGTTGCCACCAAATTCTTCTAAGTTAATCATAGCCCATTTAACTTTATCTTCTGGTGATATTATCTTTACTCCTGTAACAGGAAAGTTTGAATTGTTTCTATAGTCCCAGTTTCCTATTCTAATATCTGTATCAACAGTTACACCCTCTTGTAAGTTAAGTGTGCTTTCGCCTTCTACTGCTGAAATAGCCCTTGCAGTAGTATGAAATAAATTACTTGAACCTTCTGTAATACTATCTGTTGTCACATCTACTGCGGCAAAGGCAGAACCTGTATTGACTAACAGTTTACCTGCACCGTGTGTGCCAGTAACATCTGATAAGTCAAATAAACTATTGTTTGCTAGATTATCTTCTGTAGCCGCTATAGTAAGTGTATTAGCAGTATCATCATATGTTAATGTTATGTTTGTTCCTGCTTGTAATAATGCATTTACTCTATCGTCTACACGTTCATTTGTATGATATTGATTTGTTGAACCTTCTGGCAAGTCATCTGTATTAACTTGATTTGAACCTGTGCCAAAGTTAATCTTTGTAGCATCAACTGAATCGTTAGCCAATTGTGCTGTTACGATTGATCCTGGCGCCGCTGTTCCTGGTGTAATAATAGTCATATTTTAGTGATCCGTATCATCTTTGTTTGAAGTTATAAATGTTTTGTTATTATCCCAATAAACATTGTTATCATACTCTTTCATATTTATTGTAATAATATTATCTGGTTTTACGACTGTTTGCAATATACGATAAGTCTTGTTTGTTTGACCAATTGTCGCATTTGTAAATGTAACAACATCTCCTACAGTTAAGTCAATCAAACTTGGATCTACATCTACTTCTACAATACCTGACTGTCTGCTTTGATTTATTTCTTCTAACGCAATACGTTCAGCCATTTCTTTGTTTGTAGTATGATTAAGTTGCATATCTTGATTTAACACTATGTTATCGTGTGAACTACCTTGTAGTGTTGAACTTGCTACAGTTGTAATGTTTTCTTGAAAGTTAAACTCACTTGCCTCATCAGGGAAAGTTACTTTTAATGAATTTAATAAAGTCTTTTTGTTTGCTTGTGTAAAGTTTATATTACCAACAATATTATCATCATTGATACTAACACCACTTGCCGATACTGGTTCATCTACTAATAGTTTGTATTTGTCTCCAGTGATTAAGCCAGCACGACAAGTAGTTAATAGTTCTTGTAGGTTGGACAATACACTTGCATCTGTATCTATGAATGCGTTACATTCATATCGAGTGACTTGCGTTGAATCACTTGCTGTTTTATCTACTGTTTCATCTGAATATGTTTTTGCGTTATTAAATGTAGTTGTGTCTAATAAATCTTTTGGTATTGCTTTACCATATAAAGTATTTGTAAGATAATCGTATATACATCTTGCTGGATTGGCTGAGAATGATAAACTTGCTGAAGCATCATTTGATTCTACACCACCAATCGCTGGTATCTTTTTACCTTTTATCAAGTAAGTAATCTGTGGAGCACCTGATCCATATGCATCTTCATCCCATATTAATTTAATATAAACATAAGCAATTTTATTTCCTACTTTTGTATTGTCTGAATCATTAAAGCCAGGTATAGTTTGTCCTGCTTCTGCTGATTGTGATCCGTCATAGAAATATATTTCTAGTTTGCCTGAGTAATCGCTTTCAATCGTAAAGTTATTTGCATTTGAACCTGAACTTGTAGTTGCTGTTGCAACTAGTTCATCATTAAAAAATACTTTGTCTAGATGTTCAATTGGCCCTTCGCATAGTGTTTCTATTAAATGAAGATTAGCATTGTCTGTGCCATCTGTATTAATAAATGTTCTGTGTCCTGCTATACGTCTTGTTCCATATACTACTGGTATTGGAGCACTTGATCCTGTTTTAGTAATCAATACACCAGTTGGCCCTGCCGCTCCAGCACTTTGTTGTTGTCTTTTTCTTTTTAATGCCGCTGTTGCAAGTGCAACTGTTCCAATAATAATGGCACCACCTAATAATGCACCTCCACCAAAGATTGCACCAACTGTTGCGGCGGCTTTCATAATACCACCAAGGATTGCCGCACCTGTAGTTACTGGATCAGCGTGTGCTTGTGATGTTGTGCCTAATAATATTGCAAGTGTAATTAAAAATCTAAACATATGCTTTCCTAAATACTTCCCATCCTGGTTTGACTATATTGTCAATATGAACTTGCTTGATAACTAAATCTTTCAAATCTGAACATAAACAAGTTTGTCCATATATTACAGGAAGATACATATCATATTTTTCTTTTTTGTTTGGAACCCAAACTATATCACCTGCTTCTACTCTATTTACCGGTCTTCGTGTGTAGCCAAGTTCTTCTAACTGTTCTTTTACTGGCTTCATTTCTTCTGCGACACGTGATGCTTCTCGTCTGTTATTGTATGTTCCACGTAAACTACCATAGTTGTGTGGATCTTTCCAATCAATGTTTTGCAACTTAAGAAAATCATATAGCAGTTGATGACAGTCATTGATACCCCAAGTAAACTTTTGGTTAATCAATCGTTTTGCCCAAGTGTTTATTAACTTCGTCCCCACTTTACATCCTTTTGTATTTCAGTTGCTTTATCAAAAAAGTTATCACCACTAAACAAAGTTTGTTGTTCAGTAGTGTTTGTATGACGTCCTTCTGATTTTTCAAAGTCTGTCCAGTGTGATGTTGCTGTTACACTCAAAACAGCAGTTCCACCTTTGAAGTCTTCTTGTATTCTTGGTTGATCCAATCTACCGTCAAATACTAAGATAGGTGTTCCAATAATAGTATAGTTTGCATCAATAACTGTTCTATGAATAAGGACACGTCTGTCAATATAATTAAAATCTAAAAATGCTTTTACGTTTTCTGTTGATACTCCTGATAATGAAATATCAACACTTTCAATCTTAAGTTGGTCTTCTTCTGTAATATCACCTACACCTAACATACCTCTTGTAGAAAGATATGTATTACTGTTGTAAGTTATATCCACTGGTGCATCTGTTAAAAAAACGTGAGAACCACTTACAATCTGAAACTCTAACAAGTTTACTAAGTTAAAGTTTTTAGTTGCAAGTTCTGTGGCTGTTGCTGATGCTACGCCTCTAGACATTAGATATTTTCCCTAAATTTGAATGACATTCTGTAATGTCCTGCGGCATCGATTGTATAATCTAAATTAGAATCTACTAAGAACACATTAACTAAGAAATACTTTGTTCTAAGGTCTAATGATCCATCTGAGTTACGACTATTTAGATATTTTGAGTTTGAACGAAGAAATGCACCTGCTTGATTTCTTATTAATGGCGGTTCAATCTGATATGTTATTTTGCCATAGTCATCTGCATTTCCAGAACTGTCAATAGTTTTGTAAATCTTATCATTGTTATTTGTAGTAAAATATGTGCCATTTGGAACACCACCTGCTCCAGGAATATGACCACCAATAGTTATTGTATCTGATCCTAATGCACCTGTAGTTACTGGTTGATTGTATGACCAAGTATTTGTATTACTTGTAAAGTTTTCTCCTACATATCCTTCCCAATGTGATATAGCCATATTAGGAATATAAAGTTGTATTGATTGTGTTGCACCTTTATATTCTTCAAATGCTCTAATAAATCTTTCACCTACGGCAGTATCCATTGGCGGATACTCAAACTCAAACAGTAATCTGTGTGCACCTGTTCCAACTGTAGATGTTTTCAAACTTCTTGATGTTGCTGACAATACAGGTCTTTCGTGTGTAATACGAACTATTGATGGATCTATAGCATTTGCATCATAACCACCTGGCCAGTTTCTCGTTGAAAACGAAGTTGATGTATCAACACTTGGATCTACATTTTCACCTTGATTACCTAAACCAAATACTGCATATGCTGTATCAACGTAACTTGATGTTTGACCAACACCACCATAAAACTCACTATCTGCATCTGTAATATCAACAGTTGCTTTTTTATCTCCACCAGATACATCTGAATCTGTGTTTGTTCTGAATAAAACTCTTGCTGGGATATTTGTTGATGCTTGTGTAATTTTATCTATAAAATACAACTCTTGATAATCATTATCGGTTGCTGAATATCCCCAACCACCTGTTCGCTGAACACCATCACCATCAGGTCTTTGCACTGGTGTAATGGCTGTAACTGCACCACCAGATGTTGTGACTGAGAACTTAGCCGCTCGCAAATCAAACCATTTAGTTGATGTTTCTATATTATCGTGTCCAGTGTATGCATTATTATAATCAAATTGTGTTCCATTAACATTTAAGTCATCGTGATAAAAATTATAGTCATACAATGTTAACAGTTGCGGATTTAATCTTGTTGTGCTTATTAGATTACTTGGATCATCGTGTGTTGCACCAGGAAGTGCAGTTATGTTTGTAACTCGTTTGTCACTATCAACATCTGCTTCATTACCATAATTATTTTGAGCAATTTTTACATATGTATTGCTTGAAACTGTTTCTATATACCCTCTATCATCTAATCCCCAAAATGGCTTTTGTTGATATTGTGTTGTATTAATAGTATAAACTTTTGATGGTAATAATATAATATCTGCATTACTACGAATGTCTTCTGCTGTTAGTGTTCCAGTTGCTGGTGTTCCTGTTCCTCTGTATGGAACAAAGTATCTATCTTCAAAACTCCAAAAGCCTGGATCATCCCATTTTGATCCATTGATAATACCACCTGCTAGGGCTCTTGGTAAAACATAACCATAGTTGCCACCATCGATTGTATTTGTTGTATTATCCCAATCGTAGAACATAATATTGTCCCACGCGGCGATAATCTTATCAGTCATTTGTGTTACTGTGTATCCGTTTGGATTACGTTGGGCAGTAAATGCACCTGACTTGTTTGCTGTGTTAAGTGCGGCGTATAACGCTTCACGTGAGCAAATGAAAGGATACTTGTTTAGTATCGCAGTAGATGAACCATTTGCTTTATTGCTATCGTTAAATGTTTGTGCATAATGTCTTAAATTATATCCACTCATTATTTCTCCTTATCCAAGTGGGCCTGCTGATGCTCTACGTCTGAATGCATCTTGGACTACACTTGTAATTACTCGTTTATTCTCTAACAAGAACTCTGTTCCTGTTTGTGTGTCGATTGCGTTTAAGTTAAAGTTAACTGTTAAGTCTCCTTCACCTCTTGTAGTATTTAATTCTTCATTTGATATTACTTCACCTGCTCTGCCTGGCAAGAATAGTTCTGGCCCTCTTTCACCCACTACGATTGGCTTTCTTCCAGATGCAACGTTACCACCATTTGCAAAGAAGCCTCCTAATAACATACCAATACCACCAAGTATACCAAGACCTCCCATCCCTGCCATACCAAGACCACCTAATGCAGAGAATGACATCTTAGCCATTTGTTGTTGGATAAATGTTTGTATCATAGTTTGAATGATTGTTCTTAGAACAGATAAAGCAATATCTTGTAACGCTGTAAAGCCATCTTTTAGACCAAAGATAACATCTGTAAATGTAGATGCTATTGATCCAGACATTGCTTTGAAGGCATCTTCTATTTTATCAACCATTGTTGGTGTGCCTTTTAGTTGCTCTTGTAATACTCTAGTTGCTTCATTATAAACATCTAAATCAACTTTACCTAACTTGTATTGTTCATTCAGATGTTCTAAAGCCTTAGCCGCGTGTCTTTGCGGCAACACAGTTGATTTTGCTCCATCAACTATACCTTTGAAATACTTTTGAAACTCTGTTGGTTCTGGTGCCTCAGGTGTTACTGTATCTTTTCCACCTGCTTTTGTTCCTGCACCAATCATCTCCATCATCTTAGCAACTTTGTCTAAACTAAAGCCAGGTGTTCCTGCTTTTGCTAATATCTCTTTTGGTGCCATCATTCTGAAAGTATCTTCTGCAACTGCGGCATCGGCACGGTCACTTAAGTCTTTCATAAACTTATCGAACCCACTTAGTTCTTTTGTTGTTTCTTTTATCTCATCTTTTGTTTCTTTAGTAATGTCTTTTACTCTTGACATTGCTTCTGCAAACTGGTCTATGTTTAATCTACCAGCATCTAATTCTTCTCTTAAAACTTTAACTGCCATTTGCTTGTGCATATCTTCACGCACACTTGCTTTTGACGTTTCAATCAAGTCGTGCATAAACTGGTCAAACATACTTACAGAACGTGTTGCTTCTTCTCTAACTGCGTTTGACTCTGTTTGTGATTCTTTTATTCCGGTGATTGCTTGTATTTGTTTTTCTAATTCTTCTCTTAAAACTTTCTCACTTATACCAAACTTACGTGCAATCTCATCTGCAATCTGTAATGTAGATTGTAATGATTTTAAGTTCTTATCGTTCTGGATAATCCCTTCGATTACTCTTGTTGATATTGAAGTTTGTGTGTTAAGTGAGTTGTTTAACTTATCATTTGAATCTTTTGCATTGTCTATAGCAGGGATAAGGTCAGTCTTATGTGCGTTTGCTAATCTAATAATTGCATCTTCATACTTTGGATACAACTTATTCAATTCAGCATTTTCTCTGGCTTTCTCTGCTGATTCTCTAAGTGCTTGTGATTGCCCTTCTAGTGCTTCTGTTATGTTGCCAACAGCATCACTTGCCATTGTGCTTTCAGTTTCTACTAATTCAAAATAGATTGTAGTATCTTCTTTGACTTCTTTTATTCTATCTTTTATCTTTTGAACATCTGCTGATAGACTATCAAAGATTTGTATGTTACCTGCACCAAGTCCACTAAAGTCATTTTCGGCTAATGCTTGTGTTAAACTTGCTCCCATTGCCTGTGAAAATTCTTCTACTTTAGCCTCTGCCGCGGCTAACTCTACTTCAAGGGCACTTAGTAATACACCTTTATCTGGTTTAGGCCCAAACTCAAAGTTTGCTCCTGGTATAACACCAGACAATGAAACTAATAATTGTTTAACAACATTACCAGCAAGATTGATTGAGTTTGTAAAGCCGTCAAATAACTTTGCGGCACCTGATAAGAATGTAGATGATGCATCAATAAAGTCTGCGGCTAAATCTTTTGAGAATGCTTCCATACCACCTGCACCAGCGATTGCTTCATCAAGTGCTTCAGTTAATGAATCTGTAAGTAACTTTATGCCTGGTGCTAATGATCCAAAGAACTGTAATGAAAAGCCTCTTGCTCTACGCAATAATCTATTCAATGCATCTTGGGCATCTGCCGCACCTTTAGTTAAATCTTTACCTAAACTTAGTCCGGCTCTTACAGCATCTTCTCTAATCTTTTCGATTGCTTCTGATCCAAGGTTAGCAACGTTAACAAACGCAACACCCTCTGTATCAAAAGCCGCGAATGCTAATCTTAGTTTAGCACTTTCGTTTGATACACCAGATAATCTTTTGATATATTCTTGGAAGACTTCTGTTCCTTCTCTGAAGTTACCATTACCATCTTTTACTGAGATACCAAGTTCTTTTAATGGTTTGACTAGTGTTCCTGCACCTTGCTGTGCTTCACCTAATCTTCGTAGAAATCTTTGTAGACCAACGTTGAACTGTGTAGTTTCAAGACCTGCTTCTTTGGCAACTTCTGCATATTCACTTAAGAACTTAGTTGATACACCAAGTTTGCCTGCTGTCTTGTCTAGAGCATCAAGTGCCGCTAAGTTTCTTTGGGCTAAGAAAGCAAATGCACCAGCGGCGGCTGTTCCTGCTATCGCAAGTTTGCCTAATACACCAGCAACTTTACCGCCAATAGACCCTATTCGTTTTAAGGCAGAATTAGCGTTCTTTGTTTTCTTATCTAAAGATGCAACGCTCTTTTCGATATTTCTAACTGAACTACTGGTCTTATCAACTGCTTCGAATATTAATTGATATGTATTCTTAGCCATATAAAACTCCTACTTAGCGTCTTCTACCTACTCTTGGCATATTTGGAGTAGATTTCTTACCCGCTTGTTTTTTGTTGATATCTTGAAGAAAAGCGACCCAGTATGCAATCTCACTCTCGGACATTTCCATCATATGCTTCATAGTATATCCTGTTTCATATGCTATGTAATGTAACGTCCATACATACGGATCTATTTTGAGTTTTTTGTTGCTTTCTCCACAGATACCGGTTCATCGTCATCATTAATCTGACTAACGATTTGTAATAACACTTTTGGATCAGCATTCTTCATCAACTCTTGTTTGTTGTGTTCATTGAAGATACGCTTACCATCTGCATCCATTAATCTATTTACTAACACTTGAACTAGTGCTTCTGCTGTTTTACCAGCATTTTGTAGTTCCATAACTTTCGCTTCTTGTTGAAAGTTAGTTCCTCTTTTGTAATAGAATGTAGTGTCCCATTCTGGAACTTCTATTTCTTTCATTTCGCCTGAGACTGTTTCCGCATAGTGTCTACGAATGTTGCTCATTAAATCTTTATTATTCATTTTGTGTATTCACCTTTCTTGAAGTTTGTGTTTAGTTTCTCTATTGCTGGTTCGGCTATACCGTCTGGTGAATCTTTTGACCACCCTTCATTTAATCTTACGATATATGGAACCCTATTCTCAAGTTTTCGTCCCTTATTCTTTTTACGCCATCCGCGTCTTGCTCGACCCGTGTCGAACGGAGTTTTTTCCTTGACGATATCAAATGCATCTGCCATAAAATTATCTATGGCTTGTTTGCACTTCTTCTCAATGAAGTCTGAATCACCAGTTCTTATTCCGCCGACACGAGTTCTAATCATTATTATGATCCGTTTTCAGTTGCTAAAGCAGTAGTTCCGATTACGGAAAAACTTGCCTCAACCATACCATCAACAGACGTTGAAATAGTTCTTGAAGTAATGATACCATTACCAAAATACCCTAATTCATTGGAATTGTCGCCTGATGGCCAAAAGTGGAAAGTTGCTTCTGTAGTTCCAGGACGTGTAGATGCACCGAACTCTGATTGTGCAGATGCGGCACCACCATCAGTATTTGTTCCTGCTGGTGTTACTGTCCAGAACACATCAACTGTGCCTGACCAACTTTTGAATGTAGGCTTATTAGTTCTGAATGCGTTTGCACCAGTTGTTGACATAGTAGTTGCATCAATAGTCTCTTGAGTTTCCTCTAGAGAGAAACTACGAATACTTGCTACTGCGTCCGAACCAATATAAACAATACCTTGTGAGCCTGAAAATATTTGACTTGACATAGTATGTCTCCTTTTTAAGTGTTACCTTGACTGTAAGTGTATTGAACACCTACGCCAATAGTTTGGTTTATTGTAGGATAAGAAGAAACTTCTATATCCCCGACTTGTAATACTTCTGTTATTTGAGCATTTTCTGGCCCGCCTCGAGTTCTATCTGCTTCTAGTTTTTCTTCGATTGCCTCAATGATATCTGCAAGTTGTTCTTCTGTCTTTTCTGTTTTCGATTTACCTTCTAAATGAACTGTGATATCGATATCCATAGTGGCTAGACGCCAACTATTCATAGCAATATCTTCTTTAGTTTCATTTGTTATAGTAACTTGAATGAACGGAAAAGCAGTTCTTGCCAATCTTGCAAACTCTGCCGGCTTCTCGCTGACTTTACCAATGCGAGGACTAGTAATAGACTTTAACTTAGTAACGATATCGTCAAGTATAACTTTTCGTTTACTAGATGCCATTATCTATATAACCTCGCTGTATCAATAAATTCAACTTCATCGTTTGTATACGTTCCAGATCCGTCGTCATCATAAGATATACCAGACTTCATTTGAGCATCAAACTCTTCCTGATATTTTTCCTTATAGAATGTCATTTGTCTCTGGAACGTATCATCTTCACTAAAGTTAGATAGTCGAGGCATTATGTAATATGCAAGTGCGTGATACACTGTAGTTCGTTTCCACTCAGATGCTTTTAACTTTGTAGCATCAAATAAGTTTGGATCATTTTGAATCATCCACCAATCAGACTTGATACGTCTTTGGACATCGCCAGTAGAACGTGTCATTTCCTCATTGAAACTATCAACGCCGTGGTCAAATATATCTGGTATAAACTTTACTAAGTCTTCATCTGTTGCATATGCCGTCATAATGCTCTCCTAATTAAAAATATTATTACGAATTAACTCGCATTGATAATCATAGTTCCACGAGTAGCAGTATCGATATCAGCCACAGCCGCGTGTAAAGACGCAACGATGTCTGTTCCTACTGCTTCTGGTCTACGTGCTGATTCTACATCAACATTCTTCTGCATAGCAATTCTGAATGCATCTGCTGAGAAAACAGCCGCTTGAGCATTCTTAGAAGACAAACCAATGTTTGTGTCGTTTAGGTATGAAGAAACGTAGCAGTCAACGCCTGCGATGTTTCCTAAGAACCCATTTGCATATACGCCGTTTTGTAGTTGTGATCCAGCGAATGCAGATGAACCAATGTCATTCATTAATTCACTGTATACAGCCGCATTTACTACTGCGTATAGTTTGCCAGTTTCACCGTTTGCACGGATGTTACCAACTGCTTTCATCAATTCTTTGACTGTTAAGTCGCCGCTTGATTCTGCGTTTTCTTGTTGTGGCATATTTACCATTGCCGCCATAACATCTAAGTCAAATTTCTTAGCAACAGCGTTACCAAGAACACGACCAACTTCTGTTGGATCAATCGCACCTAAATCTCTTAGGACAGTTCTTGCCGCATATAGATTTGCTACGATTGTGTTTTTTGTGCCGCCTGGAGTAGTTACTGTTACGTCAACTCCTGGATCTGCTTCTGATGATACTTTGGTTGCATCTACTGATGTTAACTCAGGAACTTGTAGAACACCATTTGGTGCATTAACTACAGGAATGATTGCTCCTGAAAGAAACTGAGATGCCTCGTGTGCCGCGAATATAGTCGCCGCTTTTACCGGAACGATTAAACCGTCCGAGTTTAGTCCTGACATAAATTGGTCAGTTGCTGAACTTTCTTGTGCCATTTCTGGTCTCCTCTATTATAATTTGCCTTCAGCCTTAAGTTGTTTATACTTTTCTCTGTCGGCGTGTTTAGTTAAGTCTAATGAACTTAAATCAACCGGGCCAGTCTTTACTGATCCTGCTGATCCATTAGATACCACCCCACCTGGAGAACTACGAATAAAGTGAGGGTTCTTGTCTAACCACTCATTTACATAACTCTCTATAGTGCGAGGTTCTGCTGTTTCAGGATCGTATTCAACTTCGCCTGAAGTCGAGAATACGACTGGACGACCTGTTTCATCAAGACCAACTCTACTTTTTACTAGTTGAGCAACTTGTTCTGGTGATACAGCATTTCGTTTTGCCGCAACATCTAACAATGTTCCATCAACTTTTAGGCTGGTCAATTCTGAACGGAGCGTTGTAATCTCACTAGTATACTTGTCTTTTTGTGACTTAAGTATATCGTCAAATTCTTCACGCTTTTTCATCGCCTCTATTTCACGTTCTTCTTCAGCCGCTTTCAGTGACTTATATTCATTCAAATCAAAATCAGCAAAACGTTTTTTATACTTTTCTAATCTTGCTTGAACAATTTTGTCCACATCTTTCTGTGAGAAGTTACGCTCATCCTGGTCATTAGTTTGAGGAGTAGCACCAGTATCTACATCGTTTAGATCCTCGCCCGAAGTTACACTCTGTTCGGTCATAGTTGTAATCCTTTCTTGTTTATTTATTCATCGTCAAAATCGACTGATTCGTCAACTTCTTCGATAATCTCTTTCTCTTTTGCTTTTGACTTTTTAGTCTTTGCTAAAATAGTCTCGTTGTTCCAACAACAACACTTCCAACCTTCTGGTGCATTGTCGTGAATTTCTTTCTCATCGATTGCTTTGTCATCTGCATCAACCATAAACTTATGGGAGCCAATCACATTATCTTCAGCATCGTGATATAAACCTTTAACTATCTTCATTTCTTTTTACCCCTTTTCATACCATAGGATCTTTTTGATCCACCGTATGAACTAGATGATGATTTCTTTTTCTTCTTCTTACCTTTACTGTGATACGGCATCGTTATTACCTCCCTTGGCTAAGTCAATATCATTTTGTGTTAGTTCAGGATGCAACTCTAACATTTCTGCATCTGTTAGACCTTCTTCAATCATTGCTTGAATGTGAGGTATCTTTGTTTCTGGTGTAACAGTTGGATGTGGCATATCAGTTTGGATTGGTGTCTCCTCTTCAATCTCTCTCATAATATCATCTAACTTATCACCATCTGAAATAACAATCTTAGCGATTTGTTTGTGTAGTTCTTTAACATACGTTTCTGAATTTACTGGAATCTGTAATGCTTCGTTTAACAGTTTCAAGTCTGCGTGTTCATCACGTAAGTCAAATGTTTTAGTATACTCAATATTAAAATCAGCATCTGGCATCATATTTGACCACTTCCAAAACAGTTTCCAAATGTTCCACTCAGTTGCTTCCATCTTGGCTGACTTATCAGCAAGTCTGGCATTTAGTTGTTCAAACTCTGTAGATAACGCTACGCCTGACTTGACACTTAGACCTCTTGCCGCCATAATAGCACCAAGATTAGTTTGTCTCAAGAAACTCTCTATGTTCATTTTAATCATCTCTACGATACCATTAATATTTGATCCTGCTGGTTCTAATAAGAATGGTCGTAAGTTTGGATCTAATGTATTGTCCATATTGATAACTGCACCAGCACCTGCCATTGCTTTTGTATCTTGTGTTTTAACTAATGTAGGATGCCCTGAGATACGAATACTTTGTTCTGCTTCTGAAAGTAAGTTAAAGGTTGATTGCATTGTTTTGGCAACATCAGCAATATCAGAATGTCCAATACCTTTCATATTACTTTGATTTGCATAATGAACAACAAACGGAACAACACCAGTTGGATTGATTGTTGTTTCTGTTGAAAGTATTTCTTCATCTTTTTCAATGATTACAGTTATTTGTTCTGGTGTCCACATAATATACTTGAATGTGTTTTCTGCCATAAACTCTTTTGTTTTTACATAAACTAATTCTTCGGCACCATTTAGTTTAGTTTGATATTCCCAATCTAGGACTGACTCAGGAGTAAACATTTTAAGATAAGGTCTTAAGTCTACTTCTATTTCTTGTTCTCTGGTCATTACACCATCTATTTGACCTTTGGTGCATAATATCCAAACGTTACCATAAACTGTTGCCATATCATTACATTCTTTCATAAAGTCGTCAAAGTCTTTACCATTGAAATCAACATCTTCTAAGAAACGTTTAATCATAATATCTTCTGCAAGATATCCAAACGTTCTTACTGGTGTTGAACGAAATAAGAATGAACGATACGTATCAACTGTTAGTTTAACTAAATTATCCAATGCAGTATACTCTAGTCTGTTGTGATACTGATTGCCTGGTGCATCATCTTCGAAAAGATATTTTCTTAACATACCCAAAGAAGCGTGACGATAATCAAATCCACCAAGATAACTTGCACGGTAGTAGTTCCATCTACCTAAGTATGCTTCGTATAATGGGTGTCTATAATCTAATTCCATTAATAAACTCCAAATGTTCTTGTGTTATCCGGTTTGACTTCACGGGTTACAGGAAATAAAAACTCTACAGCATATGTTAAACTATCGAACATATGGTCAAAGCCTGTAGATTTATCTGGTTGCATTGTGTTCTCCTTATAAGTATGTCGTCTTAAACTATCTATTGTCTTCTTACACTTAGGGTCAATAAACAATCTTTTTTCCTTTAATGTATTTATCAACATAGAATTAAGAGAATTAATACGATCCTTAACTGCAGGATGTCGGTTCCTGTATCTTACTTCAAACCCTGCATTTTGTAGTATGCTGATGTCTGTTTTCCCACTTGCCGATGTCTTACGTTGTGCGCCTGCTGGATCTGGAAAACAGACTATCCTTTCTGTAGGATATCTGCGTTTGATTTCATTTACTAGTTCTTCTGTATTTGAATTCATCATACTAATTTCATCAATACAATGTAATCCTTTGTTATCGTCAAGATATGTCATTATGCAGGCACTAATTGGACTTACGTTGAAATCACAGCCAATTAGAACCTGCTTGATTGAATGCGGAATCCATTTGACTATGTGGTCATCCGTGAAGTTATATGCGATTACGCCAAGTGCTTCTTCAAACGAAGCCTCATACTCAGCACGAAACGTTCTTTCATCTAAATCTCGTTTCGCCGCATCTATTTCATCTTCCGGCACCAACCCACTTTCACTAGTCTTATACTGGAAACTCGTCCAATCGGGTGTTCCGTGTTTACCTAAATCATATAAATCTTTGAACCAATTATATCCTTTTGGTGTCCCACAGAACAACACCGATCCTGGCGGTTTCTGTGCTGACAATGTTGGTCTAATAACGTTCCATACTTCTGGGTCTATATCTGATGTTTCATCGAATACTGCAAAGTCTACACCCATACCACGCATAGATTGACCTGCATCTCCTGACCTTAGCATTATTGTTGAACCATTTACCAACTCTAACTCCAATCTTGACTCGTTTGTTTTAGCAATCCAGTTTAGATTACCCAAACGTTTCTTCAAATCTTTCCAGATAATATCTCTACACATCTGGTATGTAGGTGCTATGTATAAGCACTTTCGTCCGGGATGTCTAGCAAACTTAGCCAGTTCTCGGACACTTAAATAAGTTTTTCCTGTTCGTCTTCCTGCAACAAATACTCTAAATCGTGAAGAACAATTTGCTACAGTTTTTTGTGCATTATTCAGCGGCATCGTCAGTCCAAGGTAAGATACCTTTATCATCATCTTGGATAGGCGAATCCTGTTGCGATAACATTTGTTTGCCAAGCCAAATAAGCATCACTGCGTTGCCTTGCATTGCGACTTCGATTTGTTTTCTTCTTAATCGCATTTTGCCTTCTGCTTTCCCTTTGTTTATAATACCCGCATATCTACGTTTTAGTGTATCTTCACTAACACCAATAATATCGACCATTTCTTTCATAGTGCAATGAATATTGGCTAACTTATATAATAAATCAGTATCTACTTGTTTGCGAGGTCTTCCGCCCTTGCTCTTTTTCTCATCAGACATTACTGTCTCCTCCTTTTACACCTGAGTAGGTTATAACATATTTGCTATCATACTCGCAACTTGTGTTGATACTAGGATACCTAATACCCACCATATGCGATTATCAATCTTATCTACTTTTCTTTCTATTCGGTCTATATCATCTTTCATATGTGCTAGATGATTGTCTTTTATTTCGGCAACATCTTTCTTTAACAAAGCGATTTCTGTATCATTATCATACTGCATTGTTTTTGTTTCCTTTATATCTCGCTTTGTTTTAATCATTATGCACTCGCTATTACACTATCATCAGAGAAATAACGCCAATCACTTCCATCATAATAAATTGGTTTGTTTGTTCTGTTTCCGCCTGATGTTAAGAATGCAATACCACCTGTTGAAACTAATGTGTTGCTATCTAAAAATACTGCTGTTGAATAGTTAATATTACCAATCTTTAGTCCGGCTGTGTCTGCAATCGACATAACACCATTTACTGTTATGGTGTCAGTGTTTGCATTTCCTAAAGTTGTATTACCATCTACTGTTAAGTTTGTGTTTACTTTTAAGTTATCATCAACTGTAACATCACCGCCACTGTTGATAATATTGTTATTATTTGTATCTAATATATCTTCAAGTTTTATGTTACCACCGTTTGCTGATAAACGAGCATCACCGCTTTCGTGTCCGCTATCACCAATAATAAGTTTGTTTGCTATAACTTTAATGGACTCCATTGTTGAAGTTGAGTTACTTGGTGTTGTTTCTACGATAAACTCTGTGCCTCTGTTTGAGCCAGACTGAACGCCAACTGTTTTACCTAAGATACGAATGTTTGCTGTGCCTGGTAAACTTGCTCCATTAGCCGCGTTACCATTAACAACAAGAATACGTTTTGCATCACCTANTGCCGCTGGTGAANNNGGTGTGCCTCCAAATACTTCTGTTTCAAATCCAGGGTTTGTAAACAGATTGACTGGTTTATTACCACCACCATCTGTGCCTGCAAACTCTTTGAATGTAATTGTTGGCCAAGCAACATCACCACTGTTGATTTGAATACCTGACATTGAATATGCTGGTGAACCAGAACTATCAAAGTCACCTATTGTTGTTATCTTGCTTGATACATTGCCTGTAACTTTAATGTTATCGTCAAAATCTACTGCTGAACCTTCATTACCAATATTACCTGTAACAGTTAAATCATCATCAATCTTTAGTGTATCACTGGTTGTGATAGTTGTGCCGTGAATATCAATAGTTTTACTAACGTGAGAACTTTCTGTTGCACCTGCTTCTTCACCATTCTCTGTTGTGCCAATCCTTAGTTTAGAACCTAACCCTGTTGCACTATGGTTCTCAGTTGCGATTGCTGAAATCTCTACTGATCCTGTTAACCATTCTGCACCAGTTTTATATCCTGAGTATGGATTAAATGATAATACGCCGAACTCATCTCCAGTATCTAAGTAATCGTCATTGTTTGAGCCTGTCTTTACGACCTGCTGACATAACAACTAATCGCTCTTGGTGAGAAGTTAAGTCCTGATCCTAATCCGAAATCGTGTTGACCTCTGTTTCTTACGTGAACACCTGCCCAACCATCTTCTTGTCCTACACCCATAATTGATGTAGGCATATTGTTTCCTGAGCCATATGGGTTGAATGCTGTTAAGNTAAAGCCATCATCTACTTTGATAATATCATTTGCTGTAAGTTGTCCAGTTATTGTAACTGCACCTGATAAGTCTAATGTGCTTTCACCTTCTACGGCAGAGATTGCTCTTGCACTTGTATGATAAAGATTTGATGAACCTTCTGTTATTTCATCTGTGTTATCTTTTGTTGCAATCTGTGAAGCAATGTAAGCCTTAGTACTTTGTTGTGATGGTACTTTGGTTGCACTGTCTGAACTAAAATCATCTTCATCTAAGATTGCATTATTAACTCTTGCATCTGCTCTTGCATTTGTAAAATAAAGGTTACTTGAACCTTCACTTACAGTATCGGTATCACCTTGTGTATAAGTTAATACACCAGTTGAACTGTTGTATGCAAGTTGTGTACTATTCTCTGATATCGCCGCTCTTGCACGTGCATCAGTAAAATAAAGGTTAGTACTACCTTCTGTAATCTCGTCACTATTATCTTTTGTTTGTATTTGTGCTTCTACGAATGCTTTAACTGACTGTTGTGATGGTGCCTTTGTTGCTGAGTTTGTAGACATATTATCTTCATCTAATAAATGATTTGAAATGTCTGATACTTGTCCAGTAACGTTACCTGTTAGTGTTATGGTTCCACCACCAACTTTTGAAATAGTATTCTCATCAATCTTGATAAACTCATCACTTGCTGGATCACCATTACCTACATAAAAGTCTCCTGTGTTTGCAAGTATGAATCCAGTGTTAGGTGTTTTGATTTCTAAGTTGCCGGATGTTTGTTCTATTTTACCGCTTGTATACTTCTTGTGTGCCAGCAGTAAACTTTGTTGCAGTTGCAGTGCCGATACCTGACATATCATTACCACGTAAAGCAACTGTTCCGCCTCCTACTGAAGGGCCTAAGTTTACTGTTGTATCTTGTATTGTAGTGACTGCACCACTTGATAACATAGTGATTGTGCCACCTGCTTGAACGTTTAAGTTTTGTCCANTGTCAGTTGTAATCTTGATAGTTCCACTATCATCTTCTAAAACTTTTTGGTTGTTTATAAAAAGGCTTCCCGGTCCAAGATATAAATCTCTAAATCTTTTTGTTGTTGAACCTAAATCGTGTGTATCATCTGTTTCAGGAATAAGGTGGCCTGCTATGTTTGTAGTTGATGCTTTTAGATTACCATTTAGGTCTACTGTGATTGTATCTGATAAAACAAAATCAATATCAGTATCGTTTTCTGATATTGCTATATCATTACCAGATGAACGTAGTTTTCTTGCAGTAAGAATATTGTTTTCTAAACTTTTTAGTACTCTGACGCCTTGANNGGCAGGTTGTGAAATACTTGTGGCTAAGTCTGTAGCATTAACGCTTACATTAACAACGCCACCAAACGTTGCTCCTACTGTAACTTGCTGGTCTGTTTCTGCAACTGTTACATTATAAACTGTTTCTGTTACTGTAACATTTGTCATTATCTTGTCACCTGAGGTGTGACAGTTGCAGTTCCTTCTAACAGTCTTGTCACNGTANTATCTGCTTGTGTCCATTCAATATCATATACAAAGTCTCCTGCTTCTATGTTAGCAGTATCGGTTGCTGATATAGTTGCAATAACTANNCCACCTGTNGCATTTGTAATATTAAATGAGAAAGCCGCTTGAGTTGTGCTTGACTGGTGTCTTTTACGTATTTGGCCCGCAAAACTTGAACCAGTTATATTCACAGCCGCATTTGAACTATCTTTTATTGTGATGTTTCTTTCAAATGTTGCCCCTTGTTCTACGGTAATATCTAACTTTCCTGACATCCGGGACTCCTTAAAATATCATATTGTAAATCTGTACTGTCATATAAACAGCACCTACAACATAGGCTATTGCTAATAACCCATTTGTTAGTTTATAAAATCTTATTTTTTGTTGCGTAAGTTCATCTGTATTAAGTTTCATTTATTTCTCCTTAAAATGTTATATATGTATTTATGCACGATGATTTTTGATTAAATACGAATGGATACCCGTTATTCCGGTGTCCTTCCACAAACTGGATCCGGAAGTTTTGTTTGTTCCTTACTTCCGGGTTCTTTGTCCGTAACTCGTCATTAATACATCGTAGAAGTAATCATCCGAGGTCTTTAACAAGACCTAATAACTCGTTTCCTTATTTCGCTATCGCTCATTTAGAAACTCGTTATTTTATTACTTCGTTCGGACAAAACACCTAAATATTATTGGTATATGTATTGGATATGAATAATATTTTTACTTCATCTTGGTGAAATCATTAGTCATAGCCTNNTTAAGGCCACAACTAATGAAAGTAATCTTCATCTTAGGATTACATTATCTATATCACGCAACTCTTTCGAGAAAGGCAGGTTTTGCTATCACCCTTTTACACGCTGTCTGAACGCATACAATACAAACCATATAGAAAGTCAACTGTATTGTATTCCGGGATTAGATTGACAAACAACACCCGGTCATTAAACGAATATGTTACCATATCCACCACTGTTTAGACCAACGAAGTGATTACCTTAAAGCATCCTGTGCCGCACACAGGGTAGTCGTTGGAATCGTGTAATCAGATGACACATTAAGGACCGTCCTCAGACCGTTCAACCTTAGCACTATTAATATAATCGGCGTGCGTAACCTTAACCTGATTTGATTGCTGATTATTAGTTAGATATTAGCGTGTAGTTTTGATTTTGTATTAGATATAATGCGTTGTGTTCTTGCTTGACTATTCAAGTATTTTGAACCATTTGTCACTGTACGTTTGTATTTGTTGTCGTTATTTCTACCTTTATCAGGTGAATGATTTAACGCCCAACCAATAACTTTATCTAACTGAAAAGCAGTTAAACTTGTATAAGGACGATTGTAATACTTGAATGAAAGCGAGTTCATTCGTCTTTGTAGATTTTTATTAGATTTTTTATTAGCCATTTCAAATACTTTCTCTTATAGTATTATTTATAATATATCACAAAAAACTGGTGTTGTCAAGCCTAAATGAGCCTTTTTTCAAATAAAATGACCCTGTTACATTCCAGGATATAACAGGGTCTATCGATTTTAAGAGAATAAAAAATGTTAAAAACAACATTTTCGAAACTTGTAATGGCTGAACATTACAATAGTATTTATGCTTTTATTTCCCTGATAAAATCTTATTAAGAGTTTCGTAAGTAATATTATACTTGTTTTTCAAATCTCTTTTTTGCCCGTGATATTTCTCTGTGTTATTATAATCATCACGTATTATTTGTCTTTGCGGTTCTTTGATATAATGTGGAGTACACTTCCATCTATCCATATTTGATTTAGGTATTGCTTCGTAATGGTCAACATTTACACATTTAACATTACCACAAATATTCTTTACACGTGTATCT
>FUFK010044685.1_pt1 | contig 22288 bp, 19 predicted proteins | sample 1021851 | NCBI WGS metagenome assembly FUFK01 (sample SAMEA51879418, study PRJEB19060) | metagenome
TCAACTGCTTGTTTTAATGCTGATACTAAATTTAATTTAGTTGTCAAACCTAAACCAATTTTTTATGAAGTTGATGATATCATACTTTGTGATGATGACAGAGACGGAAGAGTTGGAGGATTTGATCTTACATTGAGATCCGATAGCCTAAGATCAGGCGATGAAACTACTGATCCTAATGATGAGGACAATCAGTCGCCAAGTGACTTTACCATTACTTATCATAGAACTTTAGATGATGCTAATGATTTAGAAAGCATTGGAATTGAAAATCCTGATAATTTCACAATTGAACAAGACAATTCACAAACAATTTATTTTAGAATTGTAAAAACAAGTGGATCATACTCTGGATGTTTTGTTACTGGTGAAGCTTTTGATTTAGTAGTCGAGCCTTTACCTGTTGCTAATGATGTAACAATATCTAGACAGTGTGATGGTGATGCTGGTGATGAGTCACAAGATGGTCTTTATCCATTTGATACCTCAAATATCCAAACAACCTTACTTGCTGGTCAAACTGAAGTAACTACTTACTATTACTATAAAGATGCAGATAACAACGATGTTCTTATTGGTAATGAATTACCAAATCCATTTGTGTCAGGATCTCAAATCATCACAATACAAGTTGAAAACAACACTCCTCAAAAGTGTTATGATGAAACTACTTTGGAATTTATCGTTGATGATAGCCCTGAAACTTACGCAGTTGTAATTGATAGTCAGTGTGATGATGGACCTAGTGATATTGATGGTTACTCTGAATTTAATACTAGTACTATTACACAAACTTTACTTACTAATCCTGAAACAAATCAAACGCAAAGTCTTGATCTATACTCAGTAGAATATGAATATATTGATGTAAATGGAAATACAGTTACGGCAGCTGAGCTTCCAAATCCATTCAATACAAAAACTCAAACTGTAAAAGCTACTGTTACTAATAAATTAAATGGAACGTGCGTTATAAGCGAAAATATACAGTTCACAGTAGATCCTCTGCCGGTGGTGGTAAATAATCTTGTGACTATAAAACAATGTGATGATGGTGAAGGTGCTGAAAATGATGGTATTACACTACATGATTTAACTGAATCTCAATTACTAATTTCAAATAATTTCGAAAATGAAACTTTTGAGTATTATGAAGATATAGATTTAACGAATAAGATTGATAATCCAGAAGCCTTCTATAATGATCCACTCTATGATGAAATTTGGGTAAAAATTATTTCAGAAGATGGTTGTGAAAGAATTTCTAAAACCCAAAACGGTGATGATCGTTTAAAAATTGAAATTACAGTTGGAGCAAGTCAAATTTCANCAACATTTATGGATGATGAAAATACATTTTATACTGTTTGTGATGATTCACCTGCAATCAATCAAGATGGAATTTCTATTTTCTCTAGTGATGTAATTAATGAAATTAATGATAAACTAATCGCCTCACGTGAAATTTTCCAACAGCAAAATATTCGAGTTACGCTTCATACTCAAAAAGATGATGCAAATACTGGAAATAACCCAATTGATATAAGTCAGAATTTTANNAATATNACACCTTCAACTCANGAAATTTGGGCAAGAATAATTAATATTGATGTTTCTGAGGGAGACCTACAATGTTTAGGTTTTGCTCAAGTAGCTGAGTTATATGTTGAGCCAAGACCTGTAGCCTATCCTGTAACTATCGAAAGACAATGTGATGGTGATAGTGATCTGGATACTGACTCACAAGATGGTATTTATCCTTTTGATACAACTAATATTGTTCCAACACTTCTTACAAATCCCGATACTGGTGTTATTCAAGATGAATCAATATTAACGATTACTTACTTCAATGAGGATGGAACTGAAATACCAGCTGCTAGTTTTGCTCCTACTTTTGCAACTGCTTCTCAAACCATTACAATTAGAGTTGAACGTGATCCTAGCTACCCTGATATCACTAATCCTGACGGACTATGTTATGATGAAACCACACTTGAATTTATTGTAGATGACACTCCTGAGATATATCCTGTAGTGATGGCTCCGCATTGTGATGGTGATGATGGTAATGATGACAGAGATGGGTTTGATGAATTTGATACAAGTACTCTAACAGCTGACCTACTTGGTCCAGACCAGAGCCTTGATGACTATGAAATATCTTATTTATATACAGATGAGGATGGCAACCTATTATCAGCACCTGAACTTAGAAATCCGTTCAATACAAAAACACAAACAGTCCTAGTTACATTAGTNAATAAAATAAATACTACTTGCCCTGCAACATATAATATTGATTTTGTTGTCAATCCTCTACCTGAATTTACTGTTGATGATACAACAATTGTTTGTTTAAATCTGCCTCCGATACCTATTGGAGTCACTTCTGCTGAAGCAGATTATTCTTACACTTGGACACACACTGATCTAAATGGTAATAATAGTCCGTTCCCGTCAACTGAAGACACCATCTTTATTGGTGTTGGTGGAACTTACTATGTAACAGCTACAACAACTGATGGAACAAATTGCTCAAGAACATTAAGTATAGAAGTAGAAGAATCAGAAATAGCTACAGTAACTCTAGATGATATCACTGTCCAAGATCTTACAAGCGATAATAANAATACAATAACCATTGATACTGCTAATCTTGGAATAGGTGATTACGAGTTTGCTATTGATGATCCAAATGGACCTTATCAAAATGATCCTTTCTTTGAAAATGTTAGACCAGGTATACACACAATTTATATAAGAGACAGAAACGATTGTGGTATTGCTCAAATAGATGTGTCAGTTATAGGATATAAGAAGTTCTTTACTCCAAATGGAGATGGAATACATGATAGCTGGAGAATACTTGGAATAAGAGAAGACTTCCAGCCAAACAGTAGAGTTTACATCTTTGATAGATACGGAAAACTACTTAAAGAACTAGATCCTATAACTGAAGGTTGGGATGGCACCTATCTTGGAAGACCTATGCCACAAACTGACTACTGGTTCAGAGTATTCCTTGAAGATGGAAGAGAGTTTAAAGGACACTTTAGCCTTGTGAGAGGAAGAAATGGAGGAAATAATTAAAAGCAATCACATTCAATAGAGCCTCTGAGAAAATTAAATCCAATTGTAATTTGATGAAATCCACCAGATCCAAAATTTACATCTCCAAATTGATAAGAGTAATTATATGAAAAAACNAAGTCTTTGTAATCAATGCCAAATAGGGGTGTTATCAATTGTAAGTTTTGCTCCATTAGNGTTCCTTCTGNTCCACTNATNTCATCANATTTTCTAATATATTCAGCCCCNTCTAGGNTNTTTCTAAANGAAAGTCCTNCCCAAATTCTTCCTGAATTCAATTTATAATATGCTTTAAAATTAAAATCAATTGATTTTTCAGAGGTTAAATCAGAATATTGAAATAGTGTTGAAGGTTCAAATGACCATGGAGTATCAGTATAAAANACATATCCTAGTGANGCAACAAATCTCTTATAGTTTCTAGTATCACTTTTAAAAATATCGGTGGTCTCTCCATACCANTCATCAGGNGCAAATAATAGGTTTTTNACNGTCAAATGAGCATAATACTTGGAATTAACATANGACATTCCAACATCAATATTAAAATAGCTAGTATTCTCCATTAAACCTGAAATTAANGGATCGTAATCAACCATNTCAAAAGTTGTTTGGTCTAACGAATTTTGAATTCCACCTATACTAATTCCAAATGATAATTGATCAATCTCGTCATATTTTGATGGATATGGTCTTTTACTCAATACTATATCATCATTAAAATTTATATGATGGGCATATGTAATATATGCNCCTTTTTGCGAATGGTATCCATTTTGATCATTAAACAGTGTTAAGCCCAGTCCTGATCTTTCGGATAACCTTAAATCTGCTGTAAGTGTTTGTAAATTTGGAGCCTCAACCTGATCAAACCATTGTTTTCTAACAGTTGTTCTTATTTTACCNCCGACAAGATTTACNCCAGCCATTGATGGATGNACTAAATAATAGTTTTCAGTCAAATAATCAAAGTAAATAGGAACACCTTCTTGTGNTTTAGTATTATNAAAAACAAAAAAAAGTATAATGATTAAAAGTATTCTCACAATGAACTATATACAATAATTAGACCTAAAATTAAGTATAATCTGCGCTAAAGATAAATCAATTTTTTTTGTTTTTGAGAAAAAAACCAAGTGGTAAAAAAAGAAATAAAGCGTAAATATTAAATAGTAATCCAATAATTGGCACTAAAACCATTAAAATTATTAACCAAAATTGATTTTTTTTACTAATCACCTGAAATCATTTTAAATAGTTTTTTNTCNGGAATTCTTCCNAAATCATCAATNTCTTCAAGCCAGTCATCNAGAACNTTGCTTAGNTTATTAAGCTCTNCTTTATAATCTGCATTNTCNGAGAGATTATTTANTTCAAAGGGGTCATTNTCTAAATCATATAATTCTTCTTTAAGCTTTGGGACTCTAAACCATAAATCATGCTCTTTTGATAGCTCTCCATTTAAATGTAAACTATTTAAGTGTCTCATGAGTACCATTTGCCTTCTGTATGCAACATTTAAGGCATGTGAATTTTCTGGAAAATAATTTCTTATATACTTGTACTTTTCACCTCTCACTGCCCTAATTCTATCAGGATGCTCATCAAATCTATCACTTGATGTGAACAAATATTCTCTTTTTGACTCATCTTTATATTTACCAAGGAAGGGTTTTCCTTGTTGAAAGCTTGGAATATTTATACCTGCAATTGATAAAACAGTGGGTGCAAAATCTACAAAACTTAAAAACTGATTGGTGTCAACCTTTTCTTTTGTTCCTNTTGGTAATTTCACAAAAAATGGAACTTTTGTTCCAGTTTCATAAATTGCTCTTTTATGTCTAGGGAATGGACCTCCATGGTCACTATAAAAAAATATATAGGAATCATCATAAATATCTTCCTCTTTTAAATGATCAATTAACTTTCCAACCTGCCTATCCATTTCAATTANATTTGAATAATTTACAGCTAATGAATGTCTAACAATTGAATCGTCAGGAAAAATAGGTGGAATTATTTTTAAATCATTAGGATTAACTTTTAACTCCTCTTTATCTCTTTTCCACATTCCAGATTCATGTGTGACATTATAGTTATATATAGCAAAAATTGGACTTTGAGACTTTGAAATTTTATTTTTACTATTATACTCAGACCACGTAGAATCTAAATTTACCAGATAGTTATAGTCCCCTTTGCTATCATTGTATGTGAAATAACCGTTTTCTTTTAAAATTTGAGGAAATGTCTTTATAGATTCAGCCAAATTAGAAGAATAATAAGGAACTTCTAAAACCTTTTCATGTTCTCCTCTTTTCCCAATTTTAAAACCATTATTGTAAAAATTATCAAAATGCATTGCACGCATATTATGAGTTCCAATTGAATTTGGATACATACCTGTTATTATTGAGCTCCTTGCTGGAGCGCAAACAGGATAAGTCGCATACATATTATTAAAAACTATACTTTCATTAGCAATTTTTTCTAAGTTTGGAAGGCTGACATCATCATTTCCATTAAAAGGAAGTAGATATTGCGATTGATCTTCAATTGTTATCCAAATTATATTTGGCTTTTTATTATTTGTACATGAAATGAAAAAAGCACAAATAAATAAATAAATGAAAAAGTTCTTCATATATCAAAATTAGATAAATCATCTAATTATATTAAAAGTAGAATTCTTTTTTTACATTAGAAATAATAAATAACNAACNATTGATTAAGAAAACTCTTTCAATATTAATGATTATGANGACTGCGATAATTATAACAATTATCTCATATTTTCATCAAAATCAATTACCAATCTATGATATCAATTTGGCAGTTAAGTTCATCTTAAATAAACAAAACAGTAATGACTTTGATAAAATTTCAAAAGTTCTTGGTTATGAACCCACTGATAAACTACTTATTATTCATGCTGATGATGTTGGTCTATGTGAATCTGTAAATTCAGCCACATTTGAATCATTTAAAAATGAATCTATATCTTCTGCTGCTGTGATGTTGACTACAAGAGAAATTGATGAGGTCGCAAATTTTAGTATTAATAATCCAAATTTTGATATGGGAATTCATTTGACTGTAACAAGTGAATGGAAATATCATAAGTGGGGAGGGGTTTTAAAAAATAATGACATAAGCTCTCTTCTTAATTCAAAAAACCATTTGTATTGGAATAAAAGAAAGTTTACGAAAAATGGAAAATTGAATGAAATTAGAAAAGAACTTCAAGCACAAATAGATTTAGGTATTTCAATGGGCTTTAATCCATCACATATAGATAGTCATGAAGGTGCTTTATTTTTTGACCCTGATATTTTTAGGCTGTATCTTGATCTAGCTAAAGAAAATGANTTATTAGCNTTTGTTCCCATACAAGCAAGTGTACATTTTGATAGAAACTTTGAAAAACCCAAACATGCAATCATAATTGATCAGTTTCATATGCTGCCTGAGGGAACTGAAATTAATGAAATAAAAGATTATTATTTTGATGTTATTGAAAACCTTAAACCTGGTCTTAGTCAAATTATCATACATCTGGGAAAAGATGAAGAGGAGTTAAGGAAAATTACAGTTGACCATCCTAATTTTGATTATCGNTGGAGACAATTAGATTTTGATATATTCAATAGTGATGAATTTAAAAGTCATTTAAAAGAAAATAACATAAAAATTATAACTTGGAAAGACTTAAAAAAACTTATATAAAATGAAAAAACTATTAATTGCTCTAANTATTATTTTATTTTTTCAAAATACTCATTGTCAAGAAGGATATATTCCTAGTGATGAAAATCTTNAAGCTAGGGCTTGGTTNAAAGATGCAAGATTTGGGCTTTTCATTCATTGGGGAGTNTACAGTGTCCTAGGTGATGGAGAATGGGTTATGAATAACCAAAATATTTCAATTGAGGAATATGAGAAATTACCATCATTCTTTAACCCAGTCTATTTTGACGCTGAAGAATGGGTTTTAATGGCTAAAGATGCAGGAATGAAATATATAACTATAACAAGTAGACATCACGATGGGTTTTCAATGTTTGATTCTAAAGCATCTGAGTATAATATTGTTAAAAAGACACCTTACGGAAAAGATGTATTGAAAATGCTTGCAGATGCTTGTAAAAAACACGATATGAAACTTTTTTTCTATTACTCACAATTGGATTGGTATCGCGATGATTATTATCCCAGAGGAAGAACAGGAAATGGAATTTCTGGACGAGGTCAAGGGGAATGGAATGATTATATAAGCTTTATGAAAGCTCAACTTACAGAATTACTTACAAATTATGGAGAAATTGGTGGAATATGGTTTGACGGTGAGTGGGATCAATTTAAATGGGATGGCAAAAGGTTTGGTGAACCCATGGCAGATTTCAAACTTGCAGAGGTTTATTCTTTAATTCATAAGCTTCAACCACAAGCGCTAATTGGTAGTAACCATCATCTGGCNCCNAATCCAGGNGAAGATTTTCAAATGTTTGAAAAAGACTTACCTGGAAGAAGCACAAAATCATTTGCAACATCAGCAGATGATATTGGCAACCTCCCGCTTGAGGTATGTGAAACGATTAATGGATCCTGGGGTTTTAATTTAAAAGACAGAAAACACAAGTCAAAAAAGGAGCTTGTGCAATATTTGATTAAAGCTGCTGGATATGATAGTAATTTACTTTTAAATGTTGGTCCAATGCCCAACGGAAAAATCCAAGAAGAACATATTAAATCTTTAAAAGAAATTGGTGATTGGATAAAAGTTAATGGAGAAACAATTTATGGGACAATAAGAGGTCCAATAGACCCAACTGACGAAATTGCATCAACTCAAAAAGATAATACAATTTATATNCATCTTTTAGATAATAGAAAAACCTATTTCATAGAGGGCTACAATCCAAAAATAAAAAAGATTTCATATTATCATTCAAATAAAAAAGTAAAGTATCAAAAAACAAAGTCAGGTTTAATTATTAATGTTGATGATAATGAATTAGATGAAATAGATACCATAATTGAACTTGAAATCTAATGAAAAAAGTATTTTTATTTACTTTATTGTTCATTTCTTGCTCGCCTCTAAAAAAATATCAAGCAACTGCTGCAAAGTGGGAAAAAGATATTATTAAACTTGAAAATTTAGATAAATCTGAAAATTATAGCGAAAATGCANTACTTTTTATTGGAAGTTCTAGTATAAGAGGTTGGCGTACAATGGAAAAAGATATGTTTCCATATGAAACCATTAAGAGAGGTTACGGTGGTGCTCATTACACAGATATAATACATTTTACAAAGCGTTTAGTAAATAATCATAATCCAAAAGCAATTTTGATATTTGTTGCAAATGATATTAAAGGGAATAGTAAATCGGATATTTATTCAAAAAACTTACCTGACAGGAAACCAAAAGAAGTAAAAAAACTTTTTAAACTCGTAATTGATCAAATTAGGTCAATTCACGAAGAAATTCCAATTTTTTCTATTGAAACAACTCCAACAAGAAGTAGATGGATGGCCTGGCCTGAAATATCATTAGCAAATGATTTGATAAAGAGATATTGTGATTCTAAGGAAAATTTATTTTACATATCNACACGAGATTTCTTTATCGGTGAAAATGGTCTTCCAACTGAGGAGTTTTTTATAAAAGATAAGCTTCATTTAAATAAAAAAGGATATAAATTATGGGCAGAAATTATTAAAAATAGCTTAAAGCCTATAGTCAGTCATAATTAGGGATTTTTTGCTATCAGAGGTGGAAAAAATTCCAACAGAGGAGGATTTGTATTTTTTTTGTATATTAGTAGTAATTAAATTTTAACTAACATTAATTAAAAAAAAATAAAATGGGATATACTCACACAAACAGTAAAGGAAAAACTTACCACTTACATTCAAAAGATGTAACTCTTAAAGGTGGTAGAAATCAAACTATTTATTATTTCGCTAAAGATGCTAGATCAAATGCATGTGATCTACCAGCTGGAAAACAAGTAGTAGAAAGTCCAAAAACTGGTCTTCCATTCGTAAAAGGAAAATAATTCTTTTTCGAACTGAAAAGTATAAACCCACTCCATTGAGTGGGTTTTTTATTTTATATCNCTAATCTTAATTTTTTTGAAAGCTATNCCCTCATAAGCTGATTTTATACCGCCTTCAAACAAACAAGCAATTTCATTATTACTTAGTTGAACTAAATTTGANTANGCAGAAGGTCCTTCGTGAATTAATATTTTTTGTGACCAAGTTTCAGCTTGATCTAAGCTAAATTGAATTGTCATTTTTTCCCTTGCATTTTTACTATTTGGATTTGAAAATGCTAGAAGTTCTTTTTTAAACGGTCTATGAATATTTATCATACTTGCCTGACATATTGGTTCAATTAAACTTTCATCTGAAAATATATCTCCCCATGAAATACCTTGATCTTTACTTATTGATAATTTTCTTAATCGGTCANCGGTATAATTTCTCATGTTTAGAAGCAAATCACCATTTTTAAACTCAATAATTGTACACTCATTTACTTGGTGTTGCTTTGTTGATCCACCAAGATTCCAATTCAATCCTCCATCATCTGAATAAATTATATGAGAATAGTAATGCTTTGTATCTGCCTCAATGTGATCACATGGTATAATTAATCTCTCCTTATTTGGCCCCTTCTTCAACTGAATCCCATTAACAGGTCCAGTTGCATACCATGTCCAATTATCAAGTTTTACATCACTAGTTATTTCTTTTGGATTTGTCCAGCTTTCGCCGTTATCATTCGAATGAATTAAATAAACATGTCTTGTATCAATACTTTTTTGATCTATTATTTGCCATTCTTTGTCCTCTCCTCTGTTCCAAGTAGCCAATAGACTTATCCTACCAGATTTTTTATCCAGAACTGGAGATGGATTTCCGCAAGTGTTACCACCATCATCCCATATAACTTTTAAAGAAGACCATGTTTTACCATTATCTCGTGACTTTTTGTAGACTAAGTCAACATCACCAGTATCACTACAACTTTTTTTTCTACCCTCAGCAAAAGCAAGAATTACATCATTCTTTGCTTTAATTATTGTGGGAATTCTAAAGCAGTTATACCCATCATCTCCACTTTTAAAAATATAGTTTAATTCTTGGTTAAAACTTAAACTTGGTAAATAAAAAAGAATAATAAATACTATAAAACGCATAATTTAAAAATAAAAAAAACCCTTCACATGAAGGGTTTAGAAGTATTATATTTTAATAACTTAATCTAGTTCTGTTGGAACTTAGCAAATAATACACTCATTCTATCACCGATGACCCTTTCTCTTGAGGCAACACCATATTTTACCATCATTTGTTCAGTAAATGAAGGTTCGCCATCATTTGACCATTGATAATCTTTATCAATTACATCCATCGTAAAATGAGTTACTTCTTGGTTGGCATTTTCACTTCTGTTCAAGACTTTATTAAACTCCCACCAAGCTCTAGTTCCTGATTCAATTTGCTTGTTATGATTTTCCTTAAAAAACTTCATTTCAAAATTTTCATAATCATCATTTAAAGCTTTAAAACCATTAAAAAGAAATAAGGGCTCTTTGCCTTCAGCTAAAGGACTCCAAACTGAATTGTCTAATCTCTCAACTAAAAACCTTCTAGTTTCTTTTCTAACTTGAGAACCTAATGTCCATTTTTTTTCGAATTTTTTCTTTGACAGTTCTTTTTTGTAAACCTTTTTACCTAATTCCTGCCAGTTAACAGATTTTGATCTTTGGATAGAATCCTTATAACCATTCATTACAATATAATCTGGTTTCATTTTATGATCAGCATTTTCAGGATCTTTTTCAAGTTTGAAAACAATCCAAAAATCTTGAGAGTCATCGGCAATTGCTTGCTCTTTAATTTTAGACCAAAATTCTTCTACTTCAACATATGATTCATCCATAGAATCTTTGACCCAAATAGCCTCATATGAAACTAATTGTGAAAATGAAATAGTAAGTGATAATATAGATATTATTGATAGTATTTGTTTTTTCATAATATATTTTTTCANGAAATTAAACTTATTTATATTATTTAGATTAATTCTATGTTAAATAATTAAAATGGTTGATAACATTTTAATTTATCACTTTAAAAAATTCTAAATTTTCAAAAAAAATTATAAAATTTATGAATATTAATAATGTTAGTGTGAAAAGTATAATTCTAATTTTGTTTTTTTTCCTTAGTGTTAGTGCACAAGAAAAAAAATATATTCTAAATACTGTTGCGTTCTATAATGTTGAAAATCTTTTTGATATAAATGATGACCCAAATAATGGTTGGGATGAAGCTAGAACACCTGAGGGAGAAGACAAATGGACTGAAAAAAAATATAATATAAAACTTAATAACCTTGCAAAGGTTTTACCAATTATAGGCTCAGATGTAACAAATAGTCATCCCGCTATTTTAGGACTTTGTGAGGTTGAAAATAAACAAGTACTAATTGACTTAGTTTCAACAGAGAAAATGAAAGATCTTAATTATGGAATTATTCACTTTGATTCCAAAGATTGGAGAGGTATTGATGTCGCACTACTTTTTGATACAACTAAATTTATCCCCAGAAAAGCAAAAGCTTATCCTTTAGAAGTTGAATATAAAGGTAAACCAAGTTTTTCAAGAGATGTACTTGTTGTTTTTGGTTTTTTGGAAAAAGAACCAATTAATTTTATTGTAAATCACTGGCCTAGTAGAGGAGGTGGTCAACCTAGTATTGCTCAAAGATTTAAAGCTGGTGAATTAAACAGAAGAATCATTGATTCTATTTTATCCATAAATCCAAAATCTAAAATTATTTCTATGGGTGATTTTAATGATGATCCTGGTGATCCAAGCATTAAAGTTGCATTAAAAACAAAATCTGATAGAAATGCAACTAAGCTTAATGAGATGTATAATCCCATGGAATTTCTTCATGAAGAAAAATACTACTGGACTTACCTATATAAAGGCAAAGGGAATATGCTTGACCAATTAATTGTTTCTGGATCATTAATAGAAGAAAACAGCAAATTAAGATTTCTTAAAGCAGGGGTATTTAACAAAAAATGGTTATTAAATGGCAGGGATAAAGGTAGGTGGGCAGGTTATCCTACTCCAAATGTAATTTATGGTAAATTTGATCCTAATGGATATAGTGATCACCTACCAGTTTTTCTTTATTTAGCTAAAGAAATTGATTGATGATTTTTTTTGACCAGAAAAATTAAAAAACTTTTCCATTACCAAAAGAGATATAATTTTTTCATCATTTTCATCTCTAAACTGATTAACATAATTATTAGCATTTGAAGAAATTTCTTTTAACTTATCTAAATTTTTAATGTAATACTCTAACTTATCGTTTAGGTCTGAGTAATCATCTTTAATTTCTATATAATGAAAATTNGGAATTAAGGTAGCTTCCATAAACCAGGATTCAAACTTTGGTTTTGGCATTACAGCAACTGATTTTGAAGACATAACCCATTTCAAATTAGACGCTACATCATTNCCCTCGATACATAAAATAAATTTATGCTTTAAATGATAGTCAATCGATACCTTTTTTTTAAACCATTGATCATGTTTTGTTCCTGTATTTATTTGTCCTAAATCACAGTAAGGATTGTTAAAATGTTTTGCGTAAAAATCAATTCTTTGCTTTTGATGAACAGCAGCTCTTCCAAATAAAATATCTTTTTTTTTCTCAATTGGAATAATATCATTTACATATAAAAAGTGTCTAACTTTATTAAGTTTTAGAATAATTGAATTTTTATTTTCAGTATTAATTGGTCTTGATTTAACAAATGAGACCTCTTTGGGGACATAGTTAATATCCCCAAATAAAAAATTTGCTTTTAAATATTTTGGAAAATATTTTACTACTGAGTAAGAGTCAAAAAAATATGTTTTTCCTTTATTTTTAATTTTTAAATCAGATAATTTTGACCAGGATTTATTGGTAGATATTTTGCTTTCTAATTTATTATAATAATTAACTCTTTTTAGGATATATTCTAATTTATCGTCCTGTATTGAAATTAAAAGGCTTTGTAGCTTATTCTTAAAAAGAAATTTTGGAATCAGTAAAGAGATAAAACCCTTGAAATAATATAAAAACTTATTGTTCTTAAAATTTTTTTTAATTATTATCATTATATAACCAAAAGTTACAAATTAAATATTTTTAATACTTATTTTTAAGTGATGAGAATTTTAAAGTTAATAAGTAGCTTTGGAAAAGTTAACAAAGATTATTATAAGTATGCCTTTATTGAAATTTTTTTAATCATTATAGGTATTTTGATAGCTCTCGAGGTTAACAATGCTAATGAAAATAGAAAATTAAAATTAGAGGAAAAGAAAACACTTTTAGCNTTTCACAANGAGGTNTCATCTAGCCTNCTCAATCTAAATTTNGTTTTAGATAAAAAAAGAGGNATTGTTAATTCTGACCGNGAAATTTTAAAATATACAGGNCCAAACGGAAGATGGAATTCAGAATTTAAATTAGATAGTTTAATTTATCATGTTGCCACAGCAGGATGGAGGCATGTTCCTCAGGAAGGAGTATTAAATGAAATAATTAACAACGGTAAACTATCAATTATAAATGATGAAAAAATAAAATCCCAATATAATGCATTGGCATTACCTAAAGCATTTTCACAAATTCTTGAAAATGATAGAATAAATAGATTGTACATAAACACTTACATTATACCTTTTCTAAGTAAATCAACCTCACTTAAAAATATGACAAACTTTGATAAAACATTTGAATACTCAAATAACTCTTTAGGTTTTACAAAATTTAATTTTTATGAAGTTGATATTTTGAGAAACAGAGAGTTTGAAAATATGCTATCATGGCAATCTCAGTACATGAAATTTGGAATTGAATTTCTTGAAAAACTCAAGATTAAATATGTCGAAATTCAAAAGATGATTGAAATTAAATATCCAAAAGTCGATTATAAAAATCTAAATGAAAATCTTGACAGAGGNGTCTGGAATTAAAGTTTATTTTAAAAAATTCTAGTTTGTAACCACATCTTTTGGTATTTATTAGTTGGATCATATCTTTCTGCCTGAAATTTTATATTGAATTTTCTATCACGAGGATCATTACCAACACCTGANACATACATCCAATTTCCATAATTACTATGTACGTCATAATCAATTAATTGTGATTCAAAATATCTTGCACCCCATCTCCAATCAAGATTCAATTCCTTTGCCAAATAACTAGCAACGTTTTGTCTTCCTCTATTACTCATCCAGCCTGTATATTTAAGCTCTAACATATTAGCATTTACAAATGGTTCATTTGTTAATCCATTTATCCATTTATCAAATATTTTAATATCTGTACTCCATTGATAATCTTTCTCCAAAATACCTCCAATTTTAAATATTTTATTTCCATACTTCATAGATATATATTTAAAAAAATCTCTCCAAATTAATTCAAAAATCAACCAATATGTTGACTGATTTTTTAAAATATTTTTTTCATAATCCTTTATTTCCCAGAATATTTCACGTGCAGAAATTGATCCATTTGAAAGCCATGATGAAAATTTTGAACTGTAGTCTTGGCCAATTAATCCATTTCTAGTTTGTTTATAAAAATTTATTTTTTTTGATTGCCACAAATAAAAGTCTAACCTTTCTTTAGCTGCATTACAGCCTCCTTTGAATTTGAATGCACTCCTTGAATCCATTTCAAAATCTTCAAGACCTAAATCCGATAGGCTTGGAATTAAGTAATCATCCTTCAACAAATTATCATCTAATAATTTTTTAGGTGATTCAACTAAGTCTTTTACTTTTAATTTTTTTTCACAATGCTTTCTAAAATTTGTAAAAACATTAGAGATATTATTAATGTCTAGATCATCCGGATCGTATAAAAACTGACTATAAAATGACTTAAAATTTTTATCATTGCATTTACTCTTTAATTGATCCTCTTGATCAACTTCTTCTTGTGTCCACTCTTTTTGGAAGAAAATATTTTTAATTTTTTGTTGTGAAATAATCTTGGTTAATTCCTCAACTGGATCTCCAATTTTAATAATTAATGTAACATTAATTTTTTTTAAATCTTCTTTAAGATTTTCAATAGTTTCTAACAGAAATTTAGCTCTAAACTTATCAATCTTTGGAAATCCAAGATTGGTCATTTTAAACATTGATGAATTAAAACAATAAAATCCTATTACTTTTCCTGAAATCGATAATGCTGAATTAATTCCTGGATGATCATTAATTCTTAAATCATTTCTAAACCAAATTAAAGAGTTAGTTACCTCTACATCTTTTACTGCAATACTTGACATTTTCCCAATTTTTTTCCCACTTTTTTCTCCACGTAAAAGGTCTATTACAAACAGGACAAACTTTAGAGGGTAGATTACTTTTTTTCAATATTTATATCTTCTAATTTGAATTTTTTATTCAATTCAAAAACTTTGCCAGGATTATAATTAGAATCACTTACTATATTGAGTTGTTTTTCGAGAAGTTTTACTTTATGTTGTAGTGTATTTGTTGATTCTGTATAAATTTTATTTTGTTCTAAATTAAAATTTCTGTTCATTGAATGAATTTCATTAAGTATGATCTCAATAAAGTTTAGAACAGATTTTATTTGATTAGGAATCCAGCTTATAATTGGTGTTCCACCAGTAGCTTTCGNGTACTTTGTATTAGCCATAATATATTTTTGAACGAATTGCCAATGACCATTTCTGAACTTATATATTTCCTCAACAATAGCAAGCAAATAACACATACCAATAGAATTTTTTTCTTTTTTTAGATAATGAAAAATAGATCCTCCGCTTAATGAATCAATTGTGTTTTTTAAATCAATAAAAAAATTCTGAATGCATTTGGGTCTGTAAGTTCTTAGATCTAAAAGATATTTAGTTAATTGATTATCAGGATAGAAATTAATTACTCCAGTAAAAATATCTTCCATAGGAATGATATTATCTTGAGCTCCTGTTTGACCTCTAAATTTCTTAGGTTCATCCCACACTCCCTCATAAATTAAGCCATCATCAAATATTTCATCATTTCCCTTTATACCCATGATAAATATCCTAAAATCATTATAATGCTTCCATCTTGATGCTACCCACATGTCTTTTCTCCTATCATTTACAAGTTCCATTGAATGAAAGTTTTGTTTTAAATTTTTATTNAGATCTTCATTNTTGTTATTGGAAATAGCCTTCAAAGCTTGTAAAACTGAACCAACCAGCTTTGGTGAATGCTGATTTATATCNACATGATTCATAATAAATCCTGATTCATCACTAGTTCCAGAAAATTTCACACACTGATCAAGATTAGACCAATGAAAACCTTTTGATTCATCAATAAACTTATAGTTTCCTAAAGAATATGCATAATGATAATCTAACCAAGGATATACATCTAACTTTTCTGCTACCTTAACAAAAGGTTGTGCTATTTGTATTGGCAAAAATTGTCTTGCTTTCCCATATTTCTTTGTCTTTACAAACTGTTGATATGAAAGTTCTAAGGTATATGCAGAAGCTAAAAAACAATATCCTCTGTATAGCGCTTGAATAACCATAATATCAGTTTCATTTTTAACTATGTCAAAATAATTTGTGAGCTCTTCAACCTCAACTTTAATTTTATTAGGAATAGCTAAATATCCTTTGGATCCATCTTCTAAATTAACAGGCATTTTATCAAGTAATTTTTGTAAACCAAGATATCTTTCAGGGAGCTTTATAAGTGGATGATTTTTGGGTAAAAAACCAAATTTTGAACCAACTTCAAAAAAATTATCTGAATAATTATTTTTCATCTATCTCGAATTTTTATTCTTCAAAAATTTGGTTAAATAACTTATTATCAACTCTAAAATAAAAACCATTTTCCTCATGTAAACTGTTGTCAGGAAGTCCATTGAGCGTATGGAATTCTACAATATGATTTTTAAAACTTTTAATATCCTTGATTTCATAAGGGTTACCATAAATATCATTAACTATCATAACTTAAAATTTTTATATGATTTATAAATGAAATATGGAAAAGGTAAGGTTATTGAAATACTGTATAAAATTATCATAGTCGAAAAATCAACTAAAAAATAGAATACAATAGCTAGTATAAGAGGATAAAATGCAAGATTAATAAAAAATTTCTTAAAGAAAATAAGGTATGATTTCAAATCAAATTGTTCTCTTTCCTTTTGGGTCATTGTATTATATCCAGCTAACAAGTATTTAGCATTTTTTTCATTTATGACTTTTGCACATCCTAAAAAAATAAGACTAGTAAAAAAAATTATTAAGAAAACAATGGCAATATCGCTTTGTAAAAAATTTACTAAAAGATTCATTATCAGTGTAATATAGAAATAATTATTTTAACAATTTAAAAACATTCTTTTATTAACATCTATTGTCAATAATTTTCTAAAATAAATTATCAAACTCTTATTTTAATTATTAAAAATTTAGGTATTTAGATAAATGGTATTTAGAAATTCTAAAGGTCAAATCTTAGATCCTTTAAGTTATACTTTACAAATTATTAATAACTATCCTGATGTTGAAATTCACATTGGTACAGACTCATATTCAGAATCAGATAATACGAGATATATAACTGCAATCGCATACAGGTATAAAGAGGCAGGTGTTCATTATATATATTCAAAATTTAATGTCCCAAAAATTAATGACATATGGACAAGATTATGGAAAGAAACTGAAATGAGTCTTGAAATTGCCCAAAAACTAAGGCATCATCCAAAAGTTAATTTGGAAATAGATATGGACTATAATGAGGATAAAAGATTTTTTTCAAATAAACTGGTTCCTGTTGCTAAAGGATGGGCAAATTCACTTGGTTTTAAAGTCAATATTAAACCTTACAGACAAATTGCAACCTCAGCTGCCGATTACCTTTCGAAATAGTTTTTCCTTTAATTTTATTCAATATTTGTATCATGCTAAAAGTAGCTTTTGATAAATCATATAAACATCCCTTAGATGAGAATCATAGATTTCCGATGATTAAGTATGACCTTATTCCTGAACAACTTTTAAGAGAGAATACATGCAATCATGAAAATTTTTTTTCACCATCATTATTGGAAGACAATCTAGCCTTATTAACTCACTGTGAATATTACTACAAAAGATTCTCATCGCTTTTATTAACTAAAAAAGAAATAAGGCCAATAGGATTTCCCATGAGTAGAGAGCTTGTGTATAGGGAGAAAAAAATAGCTAAAGGAACAATAGAATGTGTTGATTTTTCAATAAAGAATGGTATTTCAATGAATATTGCAGGTGGTACTCATCATGCATTTCGAGATAGAGGTGAGGCCTTTTGCATGTTGAATGATCAAGCAATTGCTGCTAACTATTTACTGGAAAATAATAAAGCAAATAAAATATTAATTGTTGATTTGGATGTTCATCAAGGTAATGGTACAGCTTCTATTTTTAATGAAAATAAAAATGTATTCACACTTTCGTTTCATGGTAAAAAAAATTATCCATTTAAAAAAGAAATCAGTGATTTGGATGTTGACTTTCCTGACAACACAGATGATAAATTTTATTTAAGTAAACTAAATGAAATTCTTCCAAAAGTGGTTGACGAATTCGAGCCTGATTTTATGTTTTACCTTGCCGGAGTTGATGTATTAGAAAATGATAAACTAGGAAGGTTATCAATGACAATAAATGGGTGTAGAGAAAGAGATAGATTTGTTTTGAAACTTGCTAAAAAAAATAATATCCCTATTCAAATTAGCATGGGAGGAGGTTATTCAGTTAATATCAAAGATATTTTGGAAGCTCACTCTAATACATATAGGCTCGCACAGGAAATATTCTTTTAATCTTTAGTTTTTAGGAGCACAACATTCCTCATCATCACATTGACAATACTTAAGATTGTAAATATGAAGACCTGCAAGAAATGCAGCAGCAGAGTAATTTAAAACCTCTGGTACATGTAAAAAATGAAACTCCTCATTAACAATTGAAAGGGTTAAAAGAGAAAAACCTATCCAAAGTAAAGGTTTCATTATTTTTCTAGATGTTTTTTTTACTGAATTATAAACAGCAATAAAAGAAACTGAAATAAAAAGGATATTTAAACTCGACCACCACCATATTGGAGATAAAAAAAGTAAGGGAGTAAGTACGCAATGAGCCAAACATAGTGAACTCGAAGTTGCACCAAAAATATCAGAGTTTTTTAATTCAATTATTTTCATTTTTGCTAGTTTATGCAAATGAACAAATTTATTTTCTNTTACCCAATCAAATAAGATGATTTGTTAGATTACATTAAATTATAATACATTTATACACCACAATGAAAAAGGTCGTTATAATAACTGGAGCATCAAGAGGATTTGGAGAGTTAATTGCAAAAAAATTTCAAAAAGAAAATTTTCAAGTTATTGCNACNATGAGAAATATTGATAGCTCTCCGANTTTAAAAAAGCTTGAAAATNTAGATATAAAAANACTTGATGTAACTGTTAAGTCCGATATTAAGAATGTTGTTGACTACACGGTTGAAAAATATGGGAGAATAGACATCCTCATAAATAATGCTGGTTATGGAGCTTTTGGTTTTTTAGAGGAAGCATCAGATGAAGAAATAAGAAACCAATTTAATGTAAATTACTTTGGATTGATTGATTGTATTAAGGGAGTTCTTCCTCAAATGAGAAAGCAAAAAGATGGTGTGATAGTTAATATTTCTTCAATAGCAGGAAGGTTTGGATTACCATTCACATCTTTATATAATTCTTCAAAGTTTGCTGTAGAAGGTTTAACTGAATGTCTTCATTATGAATTAAGCTTGTTTGGTATTGATATTAAAACTGTTGCTCCAGGATCTTTTAGAACAGGATTTCATGATTCAATAAACTTTACAGAAGATGAAAAAAAAGAGGATTTAGATGTCGTAAGAGAAAATCTAAAAAAAGCCCTTGAAGATGGAATTAAAAATGAACCTCCTTTTCCTTTTGGATTTGGTAATAATGATGATGTAGCAAATTTTGTTTTTAAAAAATCTATCACAAAAAGTAAAGTTTCTAATTTTATCGGACGAGATACAAAAATTATAAACTTTTTTATTAAAATTTTTGGTAGAGAGTTACTTTTTAAAATCATCAAAAAACTTTGGTTCTCTAGAATCCTACCAAAAAAAGAATTATGAGCAGACACAATATCCAAAGTTTATTGTTTATTTGCTTTCTTTTAACTTTAAACATTTCATGTAATATGAAAATAAATCCCCCAAAAGCAGAAAAAAATCCAAAAAAACTAACNATACATTCTGANACGAGGATTGACAATTATTATTGGCTAAATCAAAGGGAGGATGAAAAAGTAATTGAATACTTNAATCAAGAAAATAGCTACACTAAANCCAAGTTAAAACCAACTGANNAACTGCAAAAACAGCTTTTTAATGAAATGAAATCCAGAATCAAGGAAGATGACAGCTCAGTTCCATATTTTTACAATGATTATTGGTACATAAAAAAGTTTCAAAAAGGAAAAGATTATCCAATTTATACAAGGAAATATAAAAGCTTAGAAAATGAAGAGGAAATTCTACTTGATGTTAATAAATTAGCTAAAAATCATTCATTCTATAANCTNGGTGGAATAAGTATTAGTCCTGATAATAAAAAGNTAGCTTATTCTGCAGATACTTTGTCGAGAAGATTATACACTATTTATTTTTTGGATTTAGAGTCCCAAAAATTATACAATGAAAAAATTGAAAANACAACTGGTAGTTTAGTTTGGGCTAATGACAATCAAACAGTTTTTTATTCTAAAAAGGAAGATGTAACTCTGAGAGTTAATAAAATCTTTAAGCATAAATTAAATACTGATTCAAAAGAAGATGAACTTATTTATGAGGAAAAAGATGAATCATTTAGCATAGGTGTATCAAAATCAAAATCTGAAAAATTTTTATTCATTAGCTCAAGAAGTACTCTGACGAGTGAAGTGAGATTTTTAGACGCAAATAAGCCTGATGATGAATTTAAAATTTTTAATAAAAGAGTCGAAGGTCACGAATATTCCATTAGTCATTTCAAAGACAATTTTTATATAATAACTAATAAGGACAACTCTAAAAATTTTAAATTAATGAGAACCTCATTAAAAAATACAAACCAAAAAAATTGGAAAGATGTAATTGAACATAGAAAAAAAATCCTTCTTGAGGGTATTGAAATATTTAATGACTTTTTAGTAGTAATTGAGAGAGATTCAGGACTTGTTAAAATGAATGTAAGAAAGTGGGATAATAGTCAGAATTATTATTTACCAATTGAAGGTGAGACTTACAGCTTATCAATAGGAACAAATATTGACTTTAAATCCACGAAGTTAAGATATAACTTTTCATCTCTTAATACACCTTCATCAGTTATTGATTTTGATATGGAAACTAAATTGTTCGATGTGAAAAAGAAGCAAGAAGTTGTAGATGATAATTTTAATGAGGCAAAATATATCACGGAAAGATTATGGGCAAAATCCCACGATGGGACTAAGATTGCCATTTCATTAATCAGACACAGTGAAACAAAATTAAATGACCAAACTCCATTATTATTGTATGGGTATGGATCATATGGCATAACTTTAGACCCTTATTTTTCAACCGTCAGACTTAGTTTACTTGATAGAGGCTTTGTCTATGCAATTGCACATATAAGAGGAAGTGAATATTTAGGACGGGATTGGTATGAGGAAGGTAAACTTTTGAATAAAAAAAATACATTTTTAGATTTTATTTATTGTGCCAAGCACCTTATTGATAAAGGTTATACATCTAAAGAACATATTTATGCAATGGGTGGTTCTGCAGGTGGGCTTTTAATGGGTGCAGTTTTAAATTTTGAACCATTATTATTTAATGGAATAATTGCATCAGTTCCATTTGTTGATGTGATGACGACAATGCTTGATGACTCAATCCCATTAACTACTCTTGAGTATGATGAGTGGGGTAATCCAAATGACAAGGAATATTATGATTATATGCTTTCATACTCACCTTATGATAATGTGAAAGAAACTGCTCATAC
>FUFK010038105.1_pt1 | contig 22277 bp, 28 predicted proteins | sample 1021851 | NCBI WGS metagenome assembly FUFK01 (sample SAMEA51879418, study PRJEB19060) | metagenome
AGGTAAATAATGCCTAGAGGAAAAGGAACATATGGATCTAAGGTAGGTAGACCTCCTAAGAAGAAGAAAAAAATGAAAAGAACTAAAAAGAGAAGGTAGGGATTCTCGTATGGCTATAAATGATATAACTTTAGGTGATGATCAGCCTTTAAGTAATGATTTAAAGCCGATTAAGGTCGGTGGGGAAGCATCTATATTAAATGTTTCCTCGCCTACACCTGATGGTAGTGTTGATGGCGAAGTTGAAGTCAAAGGAAAACTAAAAGCCAAAGACACAGTAATACAAGGTGATTTAAAAGTATTTTCAGATAGTGATATAACTCCTCAATTTCAATTTGAAACTAAACAAGGACAGGCTTGTTTATTTACAGTTAATTCTGCTGCAAATACATTAACACGACTACAAATTAAAAACAATCAAGGAAGTTGGTTTTTAAAAAGACAATCAAGTAGTACTGCATTAGAATTTAGTGATGGTATTAATACACCTTTAACACTTAGTGGCGACAATGTAGAGTTTACTAATCTTACTGATGGATCTATAACAATAGATAGTTTTGTAGATGAAGATAATATGTCGTCAAATTCGGCAACTAAAATACCTACACAACAATCAGTAAAAGCCTATGTAGATAACGAAGTAGCAGGATTAGTAGATTCTGCACCTGCTGCACTAGATACACTTAACGAACTTGCTGCTGCACTAAATGATGATGCTAGTTTTTCTACTACAGTTACTAATAGTTTAGCAACTAAGTTAAACTTAGCAGGTGGCGATATGACAGGACACCTACAAATAACTGCAAGTGATGGAAGCCATAAAGGAAGTGGTGCTTATGTTCCAACAGGCTCTGATTGGCAAGATGTTTTAAGATTAGGCTCAACAAGTGATAATGGTTTAAGTATTCTTGTTAACGATGGTGGCACAATGAAAACTACCTATTATACTAATAGATGGGGTTGCCAACACGAATGGGGTAGAGGTAGTCAAGANACAGGTGATGGTAATACATATCAACCTGCTATGCGATTACAAAGTGCAGATAGTATTANTGCAGTATATTTATATGATGGTACAACNAATACTACAAATATNAGATTATCAGCAGAAGGTAGTAATGATACTTATTTTAATAATTCAGATTGTGATGTAGCAATAGGCAGTACAAGTGCAGGTGGCTATAAATTACAAGTAACAGGCACTACTAANACTGTACAAGATGATTTAACAGTAGACACANACACATTACACGTTGATAGCTACTAACAATAGAGTAGGTATAGGAACTGCAAGTCCTCAAAGTTTGTTGCATTTACAAGGTTCAGGCAATACAGGTGGTTTATATTTTAAAAATTCATACGATATAGTTAGACAATATTTTCAAAATGATAGTGATAATTCATCTTTTGTTATTACTTATGATGGTACAGGTGGTGCAGAAATAGAATTACAAGCAGATGGCGATTTAATACTTAATGGTAGTAATGGCGATAATGTAGGCATAGGTACTACAACTCCAAGTGAAAAATTACACGTTAGTGGTAATGCTAAAATATCAGGCGATTTAACAGTAGATACATCTACATTAAAAGTAGATAGTTCTAACAATAGAGTAGGCATAGGTACTACTAGTCCTACTACTACACTTGACGTAGAAGGTAGTGTATCATATAAACATATATCATTAACTGATTCGTCAGATGATTTAGACGTATCAGGCTGTACAATAGTAGAATGTACACCAAGTGGCACTGATTATCTTGGTGGATTAACAGGTGGTGTTCAAGGACAAATTTTACATATATTAAAAGTAGATTCAGGATTAGGAAGAATAATTATACAACATAATGAAGGTACAGGAAATCAAGATATATTTTTAAGTGGTGCTAGTGATGTTATGTTATCTGCAAGAGGTGGTATGACATTATATTGTAATGGAACTTCTTGGTTTGCATTAGATAAATAGGAGATTAAATGGGAAGTTTAGCAGGTAAAAGTCCAGCAAATACATATAAAAGTTTATTAAAAGTAGCAGATGAAACAAATGGTGTTTCAGGTAGTGCTTCACAAATAGAAGATGGCGAAGGTACATCAACTTGTTTACAAATAAGCACAACAGTAGCACATTTTAAACCTGCTTCAGACGTTAATGCTGCATTAAAAGTAGAAAGAGCAAATGGTGATGATTTATTAACAGTAGACACAAATAACTCATTAGTCAAAGTAGGAACATCACAAGTAAGTGCTACTACACAGTTATTAGAGTTTAGTGCTATGAATTACAGACCAAATGCAGCAGGAAGCCATATGATTATAGGTAGAGGTTCACAAGAATATGTAAGTGCTGCACAAGAACAAAATTTAGGAACAGGCACAGACCCTGCTACAACAAAAGATTTAGGTGCAAACACACAATATCAAACAACTTTTTTATTTCCTGTTCCCTACAATATAACAATAGATGCTTGTAAAGCACTATTATCAGGCGATTCAGATACAGATATTGTATTAAATGTACACTTGATGAGTTATGATATGGTTAATGATGGAACAACAAATGATGGTAATTTAAGTAATGGAACTGTATTAGCAGATGGACAAGCAACAGCAGTAGATAGAAATGTCTGTAAAACAGTAGACTGCACAATACAAAGTTCAAGTGTAACAAGTGGTAAAGTAATTCTTTGCACAGTAGAAAATGAAACAAACACTAACGATATTCACGCACAGATACAAGTCAAGTATCATATAGCATAGGAGAAGAAATGGCGAATTTAAATAGTAAATTAGAAATAACAACAACCACAGGCAAATCCTATGATTGTACAATGCAGGATCAATATACTGAGGTGTATCAAAACATTAACAAAGTAGATAATTCAGATGCTTTTGTATCATTAGCAACACTAAGCAAAACAAATGCAAGTATGCTTAAAGGATCTAAACTAATTCTAATTAAGAATAATAGTCCTGTAGGAGTAGAATTGCAGTTTCATATTAACGAATTTAATGATAGTAGTAATGTAGATCAATTCACAGAATCTTTAAGAATTACACAACTCTTAGGTGCTAATGAGTATATGGTAATACCTAATCAATATATGGTAGGTTATTCTGCTGATGCTTCTGCAGGTATGGCTAAAACTATCGATAATCAAGGTGGTTACGATGTAGCAACAACTTTAGAAGTAGATAGTACAGCAGATGTTGATACTGCTACTAATACTGATATGGCTACAGGAATATCTGCTACTAGACTTTATTTAGAGCCATATACAAGTGCTTCTAATTGTACTGCAAACTTATTTAGAGTTGGCGATTTAATCAGACTAGAAAACGAAGTTTGTGAAGTTACTGCAATAGGAGATAAGAGTGATTTGGCTAATAACTATGTAGATATAAAAAGAGGATTATTTGGAACAAGTCGTGCAACACATGCAGATGATGTTTCAGTAGACTTTCCTTTTTTCAATACACAAAGCGATTATGATGCCTTTACTTATGCACAAACAAATGCTTCAGGAAGATTTACATCACAAAACTTATTTGGATATGGAAGAAGTTTAACTTATCCATCAGGTATTGTTAAGGGTAGTTTTGCTATGAAGTTTTACAATAATGGTTACCAAGAACTAGGACTAAGTGGTGTAACAAGTGCAAGTAATTCAGGATTAACTGCTTCTACTGCATATCAGTTTATAGTAGCAGTAGATGGTGGTGCAGATTTTGATGTTGATTTTACCACAGATGCTTCAGATCTATCAGTAGGTAAAGTATTAAGTCTTATACAAGCACAATTTGATATTGCTTACTATGCTTCATCAGGTAGCCTTAAAAACAAAAGATTAACAGTAGGTATAGTCAATGGTGATATTAGATTCACATCAGGACAAAGAACAAGAGCAAGTGAAGTAGAATTAAAAGATTCTAGTGGTGGTGATACAGACTTATGGTCTCAAGGTATATTTCCTGCAGTAGCAGATGTAGAAACTGCAATACCTGCATTATTGCCTGATGATGATGTTTTTACCAAAGATACTTATGTTACACAAAGCAATACAGGTGTATTTAGTTATGATGATGGAAAAGGTAACATACTAGGTGGAGAAGCAAGTGGTAGTATTAACTATGAAACAGGTGCATTAGACTTTACAGGTCCTGCAAATGCAGAATTTGTAGTTAGTTTTAATTATGATTCTGCTCATAGTGGTGGTATAAATGATACTTCAGATCAACAAAATTGCATAAGAGCAATATCTGCTAGAAGTTCAAATAGCAAGATAGATGCAGAAGTAGAAATATTAGGATTCGTATAGGAGGAAATTAATGGCTACAACAACATTTACATATGCTTCACAAGCAAACTTTAAGGACTATTTTCCTCATTTAGTTAGTATGAGTGATAATAAAACACCTGTTTATAATTTTAATCAGTTGTTTACTCATGGTGGTTTTGAATTATATGAAGCAGATAATACAGGTTTAGTAGAAGTTTTATTCAAAGATGGACAAGACTTAACACCATATCAAAAAACTGAGAATTATACTGATTCTACTACAAATACAAACGAAGAACTAGATGTAATAGAAACACAAATAGATGTAGGAGATGGTAGTGTTTTTGCTTATGGTGATATAATTAAAATAGATAATGAAAAAATGTTAATTACTAATATTGGTGGTAATACTATTACAGTAGAAAGAGGATTTTTAGGAACTACTACTGCTACACACACAACCAATACAGATATTTATATAGGTGTTACTTGGACAGAAGAAAACCAATGGTTATATAATGCAGGTTGTGATGCTTTATTGTTTTATGCAAATAGTATAGATCCTAATAACTTAGCAATGGAATCAGGTAGTGATTATCAAGAATTTATGAACAATCAATTATATAGAGCATCTATGGAACTAAATAATATGCTAGATGGTAGGTTTCCAAACCCAATACCTAAAGCATTTATACATTCTGATACACCAAGTACAGATACTGCAGAATATGATGCAATAATAGTAAAACTTACTTGTTATATAGCAGCAGTTAATATGCTTAGAGCAAGTAGTGATTATGAACAAGCAGAAATCATACAAAATGAGATTAGTAATATTGATAATACAGGTATGGTAGACAAACTTAATGCAGGACAATTTAAACTAGCATTTGAGATAGACAAAACAGATTCATCAGGTGATATAATAGAAGTAACAAATACAGGATCAATGAACTTAGTAGAAACTTATGGTGAATGGACAGGTATGAGATACGATAGAGTTCAACTTATATGCACTACAGCAGGTGCTTATGGAACTGCTAGAATGACTATTAAAACTTATGATGGTAACAATTTATATGGTGCAGAAACACTAGGTTGGGAAGTTACAGGTGGACTTGATCATATTGGTAATGGTTTATATGTAAGATTTGAAGGTAATTCTATGGCTGAAAATGATAGATGGGATATAGAGGTAAGAAATTACACTTTAAAACAAAGCAACTCTCAAGGAACTAGATCTATTGATTCTATTAGAAATGATTTAAGCCAAGCAAAAATTATTAGAAGAAAGAGAATTTATTAATGGCTGTAACATACGATAACGTAGCATTTGGTAGAATTGAAGAAGCATTACAGCAATATGTTGATAATGAGTTTCAGAATGTGTATATAAGCCCTAAATTTGTTGATAGAGGTAACGAATTTATTAGAATTAATCTTTTATCAAGTGATAACGTAGAAACATCAAATGCTTACGAAATAAGGGCATATTCTGTTGTTTTAAGATATTACCATAAATGTGATATGTCTCAGATCAGAATCAATGAAGCAGTAAAAAAGAAGTCAGATAGACTGAAAAAGCATTTATTAGACAAACAAACTTACAATGATAATTGGGCAGAACTAAGTATAGATAGTATTACTTATGATGTTCAAGATACAGAAAATGAAGATATTGAAAACTTGTATATTATAGAATATACATTAACACTAACTAACTATAACCATTTCAATTAGGAGAAGTTATGAAACTTAAAGCAACAAGTGCTTTTAAAGAGTTAAAAAACAAACACTTTGGAGTACATAAGGTTAATACATTGGAAAAAGGTGGTGTTGTAGAGGTAACATCTCCTGATTCTATTCCTGCTGAAGTATTTGCTACTTTACAGGAAGTCGGTAAACCAAAGCCAAAAACAGAAAAGAAAGTAGCAAAAAAGACTACGGAAGGAGATAAATAATGGCTCAAGCAACTAATTACTTTGCTTCACAAAATGTAGAAGTATATTATCAAAAAGAAACAAACGTAGGTGATCAACCTGATGATGCAGGTTTAAAAAAACTACAAGTAACATCATTTAGTATTCCTGAAGCAAGTGTTCCTGTTGAATATTCTGCACAAAGAGCAGGATTATTTGTTCAGACTGCAAGTCAAGGACATCACTCACAAGGTACTAAATTATGGACTTTTGAAACAACACTAAGAGGAACACCTGAATCAGTATTACTTGCAACAGAAGCAGTATTTGAAGATGCTTCAAGTGAAGCAACATTAAATAATGATTATACATTTCCAACTGCTAATTATGTAAATGGTGCAAGTAGTGCAGCAACATTTGAATTTAGATTTGAACAAGGTGGTTCAGATTCAAGTTTAAACAACATAGTATTGCAAGGTTGTGTAGGAACAGGATTCACACTATCAGAAGATATAGGATCTGAAGGTGGTGAACTTGTTTGTACTATAAATTGGGCAACAGGATTTACACCACAATATGGTGGTGATGCTATAACAACACTTGCTTATGATACAGGTACACCTAAGAATATCAGAAGCCTTAATAATGGTACTACAGGAATCAATGGTGGTGCATTAGAAGAACTTGTAATACAATCTTTTGAATTATCTGTTAATAGAACAATAGAAAGAGTACACTATAAAGACACTACTGATGGTAGTTATGAGCCATTTGGTTATGCTATGACAGGTGGATTTGAAGTTACAGGATCAATAACAGCAATAAGAAATGATGATATACATGATTTACTTGCTAAATTCTACGATAGTAATACAGTAGATATTAACATAGCAGAATCATCAGGTTTTGCAATAGCACTAGATAAATGTTTCTTAAATGAGCCATCTATTGACAATGGTGGTGCAGTATTAATGGAAACAATACCATTTACAGTAGTAGGTGATGATGATATATCTTCATCAACTAAAATGCTTGGTATAACAATAGCATAATAACAAGGAGAGAGCATGAGTAATAAAATAGATCTTGTTGTTAAACGAGATGGTAAAACTGAATCTAAAAGAGAAATCACTCTAAAAGATATTAATCTTGATGAGAGATGTGAACTTGTAGATTTAATGATGCAAGTATCAAAAGAAAACAATCCTAAGATGTTTACTAATATGGTAAACTGCATAAGGGTTGGAACTGATATGACTGATGAACAGATTAATGAGTTTACAAATGAAGAAATCATTGAACTATTCAAGGTTATAGGAGATGCTTTAAACAAAAAAAAGTAGATGAAATTCTATTTAGACTAAATGTATGGTATTATTATAAAGGTTGTGAAGTGGTGAAAGATTTTGCAACCTTTCCATACAAAGCAAGAAGCCTTACATTAGGCAAAGAAATAGAATTTAATAGTATAGAAGATGTTTATGAAGAATTATGTAGATGTTATGATAAATCGTTTAACAAGTACCCTTTGGGAGAATCATTATTTGTTTCACACTTATTTTATTCCAACCCTACAGACTTGTATGATCATAATATCCAAAATAGAATCAAAAAAGTTCAATATTCTTTAGAATCTAACACACCACTATATGCTACTGTAGAAAACACTCCTGCATCAGTTGTAGATGAATTTTTGATATACAAGCATGAATCTAATCATTGTATGCAATATTTAGCACAGGAAAGACAGAAAGAAAAAGATGGCGATAAAAAACGAATACGTACTTAATTTTAAATCACAAGGTGTAACCAAGACTAAAAAAGAAGTAGATAAACTTGAAAACAGCACAGACAAATTAAGTAAAACCACAAGCAAAAAATTAGAACCTGCTTTAAGAGCCACAAAAGTAGCATTTGCAGCCATTGGAACTGCTATGGTTGCTAGTGCAGCATATGCAGTACAGACAGCAGCACAATTTGAAAAACTTAGAACAAGACTCAATACAATGTATGGATCTGTTAATGAAGGTACTCAAGCATTTAACACATTTAATAAAGTAGCAGCAACAACTCCATTTGCATTACAAAGTGTAGTAGAAGCAGGTGCTTCACTTAAAGCCTTTGGTGTAGATGCAGAAAAAAACATAAAACCTGTTGCAGACCTAGCAGCATTTATGGGCTTAGATATTGTGGAAGCAGCAAGTGCAATGGGTAGAGCATTTGCAGGTGGTGCAGGTGCAGCAGATATATTAAGAGAACGTGGTGTATTACAACTTATTAAAGATTTTAAAGGTATAGATGATTTAAGTAAATTAACACTTCCTGAATTTAGACAAGCACTTGAAGAAGCAATGTTAGATCCTACACTTGGAATTGCAGGTGCTACAGATGCTTTAAGTGAAACATTTGTAGGCTCATATTCTAATATGATGGATTCTGTAGATAGATTAGCAGCAAGTTTTGGTGATAAATTGTTACCTATAGCAAAACAAATAACTAAAATAGTAGGTGGGTTAGCAGACGAAATATCAGGATCACAATCTGCTTTTGATGAACAAATAGATGCGATAGAAACTCAACAATTAAAATTATTAACATTAAATAATACATTACAAGATTCTGAGTTTGGTTCAAGGTTGTATAATGATACTCTTAAAGAACTTAAAAGAACTTATCCTGATTTATTAAAAGGATTAGATGATCATGAAATAAACCAAGATGCAGTAAATGGTAGAGTAGATGAATTTATACCATTATTAGAAGAAAAAATTAGACTTTTAAAAGAAGAAGCAATATTAGAAGCAACAAGACAACAACAAATAGATACACAAAAAAAATTATTTGAAGCACAAACAAATACTGCAGAAGCATTAGTTGCGACAGAAGATGCACTAAAAAAAGTATTTTATCAAATTACTGATCAATTAGCAGGATCTGAATCATTTGATAGCATGACTAAATTAAGTAATTTAATGGAAGATTTAAGAAATGCAACTATTAAATTTAAAGAAGATGGTGATTTAGAAGATTATTATAATACTTCTATAGGTGTTGTTAGTGATTTTAAAGATGAATTAGGGGATTTAGCAAAAGAAAGTAGTAATGCAGCATTAATACAAACTGCTATTGCAAGTATACTTGGTCCACTTGGTACATTATTTGGTTTTGCTACTTCAGCAACAGCAGATTATAGTTTAAATAGTTTAGAATTAAATGGTGTTTTAGAAAATTTAAAAACTTCATTTGAAGATTTGGGATTAAGCCAAGAACAATATGATGTTGTTATGACAATGTTAGATGAAAAACTTAAAGAAACTAAAACAAATGTAGATGATTTAAAAGAATCAGTTGATGGGTTAGAAGATTCATTCAAAGAAGGAACTGAAGATGGTACTAAAAAAAGTTTAACAGCATTACAAAAATTTGGACAAGGTTTCAACAAAATAACAAAAGCAATATCACAAGATGAAAATGAATTATTAAAACATAGTTTAGATGCAGCAGGTGCTATTGGTATGGCTATGGCTGATAATAGAGCAGAACAATTAAAAATACAAAAGTTTATGATACAAGGTAATGTTGCTAAAGGTATTATTGATATTTTTGCAGAAGCAGCAGGTAAAGGCCCTGCAGGATATGCAGCAGCAGCATTAGAATCAGCAACACTAATAGCAAGAGGTATAACACAAACTAAAAATGTTGATCAACAAATTGCAGGTATAAATGCTAGTAAATCAAAAGTTGGTAATACAGGAACTAGATTTGCACAATATGGTATGAATGAAGTAGTAGATCAAGCAACACCAATCATAGCAGGTGAAGCAGGTGCTGAGTTAGTACAAATAACACCACTAGAAGGTGCTAACTTAGATGGACCACAAGGTGGTGGTAATATAGTAATAACAGGCAATGTACTAAGTAGAGACTTTGTACAAGGTGAATTAATTGATGAACTAAGAGAAGCAATAAGACAAGGATATGATTTTAGATAATGGCTATAGAAAAAAGCACTAGATTTACAACAGATACACAAGGTAATGTTCAATCCTCAATACCACTTATAATTATATATAAAACTATAAATTCTAGCAATATTAGTGAAATAGACAATGTTGCCGAATCTGATAAGTTATACATATCTACAAACAACATATATTTTGATGGTAACTATTATGAGCCATTACTTAATAAACAACCAAACATAAAACAAAGCATAGATACAGAAAACAAGAATTTAAGAATACAAACAAATTCAATTGAAATTAATAATGCACAATTTCATGGTAGAGTATTTTCAGATTATTTAGTAGATATAAATAATTGTATAATTAGGATCTACTTTAAAACACAATCTTGCAAGACTTTAGATGATTGTTTGTTAGTATCACAATCAGTAATTACTAAATATAAACAAAGAGGTGATATAGTATCTATTGATACAGAAGATTCTACAGAACCAATATTAAGTCAAAAAATACCTGAACTAGCAGAAGGTACTGATTTTGCTTTTTCTGATCAGTTAAAACCTATACCAATAGTATATGGACATGTTACAAAAAGTCCTGTAAGAAAAAACATAAATCCATTTGAATCTGATTCTGAAGGTAATGAAGCAGTTATGTCCTTAATATGTGATAGTAAACCTATTTATAACATAGCAATACAAGATGAAAATGAAATATATCCTGTAATAAATCAAGGCAATAAAACATTTAAAGATTTATTTTATCATTCACCTGTATATGTTTATGATGAAAACTATTTGAATATTATAAACGAAATACCTGAAGATTATTATTTAAAATTAACTGAAGAATCTGATGTAGCATTTGATGAAACACCATTTTTTGAATTTTCAAACAATAAAGTTTTAGTAACACCAAACTATTTTGCATTTCAAGAAGCATTATCTGAATCTGAATCATTAGGTGGTTTAGATCTTGATAGTGCTATAATTAGTAGAATTTGGAGAAAATTTACTGATATTAGTGGGCAGAAAAAGGTAACAAAATTAGAAGTAAATAATAATACACATACTTTTAATGGTGCTTTATATGCGACAACAGATAGATTAAATAACTTTCCACATCAAGGATCTAATAGTACTAATCTTTATTTTGCTAATGCTTGGAAAGAAGCAATGTTTGATGAAGAAAATTACATCACACAAAGTGAAGCATATTTTCCATTTGAATCTGATGTTTATGATGAAATACATCTTGAACCACATTCAACAGATAGTGGTTTAGAAAATGTTGGAGATGAAGCAGAATCTTCTATAGTACAAAATTGGAATGTACCTAATCCTGATGGTAGTTTTAGTATTTTTAATTTAAATCCTAAAAATTATATGAAATATATATATAATGATGATAATAAAGCACTTTGTTGGGCAGGTGTAGGTTTAAGTGATGCAGGAGATAGTGGTACTTATGTTAATTGGGAATTTAAACTTGATGATCTTGGTATAGATAATAAATGTATAACAAAAGCATATTTTGATATGACACATTGGCAAAATCCAAACTTAGATTATACTGAATCAGGTTTTGGTAAATTAATATCAGGATCTATATTTTGGGCAACACAAGCACCTACTGCTTTTGCACTAAGGATTAAAAGTTTTGATGATACATGGGAAGATTTAGAATTTGGACAAGAAGATTGGAGAAAAACATGGAATACTATTGCACCTGTTCAAAATAACCATTTATCAGGTATTGACATTGAAACCACTAAATTATCTAATAATAGAATGCAATCTTCAACATCAGCAGGATCAGGTGTTATAGCATCTGAGTGGAACACAGTAGGACAATTCAAATCATTAAAAATTGGACAACCAAAGTTTGATTATACTTCATCTGAAAGACAGGCTACATTAGGTGCATTAAATTATTTACACATAATACAAGATGCTTTTATAGAAAAACCTAATGAAAAAGATTGGTATGTAAATGTTAAGGGTAGAGTAGATGAAAATATATTATGGACACCATTTAATTCATGGGAACTTAATACATTTACAAGTGATGAGTTATTTTTCATATTAAGCAACTTTAGCACTTCTGTGTCTGCACAAACAATTAGAGAATCTTATGGATATGATACAGATTTAGGTAGCAGTAACGATACTTCAGGTGGTGATAGTGGTTGGTTAATAAATACAAACCAAGACATAACATGTGATGAACTAATAAACTCAATGGAATTTGATGTACAACCTGAATGGATTTGGGTATATACAAAACAAGGCATGGTTACTGAATATAACAACCTTACTAGAACTAATGGTGATCAAACTATATTAGAAAATGATTATTTTATAATATTTGCAACAGATCCTGTAAGAGTCAAAACTTACTCATCAGGATATAAGTTTATAAGAATGAACCATATAATAGGTACTGCAAATGATTGGGAACAAGGATTTACACCACAAGAAGCACAAGATAAAGTCAAACAACTATATATGCAAAATGGTTGGAAAGATTATATATATACACCTGAATCATATATGGTAGAAACACCTGCACTTGTTATTAAGCATTTATTAGAAAATGAAACAACAATAGAGACTGAAGCATTTGATGAAGATATGTTACATAAATCTATAGCAACACATCAAGGTTGGAGAATGGCTTTTACCATTAACGAACAACAAGAAGTTAAAGAAATTATTCAGGATTTATCACAAAACACAAAACTATATCCTAAATTCACACCTGAAGGTAAGTTTGGGTATGCAACAATTAAAAACTACTATAATGCTAGTGATGTCAAATATAACATTAACAAAGAAGATGTTATTAATTATAGTTTCGAAACAACTAAAAATGATGAAATATACAATTCACATGAAATTTCTTATGAGTTTGATTATGCAACTGAAGAATATAATAAACTATCTAAGAAAAATACTATGCCTACACAAAATGGTATATATAATAATTATAAAGAAATAACAGAATATTTGTATCAACAAATGATAGATCTTCCTGAAAATTGGCTATATGACATAAATAAACTATATAATAAAACTATAGAAGAATCAAACAATGATGTTGAAGCAAAATATATAAGATCAACACATACAGCAGAATTATACAAAAAGTATCTGCTAATGGAACACATTAATGAACATTTAATTATTAATGTTAGCATAAGTAATAAATACATAGATCTTGAAATAGGTGATATAATATATCTTGATAAATTGTCAGAAAAAACAGGTTTAGGCTATAAATATTGGAGTTATGAAGTAAAAGGTGGGCAATTATTATATCCTTTTTATATAGTTACACAAGTTAATAAGTCAAAATCTAAAGTAGATATAAAATTAAGAAGATTACATAGACTGCAATATGGCTTACCACAATGGTTAATACAAAACACTATAATCGATACTAATTATACATTACCTAATAATTTTAGTTCTATTTCAGAAGTTATTGATGATGGTGGTGTATATAATTATGCAGGATCAACAAATTTAGCACAGCAATTTGAACCAATATTTGAAGAATATCCTGCAGATATAAATAATGAATTTAGTTTACAATGGTTTCCTGATCAAGATAGTTACATATTAAAAGCAGAAGAAGGATCTGCAATAAGACTAGATGTGCTACAAACACAACTTTATGACACAACTGCACAGAATTGGAATGTTAAATACCAAGAAAAAGTAAATGATGTATGGGTAGATTATGATTTAGAAACACCAAGTTTTGAATTTATAGTATATGCAAATGCTGATAATAATTATAGTGGACATGTTATAGTTAAATCAAAACAAACAAATGATACAGGGTTTTACAAAAGAGGTAAAATAATAATAACAACAAATCTAGGTGATACATTTACAAAAGAGTTCTACCAAGATATACACCAAGATGAAGAACCTGTTGATGGTCTACTAGAGGGAGATGTCAATTATGATGGAATTGTTAATGTTTTAGATGTGGTTCAAACAGTACAAATGATTTTAGGAAACCAAGATTTAGATCTTGTTGCAGATTTAAATGGTGATGATGGTGTTAATATACAGGATTTAGTAATGATAATTAACAAGGCACTAGGAGAATAATATGAATGCAGAATTAAAAAATGGTAGTTTTATTTTATACAATGCTAGTGATATGTTAGGTATAGAAATACATTATTCAGGACAAATAACTATAGATCCTAAATTACCACAAGATTGGATATGTAGAGCAAATACAAACACCATATTAATATTTAGTTTAGGCAATAACAAATTAAACATTGAACAAGAACTATTTACATATACAGGCACACTAAATGTAAAATATGCTTTTGCAACACCTGATGGTAAAGATAAGAAAAACATATCAGTAGCAAATCCTAAACGTAATTGGGATAATATATATTTTAAAGATGCAGATTTTACAAGTTTGACAGAAGATTGGGATTCTATACAAAGCAAAAATAAATCTAATATTAAAAAAGGTTACACAAGTATAGTTAATCAAAATCATATAAAACAAACCAACAAATTATTACAAGCAGAAAAACCAACACAAACACCTTCTGCAACAACAACTAGAACCACAAGAACTACAACAACAGGAGGTTATTAATGGGTTATCAAAGAGTTGTAAAACCAAGATTTTTCGTAGACATGATGAGTTATTTACATGCTACAGGACATAGTGAGTATTTTGACAGAAATGAAGATAAACATTCAGATATACCAACACCAAGAAAAATACATGAAGGTAACAAAACAGATTTATTATATTGTAATCCACAAAGTTTAATGAAAATGACTTTATCAGAAGATGGAGAAGGTTATACACCATTTAATTATAAATCAGACAAACTTTTTCCAAGTATACCAATAGATTGTTTAGTTATGTTAAATCATAATTTGCAAGGTAAAAAATGTTCAGGTGGATTCAGAAACGAAGATAATACTGCAGACTTGTTTGGATTTGGGCAAAATAGTAATTATGTAAATTGGGGTGAGTATATTGATTATAATGGTTTTTCAATAAGATTTAAAGATACTACTAGCCATACAATAAATTCATTTAGGAGTTATTTGTTTTTTTCTCATAATGAAGTTAATACAGGCGAAGCACACATAGGAACGTATTTCTTTGGTAAAACATATACAGTACCACACAATCCTAATTTATCAATGACTGTAAGTAGAACATTTGATGGTATTAAGTCTAGCAAAACTAAAGGTGGACATACGATCAGTAATATTGATCATCTTGGTAATCCTGATTGGGCAGGACACAATGCTTGGGAATTATGGGATACAGATACAGAAGAAAAGAATTTAAATTTAGGTAGATTAGGTAGAAGATCATGGAAACTTACATTTGATTTTGTAAGTGAAACAGATGTATTTGGTGCATTAGAACAATCTAATATATTACCATTTAATGGATCTAGCACATTCCCTGAAAACCCAAACAATTTAAATTTTACACAAATGGGATATGATACNATATGGGANAATCCATTATTATTTGATGATAANTTTATTAGTAGAGTTTGGATNCCTACATTAGGTGGAACAATACCTATGATAGTGCAACTTGATGATACAAATAAAAATCCTGATAATTTTGCTATTGTTACGATAAAACAGAACTCATTTAACGTAACACCNAAAGCACCTAATTTATACACATTTAGTATGACATTAGAAGAAACGTGGTAGAATATACCTAAATAAAAAAAGCCCTCGTAATTGAGGGCTTTTTTGTTTAAGGGAGGGGAGAGGGTAGACGTGTGCTGTTGATATGCTTACAGGTTAAATAAACAAAAGAAATATGCCTACCCTCTATGGTTTATTTTTCAAATGCTTCTAAAGCATTCTTGATTTTTTTGTTTTGGTTCTCAACTTCTTTTTGATAGTTGATATACTTTTCTGATTCTGTTAATTGCTTTAATTTAGAATCTAACTGCTTTTCTAAGTTACTAATATTTTGCTTTATATCTCTACAATTTTTTCCATCAAATATAGTGTTTAATATGTTTTGAAACTTTTTCTTATCTACAACACCAAACTCAAAAGCAAATTGCAACCAAGATTGTGAATCTTGAACCAACTTAACAAATTTATATATTGATGGTTTTAAATTGCCTATTATATTTTGTTCTTCTTGTTGCATCATAGCATTTGCAACTTCTTCTGCACTTGATAAAGATTCTTCTATACCAAGTCCTAAACCTGCTAATGCTCTACCTCTTGAAGATGTTTCGCAGTTCTCATAATGAGATGTTTTATTTATAAAGTTAGATCCTGCATTTTCTTGTGCAAATCCNGTAAAGTATCTTTCAGGGTGTTTTACATCAGGTATAACCTTTGTCATCATAACTACAGAATTTTGTGTATCTGATACTATTTCTGTGTTTATAGAACCATTTGGGTATAAATCGTGAAACTGCAGTAACCTACCATTNACTTGTAAATATTGTTTACCTTGAATATCTATCAAACCTTTGGTTTTATTGTTTGCTTTGTTATCTTTAGCCATTGTATCTCCTATTTTTATAACTATTTCTTTGTGTATATGGTACACTTATCTTTTGCTCAAATCCATTCATACGAATGCTAATGTATACCATTTCTTTTGTGTTATCTTTTGGTAAAAAGAATATTAAATCTTCCTTGTTCATATTTACTCCTAAAATTAAGGGTGGCTTTTACACCACCCTTGTTGATTGTTATTTGTATTGATTAAAGTAGTCATATGCTTCTTGTTTAGGTAAGTCATTTAATATAATACCTAAACTACCAAAATATTCTCTACCACTCATTATACCTTCTTTAAACCTAAAAGTTTTATTTAAATCAGATTTAGGTGCTTTATAATGTTCTATTGCTTTAGTTTTAGTATTAAATATAACTACTTTTCTTAACCATTTATTCATATCTTTTTTAAGTAAATGTTCATTAATAAATACATCACACCAATACCATTTCCAATTATTGTCTCTTTTATCTGAATCTCTTAAACTATCTTCCTCATAGTTTAAAGCCTTTTTCCATTCATTATCTGAAAATTTAGGTAAAGACATTAAGTATTTCCAAGCATTGTCTGCAATAATGCAATTATAATTCCAATCTATATAATATTCTGCACCATTTGCTTCATCAAGAAAAGTTCCACATGGTTTACCTTCAAAATAAATAGTTGCTGAACAACCTATACCTTGTCTACCTTCAAAAGTTTTTATGTTTTTAAGTGTTAATTTGTTATCATTAATTAAAAGGTTTTTACCTTGTATGTACATGTTATTTTTCATTTTTTATTCCTTTTTGTTTATTAATACGTTATTTAACCTACCATAATGTGAGGACTTTCAAACTTTTAAACAAGCACTTTCGTAAAAAAAATTAAAAAAAACTTATTTATAGAGGATATACACAATATAAATAAAAATAATGTTTTGAATTAATGTTGATTGTTTAATATAATTCAATAGCAAAAACAAAGGAAATTATGGATAAAGGTTGGATCAGTATTCATAGGAAGATACTCAAAAACCCAATAGTCAAGATGAGTAAAACCTATTCAAGATTTGAAGCATGGACTTGGTTACTGCTAAGAGCAACATATTCTGATCAGAAGGTTGTTTTAGGATCTGATATATATCATTTAAAATCAGGTGAAATACTTACAAGTCAAAAGAAACTATGTAAGCAGTTTAATTGGGGTAACAGTAAGTTAAGAACATTTCTAACACTACTAGAAAAAGATGAAATGATTGTAGTAAAAACGAACAAAAAACTAACACACTTAACTATATTAAATTATAAAGAGTTACAAAAAAATCAAATCACAACCAAACCACAAACAAATCACAACCAAATACATATAAATAAAGATAATAAAGTAAATAAAGATATATATAGTAGAATTGATGAATTTAAAAAGCAATGCAGTAAGTTAATAGATACTAACCATCAAGAGTATGAAAACTTTATTAATTACTATACAGAATATAATGATGGTGGTAAAAAGTTTAAAAAAGAGTTCTATAAGACATTTAATATCAAAATGAGATGGAACACTTGGATTAAAAGAAGTTATAATTCTGATACTAAAAAACAAAACTTAAACGATAAGTTTCCATTTGACAAAACAGGAAATTCTAGGCTTGGTAAATGTGAATCTTGTAAATCAACTATATTTTTAGATAAATGGAATCCTATGTTAGATAGTCCTTGTTGTAGTGGTTTTAAAGTAATAGGTAAAGGAGAGTAAAAAAATGAATACATCTAATGAAAATAAAATAATATTAGATTTATGTGGAGGTACAGGATCTTGGAGTAAACCTTATACAGATAATGGCTATGATGTAAGGCTTATAACATTACCTGATAATGATGTAAGGTTTTACGAGCCACCTGAAAATGTGTATGGTATTCTTGCTGCACCACCTTGCGATCAATTCAGTTTTGCAAAAACAACAGGCAAACCAAGAGATTTAAAAACTGCTTATGAAATAGTATCTTCTTGTTTAAATATAATTGCAAAATGTCAATATAAATTAGATACTCCTTATGCAAAAAAAACAACTTTACAATTTTGGGCATTGGAAAATCCAAAAGGTTTGTTAAGAAGATTCTTAGGAAAACCTTGTTATGAATTTAATCCCTATGACTTTGGTGATAATTATAAAAAAGCAACTTGTTTATGGGGTTGGTTCAATTTTCCAAAAAAAAACCCTATAGATTGTGATATGCCTAAATTTGACAGAATGAAAAGTAAAGATATACACCCTGAATATTATGGTAAATTTACAAGATTAGAAAGAAGAAGCATGACACCACAAGGATTTGCACAAGCATTTTATAAGGAGAACAAATGAGACAACCTGATTTTCATAAGATGAGATTAATGCTTTGTAAAAACGAAGCACCTGATACACAAGAATACATTATGGACAAAATGGACAAAGATGAGATCATGTATGAGTTCATAAAGGCTTTCGGACATTTTCAAATACCTAAAAAGGAGGTGTAATGAATACTATTATTATATTAGCAATGATATTGATTGTTTATATATTACTTGCAGAACTTTACATAGATCTTAAACAAAGATATACAGATTGGAGAAAAACATGGATATAATGAAGATTATTGATTCTGAAAGATTTATATTCTTTTTAAGATGGTTAGCAGATGAACTAGGTTGGGAAGCAAGTGAAATTATAGGAGTAGTTGAACGACCTAATGGATATCAAAAATGGTATGATTTATATTTAGAGGATAAAGATGAGGTGGTTTAATATTATGGTATATGGTAGTATGATGTTGATCACTGCACTTTTATGGTATTTTATAATATTATTATTTTAAACAAGGAGATAATATGAATTGGTTTTGTAAAACAAAAGAAGCAATAGAGCATAAAAAAACATGTACAAAAAAGTCTTGGGAATGTGGTAAATGTATTTGGATTGATGAATCTTCAAATGCTATGGCTAAACTTGGAACATTTGCACCTAGAAAAATTAATAAACAAACACAAGTGGAAACTCAAGGTAAATTTGATAAATTAGCACAACAGGTTACACATAAACCTGCAGATCCTGATGCACACCCTTTACTTTCTGAAGTTCTGCGTGTTTTTAAGTCAGGGAGAAAATGATGAAAAAAGTTAATTTAAATTGTAGAGGTAATACAATGCCTACAGGCAGAAAATCTGTAAGATCATTTTATGAAGAAATGATTGCAATAGCAAAACAAAACATAGGTAAAACTACTGAGTTTGGTACTGTTATTGATGAAAAATTCATATCTGTTTTAGAAAATAGATTGAACAAACTAAATGTAATATATTAATACAAGGAGATAAACGTGAAAATAGCAAGAATGCACAAGCAAGACTTTGGTAAAATTAGAGCCTTTTTTGATTTACTCACAGGTGATGGATTTACCATAAAGGGCTTTAAAATAATAGAAGGTATAAATGGATTGTTTGTATCTATGCCTTCAGAAAAAAACAAAGATGGTGAATATAATGATACTGTTTATTGTGTTAAAGAGATACGAGAAAAACTTAATCAATTAGCAATCAATCATTATAATGGTTCAGATACTCCAATTCAAGACCATACTGAAATAAACACCAAAGATTCTTCAGACATACCATTTTAGGAGGAAATATGACAACGATAGCACCAAAAGACATAACATTTAGAGATAAACTAAATATTATAATGCAGGAGGAAGAACGTAATGCAGTATGGTTATCTAAGAAATTAGGTTGCAGCCATACACTTGCCTATGGAATGTTAAGTGGTAAATCTACAATAACATCAAGGTATAAGTTCAAAATAAGAGCATTGTTTGGTAGCAAATATGGAATCTAAGAAGTGTCCTAAATGTAAGGTAAAATTACCTTATACTGAGTTCACAAAAAGTGCATACAGGGCTAATGCTTATTGCAAACCCTGTATGTCCACTTACTACAAACAACGTAGCGAAAGAAACAAAAAAAGAAAAGGAAATGCTTGGTGGATATAGTCAATAAAGGTACTTATGCTTATCCTGCAATGTTTCATAAACTAGCAGATGAACTAGCATTGCTTAGATCTGAACTATCTAAAAACTATTATACTTCAGATACAGAAACATATAGAGGTAATAGAGAACATGAAATCTCAAAACGTGGTATATTAGCAGAACTTATTTCAAGAAATTATTTAGATGAACGTAACACTAAATACAAAGCAGCACCAATAGTTTGGATAAAACCATTACCTGAACCTGATATTAAAATAGATATAACTACTTTTGATGTAAAAGGTATGAAAAAAGACAATATATTTATGATCAATCACAAAGCACACAACAATCCTGATAAAAAACCTAATTGGTATTGGTTTGTATATCCTAGACTAGATTATACTGCTACACACTACATAGTTAATAGTAGATCTGTAGATAATTGGGAAATAAAAGAATCAACATACACAAAAGTATATTTTAAGGAGTTATAATGATTTATTTAATAAAAGCAGAAAATACAGATTTATATAAAATTGGTTATACTGAAGGTAGAGTTAAAGACAGACTAAAAGCATTACAAACAGGTAGTCCACATATATTATCTATTGTTGAACAATGTAGTGGCTCTATTGCACATGAAAAACATTTACACGAAGTTTTTGAAGACAATAGAACACATGGAGAGTGGTTTAAGTTTGATAAAGAAACTTTAACAAAAGTTATAGATACAATGACTTCTGCTATAGACACAGAAAAAGATATTGTAGAAATAAAAAAAGTTAGAGATATGTATGAAAGATTTGTACGAGAAGATAGTTGTGATTTTAGAATGCACAATTTTATACTTCTTGCAATTTTAGAGATTCAGTTAGGTAATCATGATATAGCCATACAAAGACTAATGGAATTTAAAACAATGATGTTTGGTGGAACAAGACCTTCAGTTATGCCTGAATTAAATGATAGAATTTATAGAACAAAACAGGAGATATAATGAAATTAAATCACATATATGAAGGTAACAACATAGATGTATTAAAAACATTACCTGATGAATCAATAGATTGTGTAGTTACGAGTCCACCTTATTGGGGATTAAGAGATTATGGTACAGCCACTTGGATAGGGGGTGATCCGAATTGTAATCACATGAGAGATTCTAAAGTTAATCCTTCTGGCAATACCGATACTGGTCACAAAGCAATGTTTGAAAAGGACAATGCTGTAGGTGACGCAATTTATAAATCTGAATGTCCTAAATGTGGAGCTAAAAGAAAAGATCAGCAGTTAGGATTAGAAGATACTCCAGATCAATTTGTTGAAAACTTGGTAAATGTTTTTCGTGAAGTTCGTAGAGTTTTAAAAGATGATGGAACTGTATGGTTAAATTTGGGAGATAGTTATCATCGTTCTGGATCAGATCAGCCAACTCAAAAAGGTATGCTCAATACTTCTGGTATTAATGAAAAATATGGTTGGGATCATAAACACAAAAATAAGTCAATAAATTTAAAACCTAAAGATCTTGTTGGCATCCCCTGGAAAGTTGCCTTTGCTTTACAAGCTGATGG
>FUFK010061413.1_pt1 | contig 22264 bp, 19 predicted proteins | sample 1021851 | NCBI WGS metagenome assembly FUFK01 (sample SAMEA51879418, study PRJEB19060) | metagenome
CCGCCCGTGCCGAACTTGCCGACCAGCAGCGAGATCATGACCAGTGCCGCCCCGGTAGCGGTCAGCCCGAGGCTCACCTGATTGAGAACGGGAAAGGCCATGTCGCGCGCGCCCAGCTGCTGCGGCAGCACGAAATTGATGAGGCCGATCAGCAGTGGCATGGCGACGAAGAAAATCATGATCGTGCCGTGCGTGCTGAACAGTTGCGCGAAATGGTCGGGAGCGACGAGGCCGCCTTCCTGTTCGGTCAGAGTACCGAGCGCCGTGCTCTGGTGCGCGCGCATCACAAAGCCTTCGATGATGCCGCGTGCCATCATGATCAGCGCAAGTGCGATATACATGATGCCGATCTTTTTTGCGTCGGCCGACGTCAGCCAGTTGCGGTAAAGCGGGCCCCACCAGCGCATCCAGGTCAGCAGCAGCACTCCGGCGAACGCGCCCAGCACCAGCACGCTGGCAGCGCCCGCACCCACGATTGTGCTGCTGTTCACATCTCGCAAAAGATCGGTGTAGGGCGTTACGCTCCAGTCGAGATTGCCGAAGATCGGGCTTGTTTGCTGGCTCACTTGTCCGCCCCCGCCTTGTCGGCTTGCGGCAAGCCGGTGCCCCCCCAACGTCCGTCGGAAGACGCTCCGCCGGGACGGTGATATTTCGCAATAATTTGCTGGAACGCGTCCTCCTGCCCCAGCGTCATCATGATCGGCTCCGCACTCTTTTCGAGCCCCAGATCCGTTCGCGCGTCGGCCAGAACGGACTGTCGGCGCAGGGTTGCGTAGCTGCGTTCGTCGAGTGTCGGCCCCCTTGCCCCTTCGGCAACCCATACCGCATAATCCGATGGGGCAAGTGCGCGGACAGTGAATTTCTGACGACCGAAGCCGCTGCCGTTGAACTGGGTGTTTTCGCCCTCTGCCGCGCCTGCCCGAGTGGCGGAAAAATTCAGCTTCGTCGTCATCCCGGGCATGGCGTAGATCTGTCCGGCAAGCGGAGCGATCAGAAAGCTTTGCATGACCGTGTCTGTCGTCAGCGTAATTTCTACCGGCCGCCCGACGGGAACCGCCAGTTCACCGACTGTCGCAACCCCTTCTTCGGGATAGATAAAGAGCCATTTCCAGTCGAGCCCGACGGCTTGAACTTGCAGCGGCTCTGGGCCGAGGGTTTTATAGGGATCGAGCTTTGCGGTGGAATACCACAGCCAGCTAGCGAGTACGATGACGACCAGAACAGGCACACCCCACAGGGCATATTCCAGCTTCTTCGAAAACTCCCACTCAGGTGCGTAGTCGCCGCGTGGCTTTGTGTAACGATAGCGCCAGAGTATGAGGGGCACGCCGACCAGCACCGGAAGGATCACGATCATCGTAATCCCCACCACACGCAACAGGTGCGAAAACTGCTCCTCGGCGACCGGGCCCATGGGCTGGAGAAAGCTCTGCTGCAGGGTGCTGGAGGCCATCGCCGACGTTGCCCCCAAACACGCGAACAGGCCAATCGCCCCTAACTTAATCCAGAACTTGGATCCCGTCCCCACTCATCGCCCCCGGAAAGCCACCTTGTATTCAGCAGCCGGGAGGTCTGATCCAGGCTGACTCTCGATGCGTCACATCCGCGCTAGCATCCGATGCTCGAACTCAGCTCGCTGTAGAAAGCCTGTTCTGTATAGAGCTTGCCGCGTCCTGCACGCCGCCCATGTCGTCGCTTTCAAGAGCGGAACGAGCCGACTGAACATCTTCGGTCAGTCCTGCACGCATATCTTCAGGGAATTCGACGATGTTGTCGTTGATCAGGCGATCAAGGTCTTCCAGGGCAACAGCTGCCTGGGCCCTGTCCAGATTGTCGGACGCAAGGCGTTGCGCAAGCGTTAGCGCTTCGGATTGCGCTTCTGACGAAGTTGCCGACCTATCTTCAAAACCCGGTTGGTCCAGCGTCGACGCTTCGGTCTGCTCTTCCTGCTGTGCCTGTGGGCTGCCACAAGCCGAGAGGGCAAAAACCAGCGGCAGGGCAAGTATCGAGTATTTCACGTTGCGGATCATTGTTTTTCCCGTCCTGTGCGAGGCATGCTCGCGTTAAATGTCGCCGCCAAGTTAGCGGCTGGGGCGTTCACCGCAAGAAATTGTTCCTGAGCAGATCGACCACTTCCCCCGCCCTGCCGTCAAGCACAGCCTTCACCCCGAAAAGGGCCGTCCCGGCAACCTGCGAGGCTTCGATTTTTGGCGGCATGACCAGTTCCATCTGGTTGACCTTCACATCCAGCAGGGCTGGCCCATCGTGGCGCAGCCATGCGTCCATCGCTGGCGCTAGGTCGTCCGCCGTCTCGACGTGCCACCCAGCAAATCCGCAGGCTTCGGCCAATTTGGCGAAGTCGGGATTGTGTAGGCCGGTGAAATGATCGACCAATCCTTCGACGCGCTGTTCCATTTCGACGAAGCCGAAGGAATTGTTGTGAAATACCAGAAGCTTCAGGGCGACGTCTTCCTGCACAAGGGTTAGCAGATCGCCCATCAGCATGGTCAAGCTGCCGTCACCGCACATCGCGATGACCTGACGGTCGGGATAGGCGAGTTTGGCGCCCATCGCCTGCGGCATGCCGCTTGCCATCGTGCCGTGGAGCAGCGTGTTGAGAAAGCGTCTCTTGCCGTTGGCCCTCACATGCCGCAGCATCCAGACCATCGACGTGCCTGCATCCGAAACGATGATCGCGTCGTCTGCCGCCTTCTCGTCGAGCATGTTGGCCACGAATTGTGGATGGATCAGAGAAGGATCGCTTTCCTCGCCTTCCTTTTCGTAACCTTGCAGGTCTTCGTGCCACTGTGTGAGATGCGCTTCCAGATGGCTCGCATCAGATTTTTCCGCAACCAGCGGCACTAGTGCCGCCATAGTCGTCTTCGCGTCTCCGACAAGGCCGAGATGGATGGCGGATCTTCGCCCAAGATGCGTGGGATCGATATCGATCTGGGCGATCTTTTTGGCGTCTGGATAGTACTGAGTATAGGCAAAGTCGCAGCCGAGCGTGATCACAAGATCCGCATCTTCCAACGCTTCCACGCCCGCCTTATTACCGAGAATGCCGTTTACGCCGACATTGTACGGGTTGTCGGGTTCGAGGAATTCTTTCGCCCGCGTCGTGTGCACCATGGGCGCTTTCACCTTTTTACAGAAGGCGATGATTTCCTTGCGTGCATCGCGCGCGCCGATCCCGGCATAGACGGATACCTTGGCCGCGCCATCCACCAGCGCAGCCAGTTCGGCCATTTCGGAATCATTCGGGCGGCAAACGGGATGCGGGCGGTGGACCTGCCAATCCATTGCATCATCATCGGTTTCGGTAAACATGTCGCCATTGACGATGACGACAGCCACACCCTTTTTCGTGAGCGCAGCCTGCGCCGCCTTGGTGACGATGCGGCGCGCCTGCGAAGGATGAGAGATATATTCGCAAAAATGCGAATGCTGCTCGTAGATCTTCTTCTGGTCGACTTCCTGCGGGAAGTTAAAGCCGCTTTCGGTACGCGCAACGTCCGACGCGATCAGCACGACCGGCGCCCCGTTGCGATGGCTTTCATAAATGCCGTTGACGAAATGTAGCGAGCCAGGACCGCATGTGCCGGCGCAAACCGACAGCTCTCCTGTCATGTAGGATTCCCCGCCAGCGGCAAAAGCGCCGGCTTCCTCATGACGGACACCGATCCAGCGTAGATCGCTCTTGGCCACCGCGGTGGTGAAATGATTGATCGTATCGCCAGGAATGCCGTAAACCCGCTTCGCACCTGCTTTCTCCAGAGCGTCCACCACGATCTGCGCCACATTTTTCGACATGTTCATTCCCTCGGAAGATTGGCTGTCCGGGTTGCTTTACGCGCGCGGCTTCAACTCACACGCTGCGAAACGATCTTCCCGTCTTTCAGAACAATAGCTGTTCCGCGTTGCAGAGGTTCCCAGCCTTGGGGATCCAGGGGCACCGATGCGAAAAGGTAGAGCGGTCCCGATATTTCGTCGATCTTCGCCCCCGTGGCATTCCAGCTGTCACCAAGGTTTTTAACGTCGAAATAGCGAATGTTCAGGCCAGGCTCGCGTGGGTCGGTCAATCCGTGCTCTGTTTCGAAGCGGCGTCGGTCCGCATGAACGAACAGATGTTCGCCATCGAAAAATAGGAAGTTGGAGCTTCCCAGTTCGCGCATTTCCGACGCAAAGCGCGCAAATACGTCAAACCGCGCCTCCGCTGTGATCGAGCCTGCCGTGCGCAACCGGTCGAGAAGCATGAGGAACGCCAATTCGGAATCCGTGTCGCCAATGCGGTGAGGGATCCATTTGCGAGCTTCATCAAGCTCCTCGATGCCCGGCAAATCTCCATTATGCGCAAAGGCATGGCGCTTGCCCTTCATAACTCGATCGAACGGATGCGTATTGGCCAATGCGGGCTTTCCCGACGACGCTCTGCGCACATGCGCCATCAAATGCTTGGACGGCCTCTCGTGGCGAACGACCATCCGCGACAATTCGCTGGTGGCGGCAGGGTTGGGCTCGCGGAACAGATAGGCATCGCGGTCCTGGGCAAAAAGGATACCCCATCCATCGCGATTGCGATGCTTCTCGCCACCTTCTGCCGCGAAGAGATCAAGTTCGTAGCAGACCGTGTGCGGTACAGATGCACTCATCGCAAACAGTTCACACATCGATACCTCTCCAATTCGTCGATCGTGGACATTCGCGCCAAGTGACGCTTATTCCAAACAGGCTTATCGTTTTATCGGGCGACCGGAAGGCGACGCGCTTTCGCCCTCTGCTCGTGCTGAGATTGCCCCGCTCACTATAACATTCTGATAAGCATAGGGAATTTCTATACCCACCTCGTCAAAGCGCTTCTTGATCTGTTCCAGCAGGTCATATTCAACCGCTTTGGCTGTAGAGGAATCAGCGCACCAGGCCCGCAGGGACAGGTCCACGCTGGATCCGCCGAGATTGACCACCGGGCATCCCACAACCTCGACGACATCGTCATGCCCCTGCGCCAGTTCCAGCACGATCGCCCGCGCCCTCTCAACATCGGAATCGTAACCTATGGAAATCGTCGGTGAGAGCATCACCCGGGGATCGACGGAGGACAGGTTGATCATGATCTGGTTGGCGATCGTTCCGTTCGACAATACGATCCGCCGATTGTCGAAGGTTCGCAGCACGGTGTAACCGAGCGACAGATCCTCCACTATACCGGTCTCTACCCCGGTAGGCGTGGTCAGCTGCAGGCGGTCGCCCCTTCTGAAGGGCTTGTAGATGACGAGACTGATTCCGGACACGAGGTTGCCCAGCGTCGATTGCGCAGCAAACCCGACGACGACCGAAACGATACTGACGCCCGCCAGCAGCGAAGTCGTCACCTTGTTGAGAGACGGAACGACATGTGAAAAGATCAGCGCGAGAACGATCCACATGATGAAGGTTCCGAGGTGCTGGATGAAGCTGACTGTCATCCGGTCGATCCGCTCGTTCGGATCATGATCGATGACCGTCTTGAGCGTTCGGCGAACGATCCAGCTTAACATCATACCGATGGCAATAAATACGACCCCGAGCCCAATCGCGCCCCACAGGTGGGTCGGATCAAGATAGTGCGTCAGATCGGTCAGCCAGTGCCACGAGGCCTCGCCGGCTTCGGGCAACGGCGATGCGGTCGGGGTCGGCGAGGGAGAGTTCGTCGAAAAGGGAAATATCATGTGGCCGGTTTGAACGTATCGGGATCGGCCATCCGCCAATATTCAGCGAAAGCGGTATCTTCCGGCTCATGTAACAGCTTGCCTGGCTCAACCTCATGCACGATCTGCGACCACGGGATCATCTCGGCATTGTTCTTCCATTGACGCAAGTGCTGCGGCGTGAAGTCGTCCGGCGATTCCAGGCCGCAGGCAACAACGATATCGTGCAGGCTGTCAAGCGTCTTCGACTGGAAGTTGGCTACGCGCTGCGCCTTTTCCGGAATGACGAGGCCCCGCTGGCGTGCTGGCGAACTTGTTGCAACGCCCGTCGGGCAGGTCCCGGTATGGCACCGTAGCGACTGGACGCAGCCGAGCGAAAACATAAAAGCCCGCGCCGCATTGCACCAGTTGGCGCCGAGCGCTGCGTTCATGGCAATGGCGGAACCGGAAAACACCTTCTCCGATGCAGCCAGCCTGATCTTGTCTTTGAGGCCTGTGCCGATCAGCGCATTGTTGACGTAATGGAGCCCGATACGCAGTGGTAGCCCCACGTGATCGGACAGCTCGAGGGGCGCCGCCCCGGTCCCGCCACCCCCGCCATCCACGACGATGAAGTCGATATAAATACCGCTGTCAAGCATCGCCTTGCAAATGGCGAAGACCTCGTGCGGCATGCCGACACAAAGCTTGATGCCGACTGGTTTGCCGCCGGAAAGCTCGCGCATTTTTGCTGCGAATTCGAGCATCTCCCTCGGTGTTGAAAATGCCGAATGACCAGGAGGTGACAGGCAATCCTCATTGGCCGGCACCTGGCGCGTCTTGGCGATCTCCTCGGTAACCTTGGCAGCCGGCAGCAATCCGCCATGGCCAGGCTTGGCTCCCTGNCTCAACTTGATCTCGGTCATCTTCACCTGATCGTGCTGTGCCTTGTCGCGGAAGCTTTCCGGATCGAAATTACCGTCGTCGCTGCGGGCACCGAAATAGCCGGAACCCAATTCCCAAACGATGTCGCCGCCATGTTTGAGGTGATAGGGTGACAGCCCGCCTTCGCCGGTATCGTGATAGAAGTCGCCCATCTTCGCGCCCATGTTGAGCGCCTCGATCGCGTGGTTGCCAAGCGCTCCGAAGCTCATCGCGCTGATGTTGAGACGGGCCGCATCATACGGCTTGCTGCACTGTTCGGTCCCTACCGTAACCCGCGTCCGCTTTGGCGCTTTGGGGTTCGGATTGATCGAATGGCACAGCGCCTCGTATTCTTCCGAGTATACGTCCAGTTCGGTCCCGAAGGGGTGGGCATCCTCCTGATGCTTCGCACGTGCATAAACAAGCGAGCGGGCGACGCGGTCGAACGGGCGGCCATCCAGCGGGCCCTCAACGATGTAACTACGCAGAAAGGGGCGGAGATCTTCGAACAGCCAGCGAAAACGGGCGCTCAGCGGATAGTTTCGCCTCAGCGAATGGCTGGTCTGAACCATATCCCACAGCGCTATAAGCATCAGGGGGACAACGACGACGAAGCCCCAGTAAAACCCCTTGGAAATCAACGCACCCAGAAGAGCGAGAGCAACTGTAAGAGCGAATGGGACCCAGAAGCCGAGATTTCTCTCCACGCCCTTGTCTGCAAACAATCCCCGCACCAGCATGCCAAACGCCCCTTTTTCGCTCTTCCGCCAAGCGGTAGAGTTCACAACCGCTATCTGTAAAGGCGGAGGACGCGCTACGGTTCCTCATCCGGTGAGGCAAGGGTGGTGTCGAATGCGTTGAGCCTGCCGGTATCACATTCACCAAAATGGTAATCAGCATGCACGGCTGGGCACGTGGCGCACCCGGCATGAAAGTGATGGGCACTCACACTGTTGGGAGATTTCTGTGAGACGGCAGATTTAATACTGCTTTGCGCCACAAACTTGGCCAATCATCGTCTCGATAGAATTTGCTATGTGCGGCAACGCGCGATTGATGGACGACCATCCTCTGATCGCAAAAAGCCTATCATTCTCGCGTAAGAAGCTAGCGCCGGTATCTTTCGTCGTTGGAGGTGACACATACCTTCATCTAGTGAAGAAGAGCTTCACCCCAGTTTGGCAAAGTTGGCCACCCCCGGTGCCGGCTGTCGTGAGTGGCGTATCGGTGCGGGAGACAGCCCGCCAAGCCCCCCCCGCCGCATCGACAACCTTCGAAAGCCTGTCATCATCGATCCGGTAATAGACAAGCTTGGCATCCTTGCGGGTCTTCACCAGGCCCGCATTCCGAAGCACCGCCAGCTGCTGCGAAAGCGTCGGCTGGCCGATCTCTGCCGCGTCGTCGATTTCGCCGACATTGCGCTCCGTCCCGGTCAGCGCCTGCATGATACGCAAGCGCACGGGATGAGCGAGGGCTTTCAAGGCTTCGACAAGCGCATCGTCGGTCATTTGCGAGCCCCTCGCTTGGTTTCCTTCATGAACCAGTCGGTCTGGCCCTTGGCGGAGAATACCGTATCCAGCGATGCGTCGGGCTGAGCCAATAGGGCTTCTCCGGGCGCCCAGTTTGCAGGGGCCAGGACTGGCCCGTTGTCTACTGCCTGAAGAGCATCGAGCGTTCGCAACATCTCCGGGGTCGAACGGCCCACATTGGCAGGATAGCAGGTCATTGCACGGATCACCCCGCTCGGGTCGATGAAGAACGTCGTGCGCACCGTCGCGCTGTCATTATCGTTCGGCGCGACCATGCCGTAGGCTCGCCCAATCACGAGCGTCGGGTCCTCAACGATCGGAAAACGCACCTCGACGTCATAACGATCGCGGATCAGCCGCAGCCATGCGAAGTGCGAAAAAAGGCTGTCGACGGAAAGCGCCATCAGAGCGCAGTCGCGCGCTTCGAACTCGCCCGCTGCCTCAGCCAAAGCGACGAACTCGGTCGTGCATACCGGCGTGAAATCGGCCGGGTGCGAGAACAGGATCAACCACCGCCCCCGGTAATCGGAAAGGCGAACATCTCCTGTCGTGCTTCGCGCAGAGAAGTCTGGCGCCCCATCTCCGATACGCAGTCCCGCGCATGGCGCTGCTCGCTCACCATCGGCTTTGATCGTGTCTGTCATCGGACCCTCATACCACTTGACAGACCAATAGCAACACATATAAACAGTTTATGTAATTGAATGGAGATGCCGCTATGGCTGGAGATCAAAGCCTCAATCGCGCCACTGCACAGATCGAACGCGCGCAAGCCGACAAATGCCTGCGCCCCTCGATTGCAGGATTTTTCGACGAAGCGACGAATACCGTGTCGTATGTCGTTCACGACCCCAAGACGGATGAAGCGGCGATCATCGATTCGGTTCTGGACTTCGAGGCGGCGTCAGGACGCACCTCGAACGGCTCGGCAGACCGGATTATCGAGTATGTCAATTCTAATAATCTGAAAGTGACTTGGCTGATCGAGACGCATGCCCATGCCGATCACATTTCATCTGCGCCCTACCTACAGGAACGGCTCGGCGGGAAGCTGGCTATCGGACGCGACATCATCCGTGTGCAGGAGGTGTTCGGCAAGCTCTTCAACGCAGGCACCGATTTTGAGCGCGACGGATCGCAGTTCGACAAGCTGTTCGAGGATGGCGAGACGTTCAGGATCGGCGAGCTCGAGGGCATCGCTCTCCACGTTCCCGGTCACACGCCTGCCGATATGGCGTTCATCATCGGTGACGCCGCGTTCGTAGGCGATACCATCTTCATGCCGGACTTCGGGACCGCACGCGCCGATTTCCCCGGCGGTGACGCGGGACAACTGTTCCGTTCGATCCGTCGGCTGCTTTCCCTTCCGGACGAGACACGACTGTTCCTGTGCCACGACTACAAGGCGCCGGGACGCGACGAGTATGCTTGGGAGACCACGGTCAAACAGCAGCGCGAGGAGAATGTGCATGTGAAGGATGGCGTCACCGAAGAGGACTTCGTCGCCATGCGGACCGACCGCGACAAGACGCTCTCCATGCCCAAGCTGATCATGCCTTCGGTGCAGGTCAACATCCGCGGTGGGCGGCTGCCTGACCCGGAAGAGAACGGCGTCAGCTACATCAAGATTCCGGTCAACGCGGTATGACGTTGCCCGGTTTTCCCGAAGCCGCACCCCTTGCCGGACTGGCGGGCGGAGTTCTGATCGGCCTTGCTGCGGCGGTCATGCTGCTGGGCCTTGGCAGGATCGCTGGCGTTTCCGGCCTTGCTGCCAAGGCAGTCGGGCTCGGCGGCAGCGGCATTGCCAGGGGCGGTGCGTGGATGTTTATCGTCGGCCTGCCGCTGGGTGCGCTGATCGTGATGCTGGCATCCGGTGGAATCAACGCCACCTTCGCCAGCCCGGTTGTCCTGGCGATTGCGGGTCTGGTTGTGGGCGTCGGCACGCGCCTCGGCAGCGGCTGCACCAGCGGGCACGGGGTTTGCGGCGTCAGCCGCCTGTCGGCGCGATCGATCGCCGCCACTGTGACCTTCATGGCCACGGGTATTGCGACCGTCGCGATCATGAACGCCTTCGGACTGGAGGTGTTGTGATGCGGATCGCTCTCACCTCGATCGTCTCCGGCGTCCTCTTCGGCGCTGGGCTGGCCCTAGGCGGTATGACCGACCCAGCCCGCGTGCGCGGCTTCCTCGACATCTTCGGAGACTGGGATCCCACGCTGGCCTTCGTGATGGGCGGAGCCGTCATCGTCATGGCGATCGCGTGGCGGATCGTGCCGCGCCTGGCCGAACCAATTTTTGCCGAAGAGTTTCACCTGCCGACCAAATCCGATCTCACCCCTCGTCTTATAGGCGGGGCAGCCCTGTTCGGTATTGGCTGGGGAATTGCCGGACTGTGTCCGGGCCCTGGAATTACTGCTCTTGTGATCGAACCTGCGGCGGCCGCGATATTCGTTGTTGCGATGCTTGCAGGCATGGCTGTTGTCCGGCTTTTTGAAGGAGGATCGTCATGAAGCTCGCACATGTAAGCGAGACGTTCGCCGTCTCTCCTCAACTTAAACCCAGCGACATGCGCGGACTTGCCGATGCTGGATTTAAGGGTGTGATCTGCAACAGACCGGACGGCGAAGAGCCGAACCAGCCCACGGTCGCATCAATGCAGGACGCCGCCGAAGCCGCCGGGTTGGGCTTCCACCATATTCCGGTCTCGGGCGGCGCGTTTCCGCCGGACGTGGTCGAGGCATTCGCCAAGGTTCGCGAGCAGGCGGACGGGAAGGTGCTCGCTTACTGTCGAACCGGGACCCGTTCCATCACGCTCGATGCACTCGCCAACATCGAGAATGAAACAGCCGACGAGCGCATCAAACGCGCAGAGCGCGCCGGGTACGATCTGTGCGGCTTGCGCGACCGGCTCGGCGAATAACGAAAAAATACTGGAGAGTTTGTCATGGCCCGAAGCCTCAAATACGAAGTCGTTATCATCGGAGGCGGTTCGGCAGGGATCGCAACCGCATCGTCGATGCTGAAGCGGCGTGCTTCGCTCGACATCGCCATCGTCGAGCCGAGCGAAGATCACTACTACCAGCCCGGCTGGACGATGGTCGGCGGGGGCGTTTTCGCCGCACCTGCCACGCGCCGCACGACGGCGAGCGTGATGCCGACGCAGGCTACCTGGCTCAAGCAAGCCGCCGCCTCGTTCCAACCCGAAAGTAACCAAGTCACTCTCGCGGACGGCACGACGATCACCTACCGGGTTCTGATTGTAGCCCCGGGGATCCGGCTTGCCTGGGAAAAGATCGACGGTCTGGAGGAAGCGCTCGGCAAGAACGGCGTTACGTCCAACTATCGCTATGATCTCGCTCCCTACACGTGGGAGCTCGTGCGTAATCTCAAATCGGGCCGGGCGATCTTCAGCCAGCCGCCGATGCCCATCAAATGCGCAGGTGCGCCGCAGAAAGCTATGTATCTGTCGTGCGATGCCTGGCTAGAGCGCGGCGTCCTGACGGATATCGACGTCGAGTTCCGCAATGCCGGCGGTGTCCTGTTCGGCGTGAAGGAATACGTCCCGGCGCTATTGGAGTATGTCGAGAAATACAGCATCGACCTCAAACTCAACCAGACGCTCGTCGCGGTCGACGGCCCCGGCAAGAAGGCCGTCTTCAAGACCGAAGCCGGTGAAGAGACGGTCGAGTTCGACATGCTCCACGCGGTGCCTCCGCAGGTTGCCCCGCAGTTCGTTGCCGATAGCCCGCTCGCGAATGCCGAAAGTGGCTTTGTCGATGTCGACAAGTTCACGCTTCAGCATGTTCGCTATCCCAATGTCTTTGGTCTGGGTGATGCAGGGTCCACACCGAACGCCAAGACGATGGCCGCTGCGCGTAAGCAAGGGCCGATCGTCGCAGTCAATGCGCTCGCCCAGCTGGATGCAAAGCAGCCCGTGACCGACTACGATGGCTACGGCTCCTGCCCGCTGACCGTCGAACGTGGAAAGATCGTTCTCGCCGAATTTGGATATGACGGAAAGCTTCTGCCGAGTTTTCCGAAGTGGGTGATCGACGGCACGCGACCCCGCAAGCTGAGTTGGCTCCTCAAATCTGAAGCGCTGCCGTGGATCTACTGGAACGGCATGCTCAAGGGCCACGAGTGGCTGGCAAAGCCGCAAATGAAACAGGCGGTGTAACCCGGGGATGATCGACACCCTGCATCTAGGCCTCGGTGCACTTTCGGGCGCGCTCGTAGGCTTTACGCTCGGGCTTGTTGGGGGCGGCGGGTCGATCCTTGCCGTTCCACTGATGGTCTATCTGGTGGGTGTGAACAGCCCGCATGTCGCCATCGGCACAAGTGCGCTGGCTGTCGCTGCCAATGCCGCAACTGGCCTGTTGCAGCATGCCCGCGACCATAATGTACGGTGGCGGTGCGGCTTCATGTATGCAGGCGCGGGCATCGTTGGCGCGTTGGCTGGATCGACACTGGGCAAGAACTTCGACGGCCAGAAGCTGCTGTTCCTGTTCGCTCTCCTGATGATCATGGTCGGTGCGCTCATGCTCCGCAGCCGCAAGGCGGAAGGAACGCCGGGGGCTGCGTGCAATCGCCGCAACGCGCCCAAGGTTCTTGGATATGGGCTGGGCACAGGCGCTTTCAGTGGATTTTTCGGCATTGGCGGTGGCTTCCTGATCGTTCCGGGCCTGATTGCCTCGACCGATATGGTCATGATCAACGCGGTCGGAACAAGTCTGATCGCCGTCACGGCCTTTGGGCTCACTACGGCGGCGAACTATGCGCTGTCCGGGCTAGTCGATTGGGCGTTGGCAGCTGTCTTCATCCTCGGCGGTATCGGTGGAGGATATTTTGGAACGCGGCTGGCGAAAAGATTGTCGGGCGGCGGCCAACTCAAAACAGTCTTCGCTGGTCTCATCTTCGTGGTGGCAATCTATATGCTCTGGAAGAGTTGGAACGCGTTATAACCGCGATCTCTCGTAAAGATGCCCGCTGAATGAGATCGAAGCTCTGATCGCGTAGGGGATGGCGATTGCGAGAGTTGCCGCGAGATCAGGATATCCGAAAAGACCTCTTACCGCTGAAGTTACACCCTTCAGATTCCGAGCGGCCGGACCGAAATTGCGCGCCTACTTGTCGCCCGCAAGTAGCTCCCGATAAAGTGGAGACGCGGCAGCATTTGTGGGATTTCCGAAAGTCGACTTAGTGTACCTTCGCCCAAAGCGGACAGTTTCCAAGAGCCCCAGAAACTATCATGAGGCGCCCATCACATTGCTGTCGGATGAATACGAAAACCCCAGTATTCTGCGGATTTCCGCTGATGGTGCACCCGACATGAAGATGATGGGCGCTCAGATTATTGGGAAATTTCTGTGAAACGGCAGAAGTAATGGCTACTTTGCGCCCCCATTTCGGACATTTTAGGGGCTATTATAGAGTCCCACAAGCAGTCATGCAGAATTGGCGTTTCGCATATCTAGCGGACCAAAAAGTGGCTTCAGCCTTGGTAGGCTGGTTAGTCTGACAGGGGAGCATACCTCAAAAAATTGGTCGCACACGCGGAGAGCATTCTACGCGTATGATCTACCTCTGCCGTTACCAGCCCGGTGGGAGTTGGCACCATTTTCGCTTCGGGCGGGAAGGTGCCGTAACCGGCGAACAACGCATGCCAGCTCATACTCGCATAGTGCGGATTGCCATCGTGTTGGCGCAGGTTGACCTCGCGCAGGTCCTCATGGGTGAACCAGGCGGTAATCATGCCTTTCAGATTGTCCGACAGCGCGTCGTTGGCCGCATTGTCGCGCCAGTATTGCGTGTCGCTGCGCTGATTGAGCCGGTAGTGCGCGACGATGTAGTCGCGAATTCCTTCGTATTTGGCAGCGATGTGCTGGTTGAACATATCGCGATGCGCTGGCCCGTAGCCGCCTTTCTCGTAGGCATCGGCAAAATCGAGCGCAGTGGCAATGACGATGTGCAACGCGGTCGCCTCGAGTGGCTCGATGAAGCCTTGCGACAGGCCGGCAGCGAGACAATTGCCGGTCCAGCTCTCGGCGATCCGACCAACCCGCATCTCCAGAATACGCGCTTCGCCTTCGTCCTGCATCCCGATCGCTTCGCGCAGTTCCGCTTCGGCGTCCTCGTCGGATACGTATTTCGATGAATAGACGTAGCCATTGCCGACCCGCGTCGTCAGCGGGATCGACCACCGCCATCCGGCGCGCATCGCGATACTGTCGGTCTGCGGCTTGAAGCGGGCACTATGCGCAGAAGGCAGAACCACCGCGCGATCGTTGAACAGGTTGTCGCCGAACGGAATGAACTGTGCACCCACCGTCTGTTGCGCTAGGACCGAGCGGAAGCCGGAGCAATCGACGAAGATGTCGCCCTCGATCCGTGTCCCGTCCTCGCAGAGGAGCGCGGCGATCTCGGTCTGGGCATCCTGCTCCACATCGGTCACCCTGAGGGGCCGGTGCAATACGCCGCGTTCGGTCGCCCAGTCGCGGAGGAACTGACCCAGCTTGTGCGCATCGAAGTGGTAGCCGTAACTTGGCATGAAGGGGAAGTTGTCCCGCGGGTGCGGACCCCTGTCCCCTTCCGCCAGGACCTTAGCGAGAAACCAGTCGTCGGGATGGGCGGGCACATCGAAACCCCGCCGGCGAAGCGCGCAATTATGCACAAAACCCGGTTCGGTATGCAGGTCGACGGGCCCCGGAAAGGGGTGGAAATAGCTCTCGAAACCCGGCCGCTCGCTCCAGCCGATAAAGCGGATACCGAGCTTGTAGGTGGCATCGCACGCCGCCATCCAGTCGGCTTCGTCGATGCCGAGATGGTCGAAGAACGCTTTCAGCTGCGGGGTCGATCCCTCTCCGACACCGATTATCCCGATTTCGGGACTTTCGACGACGGTGACCTTTCCGCCGCGCGAATGCCAGCGGTGGTGCAGCAGGCAGGCGGTGATCCAGCCCGCGCTGCCCCCACCCAGCACTACCATGTGTGGAGGTTTGCTCTCTGTCACCCCTCGATCGGTACCAGCCGAACGGCAAAACCGCCACCGGGAGCCATGCGCAGGTCGAGGCGATCGGTCGCCGTCAGGTCGCGTTGCTCGATGACGATATCGAAGCGGGTGGGGCCTTCGAAATGCGCCGTTGCCGCATCACGGTAGATCTCAGCACGATAGGACGTGCCCGGATCGAGGAAATCGAGCGCGAGCGAGACCGATCGTTCGCTCGCATCGGTGCCGCCACCGATATACCATTCGGCGCTGTTGCGGTCCTTGCGTGCGGTAACCACGTAATCCCCAACCTCACCCTCGAGGATGCGGCTTTCGGCCCAGTCGGCCGGGACGTCCTTGATGAACTGAAAGGCATCCTTGTGCTCGGCATAGTGCTCGGGCAGATCGGCGGCCATCTGGATCGGGGAGTAGACCAGAACATATTCGGCCAGGGCGCGCGCCATGGTCATCTGCAGGGGTTGGCCGCGGCCCTCCAGGCTGAGGATTCCCGGCGTGTAATCCATCGGGCCTGACAGCAGGCGGGTGAAAACCATCGTCGGAATATGGTCCGGACCGTTCGCCGGAACGCCCCAGGCGTTGAATTCCATGCCCCGCGCACCCTCGCGGCTGACCCAGTTGGGATAGGTGCGCCTGAGCCCGGTATCCTTGACCGGCTCGTGCGGATTCATCGCGATTTTGCGCTTCGCCGCTTCCTTCACGACTTTCAGGTGGTGGCGCTGCATCACCTGGCTTTCGGTGCATTCGCGCGTCTCGCGCCCATCGGGATGCACGTAGCGCAGGTTGCAGGCGTCGGTGACGTAGCCGGACTTGATGGTCTTCACCCCGCGTGCGGCCATCAGGTCGAGCCCGGCTTCAAGCTGGCTTTCGTAGTTGCCGACGTCGCCGCTGGTCTCGTGATGGCCCACGATCGGCACGCCCTTTTCGGCAGCGTAGCGGGCGAGTTCCTCAAAGTCGTAATCGGAATAGCTTTCGGTGAAACTGAATTCGCTGCCGTTGAAGAACCAGTTTCCGTCCCAGCCGATATTCCAGCCTTCGACCAGCACGCCCTTGAACCCATTTTCCGCAGCGAAGTCGATGTAGCGCTTCACGTTCTCGGTGGTGGCACCGTGCTTCGGGCCCGAACCCCAGGTTTCCTCATCGAGGTGGAGCGACCACCATACACCGACATATTTGTGCGGTTTGAACCAGCTGACATCACCGAGCCTGTTCGGCTCGTTGAGGTTGAGCTCCACGAGGCTCTCGGCAAGGCCCGCGGCGTCGTCGGTGACGCGGATCGTGCGCCATGGCGTCGCAAAGGGCAGGTCGCGCTCGGCACGTGCCGCGCCTGAGCCCGTGGGCGCCAGTGTTGCACGGAAATTGGTCCCGGTGGTGCGCTTGATCCACATCCCTGCGAAATCGACCAGCGCAGCCTCGTGAATGGCAACATGCGTGCCATCGTCCATGCGGAAGGTGATCGGCGTGTGCGCCATCGACACCGCGTCGATTGGCGTTTCTTCGTAGAGATATTCGTAGCGGTTCCACTCGCCACCGGGAATCCACCAAGCCGTGCCGTCCTGCGCGAGATTGAATTCGGTCAGCTCATCGGCGACCCGCAGTGTCTCAGGCATGCTCCGGTCGTCGAAGACATAGCGAAAGGCGACTGCATCTTCGAACACGCGGAAGGTCACGCCGAAACGCCGCTTTTCGTCGCTCTCCTCCTCGAACCGGACGGTCAGTTCGTTGTGATGATCGCGAACGAAGCGTTGCTCGCCCCACGGCTGCTCCCATGTTTCGTCATGGCTTGCCCGCGTCGCGCCGGTAATGGCGAGGCGCCGTTCGAGCTTGTCCTGATCGGTCAGCAGGAAACCGAGCCGGCTTTCCGTGAAGACGGCGTTGCCTCCCTTGTCGATGCGGTAGAAAGGCCGGCCCTCGCCGTTGACATCGACCGTGACGGTGATGGTGCCATCGGGCGAAGCCACGACTTCTTCGGCCAGCGCAGGTGCGCCAAACATCATGGCAAGGGAGGCGAGGAGGGGCAGGAATTTCATAATTCAATCACCATGGCGCTGAGGGGGGGCAGGTTGGCCGAAGTCGCCCCGTTGATGGCGGCCAGCACAGATCCGGTCGCAAGGTCGCCGGGCGCCGCAGCCGTCCCGGGCCCCAGATTGAACAGGCAGCGAACCGTCTGGTTTTGTGCGCGGCGTTCGATAACGAACAGGCCGCCAACAGTTTCACAGCGCACGACGGCGCCGTGATGCAGTGCAGGGGTCGCGCGCCGCAGGCTCAGCATTGCGCGGGTATGGTGGAGGAGCGAAGCATCGTCGCCCTCCTGCATCTCGACCGAACTGGCAGCGTTGTCCTTACCGACGGGCAGCCAGGGTTCGCCCTCGGTAAATCCCGAATGTGCGGAGGATGCCTCCCAGGGCATCGGTGTTCGTGCGCCATCACGGCTGAGCGTAAGCGGCCAGTTGGCAATGGCTTCGGGATCGTGGAGCTGTTCGAACGGAATATCGACCTGTGTCAGGCCCAGTTCCTCGCCGTAATAGAGGATGATGTTCCCGCGCAGGCAGACGAGCAGCATCATCTTCATCCGCGCCGCATCGGCGCGCTGGGCCGGCTTCCACCAGCGGCTGACGGCCCGGGGCGCATCGTGGTTTTCAAATGCCCAGCTCGGCCAGCCTACTCCCTCCTCGTCCGGCCATTCGGCCAGCGCGGCGCAAATCGAGCCGGGGGTCAGTTCTTCGGCATAGAGGAAATTGAAGCCGTAGGCCGAGTTGAGATGCTCCTCGCCCCGGGTGAAAGCCTTCATTTCCGCCTCGGCCTCGTCCCCGCCGACTTCGGCGACGGTGAAAATCCCGTCGTATGCGTCGGTCAGCGCGCGGATCCGCGCGATGAAAGCCGGGATGTCGGGATGCGACATGTTGTACTTCTTGAGCTGGAAATCGAACGGTCGCGAACGCGGCCTGTCTGTTGCCGGAGCGGGCGGATTGTCGCGCAATTCCGGGTCGTGCATCGCGAAGTTCAGCGCATCGATGCGGAAGCCGTCGACCCCGCGATCGAGCCAGAACCGCATCGCTGCAAGCATGGCATCCTGCACCTCGCGATTGTGCATGTTCACCTGCGGCTGCGAATTCAGGAAATTGTGCAGGTAGTACTGACCGCGCCGCGCATCCCAGGTCCACGCCGGGCCACCGAAGACTGACTGCCAGTTGGACGGCGGAGATCCATCGGGCTTGGCATCGGCCCACACGAACCAGTCCGCTTTCGGGTTGGTCCGACTCGACCGGCTTTCAACGAACCACGGATGCTCGTCCGATGTATGCGAATAGACCTGATCGATCAGCACCCTGAGCCCAAGCTCGTGCGCGCGGGCGATAAGCGTATCGAAATCCGCCAGCGTGCCGAAGATCGGATCGACGTCGCAATAGTCTGCAACATCATAGCCGAAGTCCTTCATCGGCGAAGTGAAGAAGGGCGAAATCCAGATGGCATCGACGCCGAGCGAGGCGACATGCCCCAAGCGCTGCGTGATACCGGGCAGATCGCCGATCCCGTCACCGTTGGAATCCTGAAAGCTGCGCGGATAGATCTGGTAGATTGCCGCACCCTTCCACCAGGGCCGATCGGTTGCCTGGGCGGCACCGGCCTCGAATGCGTCGGCGCTGCTCATTCTGCCACCTCCGAGACGCGGCATACGGCCCAGCCGAAGGCGGGCAGCGTCAGCGCGGCGCTCCCCGGGGCGGAAACCTTCGCCGGGCACGTACCGGCCAGTTCGTCGAAGCTGCGGGCATCGTAGCCTACGACGATGTTGGCGCTGCGTTCTGCATCGGACGTGTTGAAGGCTGCAAGATATTCCTCGCCCGTGTCCGGGTCGAAGCGACTGACGGCGAAGATGCCCGGTTCCTGATCGTAGTGCCGCACAACCTGCCTCCCGCGCGAAAGCGCCGGGTTCGTGCGGCGGATGGCGGAAAACTGCACAATCAGTTCGAACAGGGGGTGGCTTTCGTCGAAATTGCTTTGCGCCGTGGTTGCATCGGTGCCGATCAGGTCGTTGTCGTTGTAGCTGGCCGTGCGGGAGGGGAACATGTCTTCGCGCGCGGCTTGGTCGTTACCATCGCCGACAAAGCCCTGTTCGTCGCCGTAATATATTACCGGGCTGCCCCGCAGGGTCAGCAGCATTGCATGCGCAAGCTTCACGCGCGCGAGCAATTCCTCCTGCCCGATCTCGGGCCGATCCGCCTTCACGAGGGTCGAGAAACGGCCCATGTCATGGTTGCCGAGGAAGGTCGGTAATGCGAGCGCGGCCTCTTCGCCGCCTGCATACAGCACGTCGCCATCGAACATTTCTGTCAGAACTTGCGTGCCTTTGCCCTGGCCCACGGTTTCGCGCAGCGCCTGTGCGAAGGCGAAATCGAGCACGGCCGGGAAGCCGTCGCGCCGCGTATATTGCGCAATATACCCATTGTCGGGTGTGTCACGATAGACCTCGCCGAAGATATGGAAGTTGGGAATACCTGCTTCGTCCGCGATTTTCTGCATGGCCGGAACGAAGGCCTGCCAGAATTCCGGGTTCACATGCCGCGCGGTGTCGACGCGGAACCCGTCGATCCCGAAATCGCGGATCCAGTTTGCGTAGATTTCGATCATCCCTTCGACGACGCGCGGGTGCTCGGTAAACAGATCGTCGAGACCGGCGAAATCGCCGAACCGGCTGCTCTCTCCGGTGAAGGTCGTGTCGCCGCGGTTGTGGTAGTAGATCGGATCGTTCAGCCAGGCGGGAACCTTGCTCTCCGCTTCATCCGCCGGGACCACCGGCGTATAGGCATAGGACGGGTCCGTCAGCTTGGCGAAATTGCCTGCGCTACGGTCTTCGTCGCCCATGAAACCCGAATTTACGGTCGCGCCATCCACGCCGCCCCGCCGCGAATAGGGAAAGTCGCCCTTGCTGCGATAGACATAGTCCGTCGCATCACCCTCGGCGTAGCGGATCACGTCGGCGGTGTGGTTGGTGATGATGTCCATGTAGACTTTCATCCCGCGCGCATGCGCAGCGTCGACGAAGGACTTGAACTCGGCACGCGAGCCGAAATGGCCGTCGGGCCGTGTGAAGTCGGTTACCCAATAGCCGTGATACCCGGCACTCTCGCTGCCTTCAGGGCCCTGTACCGCCTTGTTCTGGAAGATCGGCGCAAACCAGATGGCGGTTACGCCCAGCCGATCGAGATAATCGAGCCGCTGCGTCAGGCCTTTCAGGTCACCCCCATGGAAGAACCCCTTATGCTCGGGGTCGTAACCCGTCTCCAGACGGTCCCCCACGAAATCCCCCCGATCGTTGGAGGGATCGCCATTCTCGAACCGGTCGGGAAGCACGAAGTAGACGATCTCCTCGGACGGCGGGCGGTCCCGAAAGTCCGTTTCGCCGGCGCTGTCCTTAGCCTGCGCAGGCGAGACGGACACAAGACCGAGCGTCAGCAGCGGGAGGACGAAACGGGTCATGCGGCAGTGTTCCTTTTGGCGGGACGGGCCATCAACCTGCCCAGCGTATCTGCGTGGTGCGGCATCGCGGCAGCGGCCTGCTCGAGCTGGCGTTCCTGTGAAGCCAGAAAATCGAGGAGGTCCTGTTCGGCCATGGCATCGGCCAGGGGATTGTAGTGATTGGCCAAGACGCCCTGTCCGGCGAAAACCTGGAACCAGGCGACCTCGGTAAACAGTTCTTCATGCTCGCGATGGATGTGGCCCGTATCGCGCCACTGGTCGATCTTGGCCTGCAAGGTGGCAGGCAGGTCGAGCGCGCGCATAGCATCCCAGAAGGGATCGCCTTCGCGCCCGTTAGCCCAGTAATGGAGAACGAGAAAATCGCGCACGCGGCTCCATTCGAAATCGGCCTGTGTATTGAAATGGTCGATCGTCGACGGCGTGGACCTGCCGGCGGGAAGAAGTTGCAGAAACCGGGCAAGCGCGCTCTGCACCAGGTGGATACTGGTTGATTCGAGCGGTTCCATGAATCCCGCAGCCAGCCCCAGTGCCAGGCAATTGCCTACCCATTGCCGCCGCCGCTTGCCGGTGGTGAAGCTCAGCAGACGCGGGGTCCCATCGGGACTTCCGTCCAGATTGGCCAGGAGCGTGTCGGCCGCCTCGTCCTCGCTGCAGAATTGCGAACTGAAGACGTAGCCGTTTCCGATCCGGTGCTGTAGCGGAATGCGCCACTGCCAGCCGGCCTTGCGCGCCATCGCGCGGGTGTAGGGGGTGAAATCACCGCCGCTGGCGCAAGGCACCGCGAGGGCGCGGTCGCAGGGCAGCAGGTTCGACCAGTCATCGAACCCGGCCTCCATCGCCCCCTCGATCAGCAGCGCGCGAAAACCGGTGCAGTCGATGAAGAAATCGGCTTCCATCCGGCGCTCGCCATTAAGCACGAGTGCCGCGATATCCCCGGTTTCGCCGGCGCGCTCCACCCGCTCGATGGTACCTTCGGTGCGCACGGCACCCCGCGTTTCGGCGTAGTCGCGCAGGAATGCGGCGTATAGCGAGGCGTCGAAGTGATAGGCGTAAGGCAAGTCCGCACTGCCCGGCCCCGGCACACGCAGATTGCGCGCGGCTACCTCGTTGGGCGAATAATGCGCCAGGTCCTTCGCATGGCCCAGCGCCTTCGTGCGCAGCCAGTAATGGCGAAAAGCGATAAGGCCCGACGACTGCCCGACCGGGCCGAACGCGTGCATGTAGCTAGGGCCTTCACCGCGCCAGCCATCAAACGCGATGCCGAGCTTGAAGCTGCCTTTGGTCTCGCGCAGGAACTCGGCCTCGTCGATGCCCAGCGCCTGATTGAAATAGCGGATCTGCGGGATCGTCGCTTCGCCCACGCCGACCGTGCCGATTGATTCGCTTTCGACCAGTTCGACCCGGTAGTCGGGCGGCAAAAACCGGGCCAGCAGCGCGGCCGCCATCCAGCCGGCGGTCCCGCCGCCGGCGATCAGGATGCGAAAGGTGCGGTTGTCATTCACGGCTCAACCCTGTTTCCCGAGATGGCAAGGTGTGGCGGCGCGTTTGCCTGCGAAACCTTGGAAAGGATAGGGCGGCATGGCCGTGCGGAACCGCGCCGCCCTTTCCGGGAGAAACACTAGAACTTGTACGTGAACCCGGCCAGGAAACGGCGGCCGTATTCC
>FUFK010067196.1_pt1 | contig 22260 bp, 29 predicted proteins | sample 1021851 | NCBI WGS metagenome assembly FUFK01 (sample SAMEA51879418, study PRJEB19060) | metagenome
ACGGTGACAAAGAAATAAGTTTTCCATCGGGCTATGATAATGATGCAAAGGTGGTCATAAGACAATCACAGCCTTTGCCAATGACGGTGTTAGCAATAATGAGAAGGTCAAATACTTTTGATGCCTAAGATAATACCATTCAAGAAAGAACACCTGTACAAGATCAACCTTCTGTTTGATATGACAAGCAGCGGCAAAGAATCTTTGGGTGCAAGTAAAGATGTGATTGGTTATACAGGCATGGATGGTGATGTGGTGTTGGCTACAGGCGGTGTACATCCAATGTGGGAAGGCGTGGGGGAAGCATGGTTGTTAGTAGGAAAAGAGGGCTACAACAAGCCTAAGACTGTTGCTAGATATACTGATATGCTGTTTCAGCACATACAGGAAGAGCATAAGTTATATAGGATACAAGCAAGCGTGTCTGTGCTAGACCTTACAGCAAATAGATATGCACAGTGGCTTGGATTCCAAAAAGAGGGTATTATGAAAAAGTATGGGCCAGATGGCACAGACTATATTCGTTATGCGAGGTTGATGTAATGTCTGAGGTAGCAGCAGGACTTTCTGTTTTATCAGGAGTTATGGGCTTCAAAGGGAATATGGCTCAGGCTAAGACTATTGAGGCAACTTCTGCGTATGAAGAGCAAGTTGTTAAAAATGAAGCAATATTATTACAACGTGCTAAAGTAAATGAAGAGAATATTTTAAGACAAAACTCTGAACGTCTTGCGTCTACTCAAAGAGCAACTACTGCAGCTTCTGGTATTGAAATGTCAGGCAGTCCAATGCAAGCACTTGCTGACACATATTTTAATACAGAGCTTGATGCGCTAAGAATTCAATACGCCTCTGACATAGAGCAAACAAAAGCAAAGGCTGATAGGCAATTAATTTTAACAGAGGGCAGGGCAAGGGCTGCTGCTAAAAGAACAGATGCATATGCTTCGCTTCTTTCAGGGGCTTATCAAGGTTCTACTATGTTAGGTGATTAAATATGCCAAGAATACCTTTATACAATCAAGGATCAAATCAAGCCGTTAGAGTTGCTACTGGCCCTTTGTCCAGAAGACCAAATATAGGTGCTTTGACTGCCTCATCTCAGTCCACAGCAAATTTTGCTTCTTTAGCAACAAAGATAGCTACTGATTATGGAATGAGGGAAAGAGATCGTGAAGACAGAAGAATAGTTCTTCAAGAAGAGGCCAATGCCTATGATGTTGTTGGCTCATTTACAACACAAGACGAATCTACGGATGTTGAAACAGCGTCTTCAGCTTTTGACAGAATGCAAGAAAAGTTGTTTTCAGACATAGCAGCAAAAGGATACGGCAAGCGCAGAGAAGATTTAATTAAAAATAAAATATCTAGTTTGCTAATGACACAAAAACTTCAAACCAAACAAAATGCCCATAACAGGGGCGAAAAATTATTTGGCGCGGAAACAGACAGAAATATTGAAGCCGGTCTTAGGAAAATGAACGAGTTTCCCCCTGAAAGCCCACAGTTTCAATTTTTTGCTGATGCGGCAAGAGCAGCGGCATTAGATGGTCAGCAACAACTTTTGCCAATGAGATACAATTCTCTTAATGTAGAAAAAGAAATTGCTGACAAAATACAGTCTCAAACTCGCGGCTCTCTTGCTGATTTAATTTTAAACGCTCAAACGCCAAAACAGGTAAATCAGTATTTAAAAAAAATAGATGATGACACAATTATGTCTGAGCCAGATAAATCTGTTCTTAGAAGCTCGGCTAAAGTGCGTTTAAATGAAATTGACTCTGAACAAGTGGCCCAATTTGCATCTCACATTCCTGTAGAAAATATAGGCGCAGATCAGTTTAGCACTGTTGAAGCTTTGCAAAGTACTTATTTGTCAGCAATAAATGGTGATTTTGGTAGCAACAAACAGTTACAGGCTATTTGGGATGCTTCAGATGACAAAAAAAGACTTCAAATTAAAAAGGTAATGCAAGATCGGGTTGATGAAGGAAAAAGAACTTTTGAGTTTCAACAACGTCAACAAAATAAACAAGAAAAAGATGCAAATGATCAAACTTTTGCTCAAAATATGCCTAAAATTAGGGCTGGGCAAATGACTCCACAAGACATAAGAAACTTGCAGTTTGTTGGGGCTGAAGGTGAGCGTTTAAGAAGTCAGCTTTTAGTTGCTGCTGAAAATAGATTGAGGGGTGCGCCTCTCACTAAAGATAATATTTACGCAGATCAATTAATTACAAGAAAAATTGATCAAGGTGAAATTGTTAGCATAACGCAAAAATTTAAACTTCCAGGCGAAACGGAAGAGTTAAGCATATTAGAACGTGAAAATGTGCAGCTTACGTCTGATAGAGTAGATACCTTTGTAAACACTTTAAAAGAGGAAACCAGAAGACAAACTCTAGATGATGAAAGACTAATTACAGCATTTTTAAAATCAAAAGAACTACGAGTTCGTGGAAGTAATTTGTTAATAAGTAAGCCTACTCCTGCCTCTGATGACCGAATGGAAACATTTACTAATTATATTAGAGGCAAATTAAAGGAAGGCAAAGAACAAGGAAAATCAGTTCGGGAGATGCTAAACAATCTTGATCGCGATAACTTTATAGCACCAGAGGATGTTATCAAACGCTTTGTTCCAAGCAAAGCAACCCTTCTTACGGAAAGTAGAGAGTTGTTAAGCCCCAAGGATATAACTGAAGGTATTACTTTTGAAGAAGCGCAAAGACAAATGCCCACAAGACAAGATATGGGTTTGCCAATAAATGCTCCTATGAGTGAAATAGAAAAACATCCTTTGTATATAGCGTGGAAAGAAAGCATTTACGGTATTAGATTTAGGCAAGGGCAATAGCATGAGCCAGTTTGACGCAAATTTTACACAAAGCGTTATGCAAAGTTATGGCTTTGATGATGAAGAAATAGATCGTCATTTACAAACTGAGAGAGATATATCTCTTCTAGCTCAACAATCTATGAATGAACGAGAACCAGCAGATGAAGGAATAGTTGCTTACTGGAAAGGTGTTATAGAATCTGTTAAAGAATCTGCGGTTGGTGAAGAGTTTGAGTTTGAAGAGTATTGGAAACGCGGTCTTGGTGTTTCCACATTGAGCCTTGCAAAACAATATCACACTGACAGGGGTTTTTTGGATGAAGATTATCGAGCCGCACTTGAACCAGAACCAGCAGACACAGGACATCTTGAGAGATTTATTGAAACAGCCACAACGCTTATAGGTGACATTCCTGTAGGTATAGCCGCTGGTCTCCCTGCTGGCGTTGCTGTCGGCGCAGCCACAGGCGGTACAGGTGCTTTGCCAGCGGCAGGTGCAGCAGCAGGGTTTGTTACAGAAGGTATGCGACAAACATATATAGAGGCTTTGCAGCGTGGTCAGGTCGATGGCCCTGAAGAATGGTGGGATATGTTTGTGCAAAAGGGTTTGGGAGAGGCAACTAAGGCTGGCATCATCATGGGTGCTGGCACAGCCGCACCTGGCATTGTAGGTGCGCTTGGTGGCTCATCTACTGCTTTAAAATTAGGCACTCAATATGCTGTGTTTGCTGGTCTTGGCCCAGCTTTAGAAGGTAGGTTGCCAACAAAAAATGAGCTTATAAACGTAGGACTGCTTATGGGTACGTTTGGGCTTGCTGGCAGAGGTGCAGAAAAAGCAACTAATATGATTATGAAGCGTGTTGGGTCTTCCAAAAAAGACACCTCTGATGTTATTGAAGATTTAGCTAGACATCCAGATATGCTTGAAGATGCAGTCAGCACAAACATGGAGACATTTCGCCGTGAAGTGCCTGAAGGCGAAAAGTTGCAAGCTGCTTTTGACGGTGGCAAGCCACCAAAAGATCGTCCAGACCCATTAGCAGAAGAGCCACAAAGAAGGATGCAAGAGTTTGAAGAGCCTTTGATGTCTCCATCAGAAGCTGTCAATAAAGTTGCGGAAACTATAGAATACAGTGTTCCAAAATCACCCTTGATAGGCAGATTGGTAGATGCCAAAAACAGGGCTGTCACAAATTACTTAGACAGATTGCACCCAGCGTTTGTTGCTGAAAAGAAGTTTCAGGAAAGCGGTGGAAAGATAAATGAAACTATAAGTGCTTACCAACAGCTTAGAATAGGCCCAGGTCAAATAGGAAAGGCTATGGAGTTCTTGCGTTCAGGAACTTTCAAGTTTGATACGCCAACACAAAAAACTGGCCTTGGTTTGATTGAAATCTTTAAAAAGTACACCCCAAAAGACATGAAAGAGTTTGATGTGTATGCCAAATCTAAGAGGGCAATAGAAAGAGATGCTCAAGGCTTAGAAACAGGGGTTGATATAGCAGCGGCAAGAGAAGCTGTAGCAGCCCTTGAGTCAAAGCATGGCTCTACATTTAGAGGCTATCTTAAATTTAATGAGCGTGTTCTTGATTATATGGTAGATGGGGGCTTGATTTCTAAAGAAACAAGGAAGTCTTTGCTCGAAAATAGTAAAGACTATGTACCGTTTGCCCGTGTTATGGAGCCTGAAGCTACGGGTGCATTTTCTTCAATTGTCCGTAATCCTTTTAAAGCTTTTAAAGGCAGTGAACGAAAAACATTTTCCCCTTCTGAAACTATCTTTATGAACACAATTAACAACATTGTGATGACAGAACGTAATTTCACAAATGTAAAGTTCATAGAAATGATCGAAAGTATGCCAGATGCTTTCCCTAATATTAAGAAGTCATCTGCCCGTGTTAAGCAGACAAGACTTACAAAAGAAGAAATGGAAGGGATAGTCAACGATCCATCTGCTTTGAAGCCAGAAGTTTTAGACGGTATGTCTATATATAGGCGTGATGGTCAACAACTTACCACTTCAGAAATTGTTATCTTTAGAAATGGCAAGCGTGAAGTTTGGAATGTTGGTGAAGACCTTGCTGCTGTATTTAAAGACGCCACTCAAGCTGAAACAAATATGCTTGTAAAAATGGCAGAACCGTTTTCAAAGACTTTGCGTCTTGGTGCTACGCTTGCACCTGACTTTGTAGTTAGAAACTTTAGCCGTGATACGTTGATGGCTGGTATATTTAGCAATAACAGCTTTATCCCTTTGTATCATTCTTTGACAGGTTTTAAGTCTTTGATACTGCGCGGCGATAAAATGTATGAAAACTTTGTTAAGTCTGGTGCGATGCAGTCCATGTTTATTAGTATGGATAGAAATTATTTTACCAAAGACATGAAGTCTTTTATGCAAGCTGACAAAATGCGTAATACGATTACCAACCCTCTTGAGTGGTTGCGTGTTGCTGCAGAAATGTTTGAAACATCCAGCCGTCTTGGTGAGTTTAAATTAACATACAACAAGCTCAAGAAGAACCAGACACTTACAGACAAAGAAATTTTAGAGGCATCAGGGTTTGCTGCTCGTGACATCACTCTGGATTTTGGGCGTATGGGAGTAAATGTTGGAAGATGGAACAGGATAAATGCTTTTCTAAACGCCACAATACAGGGCAATGTAAAATTATATGAAGCCTTTAAAAATAATCCTGTGCGAACAGGTATGCGAATCAACGCTTATATAGTTGCGCCAAGTGTTCTGTTTTGGATTATGAATCATGATGATGAGCGTTATAAACAATTACCACGTTGGCAAAAAGACTTATTTTGGATCTTTATTACAGGCGATGGAACTGTAGAAGATGGTGACTATACTGTGTGGCGCATCCCAAAACCATTTGGCCCAGGGATTGTATTTGGCACAGGAACAGAACGTATGCTTGATCATTTTGTTGGTCAAGACTCAGAAGCAATGAAGCTGTTTATTAATGACCAAGTTGGCGGCTTTAATTCATTAACAGGTTTTTTGCCTGATGTTATTAGGCCAGCCTTGGAAATAGGTACTAATTTAAGCTTTTTTACAAAAAAACCTATTGTGCCACGTTACCTTGAAAAAACATTGCCTGAGTATCAATACAATGAATATACATCTGCCACAGGCAAATTGATTGGTAGTTTTCTTTCTGAAACAACAAACGGTGCGTTTGGAAGCCCTGCTGCTGTAGATCATATTATTAGTTCTTGGACAGGCACACTGGGCAGATATGCACTTGAACTGTCAGACCATATAATTAAAAAGGCTGGTCTTGTTGAAGAGCCTGAAAAACCACTTAAAACTTTAGCAGACGTTCCGTTTATCAAAGCATTTGTTGTTAGAAACCCTACTGGGGGGTCTGAATATGTAGAGCGTTTTTACAACAGGTTCGACAAGGTTAGTAAACGCTTAAATTCCATTAAGAAATTAATAAGTGAAAACAATGCAGAAGAAGCGTTTAAGGTTTACGGTGAAACAGACATGACAATGTTACCTTTGATTGACATACAAACAGCTATGTCTGCACAAACTCGATGGATAAAAGCAATATACAATTCTGACATGAAGCCAGAAGAAAAGCGACAAGCTATTGATGACACTTACAGAGCGATGATTGAGCTTGCAAAAACTGGATTAGAACTATCAGGCGGTCTTTAACTTTCAAAAGCATCAAAAATAATATATATTTGTTCTAGGAGTAAAGCATGACAGTAAGTAGCGCAACAACCAGAAACAGCTATAGCGGTAATGGCAGTACCGATGTTTTTGCTTATGGCTTTAAAATCTTTGATGATGATGACATAACTGTAATTATCAGGACTGATTCTACTGGTGCAGAAACAACCAAGACCAAGACCACTCATTACACAGTCTCAGGTGTTGGTAATTCTAGTGGTGGAAACGTAACCTTTACATCAGGTAATATACCAGCAAGCGGTGAGACAGTGGTGTTGCTACGCACAACTGCAAGAACACAACTTACAGATTATGTGCCTAACGATCCATTCCCAGCAGCCACTCATGAAGATGCACTAGACAAGCTGACCTTTATAGCACAAGAGCTAGAAGAAGAGCTTGGAAGAACACTCAAAGTATCTCAAACAAATGTTATTGCTACAGCAGAGTTTACAGAGGATGCAACAGCCAGAGCAAACAAGTTACTTGGCTTTGATGGCAGTGGCAATCTACAGGTAAGTGAAGGNAAGGTAGANACNGTTACAGCCTCAGTGTCGGCNGTATCTGCTGGTGGCAGTCCTACAGCTAGTGCAACCTACACAGCGTCTACTGGTGCGCTTGCGCTAGCCTTTGGCCTTGTTACAGGTGATACTGGTGCAACAGGCAACAGTGCTGGTTTGCAGATGACCTTTAACAACAGTACATCTGATGCAGATCCAGGTGCAGGAAAGCTTGCTTTAAACAACGGCACGTTAGCATCAGTTACAGAAATGTACTTTGATGATGCGGATGATAACAGTGCAGATATATCTAGTTTTGTGCAAAGTTTTGATGATGCAAGTAATGCAACTGCAAGGGGCTTGATACACATAGAAAAAGAAGGCACTGCGTCTACTTTTGCTCTGTACAAAGTAACAGGCTCAGTGACAGACGCATCTGGTTACACAAAAGTTCCTGTGTCACACCTTGTATCTAATGGCACATTTAGTAATTCAGATGGCATTAGAGTAGATTTTTCATACTCAGGCAATGATGGTGCTGGTAGTTTGGTAAATATCTCCGAAGATACCTCTCCACAGCTTGGAGGAGCGCTAGACGTCAACGGCCAGGCGATCGTCTCCGCTTCGGCTGGAAATATCGCGATCACGCCAGACACGACAGGATCAATCGTTCTTGATGGTCTGAACTGGCCCCAAGCGGACGGTAGCGCCGACCAAGTCTTAAAGACGAATGGAAGCGGTCAACTGTCTTTCGTTGATCAATCGGGCGGCGGCGGATCTCGCCCAGTTGTCTATTCTGTTTCCGCTGATACCACGATCGGGGCGGATACCTCGATCGGGTCGAGTGAGCTTGAGAGAGTTTATATCGTCGACACCTCTTCAGCGGTGAATATGACTCTTCCCCAAATCACTGGCAACGTCGGCACCGGTTACAAGCTGAACATCAAGCGAAGCGGAACCAATAACGCCACAATCACCCCGAACGCCGCCGACAATATCGACGGAGGCACCGACGGCGCAGCGATCACTTTGAGCATAGATAAATCTGCTTTTACGCTAGTTTGTGACGGTACAAACTGGCAGATCATTTAAAGGGGGGCCTCATGACTCACTTAGCAATTAGAAAATCGTCTTGCGCGTGGGTCGAGTTCACCCAGTCCAGCGCGCAGACGATCTCTTCGGGAACTGATATCACTTGGGACACGAAGAGAACGACCGGCGGCGATAGTATATCGATTAACAGCTCAACCGGAGTGATTACCCTTGACAGCTCCAAGCGCTATTGGATCCAAGCGACAATCGGCGTTGATCGGAGCGCAACAGGTGACTTCGCTTTTGAGTTTCAAACAGGCGCGGGGGGATCTCTGACACAGAGTCAGGGGTCTTTTCCTATACTCTATATTGAAGAAACAAATACGAGCCACCCATTTATAAATAGCTCTTTTGTTGCGTCTCTGATGGTTTCATATCCGACCACGACTTACAAGCTGCGATGCACATCGGTCGACGCGAACTCTACGCTCAACTCGCCGACTCACCTCTTTGTGATGGAGTTGTTCTAATGTCCTATGATCCAGACAGACAAGATCTTACAGAGCTTCTTTCGGCGTGGAATAGTACAGATCAAACCCTAACCCCGACTAAAACCNCNGGTGNAGAAGTTAACTACAATACAACCTTTAATCTTAACACGGTAGGAGAGGGAGATATAACAATCTCCTCTAATGTGATCAATTTAGGAGAGGGAGGGTTATACGCATTTTTTAGCGGAGATCTTCGCTCAACCTCTCCGACTCCTCCGCCTAGTGTATCTGGTGATTTATATGAAATGCATTTTAATACATCAGACGGAGCATACTCGTCAGCGCTTCAGAGATCGCGTATCAACCAAAACGATGACCAATGTTATTCGCTAGATTCTACAGCAGAACTTAAACTAGGTTATGCTTTCCGAATAGGTGGCAACACGCTCGCGCCTTGGGTGCGCGTTTTAGGCGTTTTGGTGGAGGAGTAATAAATGACGTATACAGCTAGACCAATTTCGCCTTTTAAAGTCGATATAATGACAGGATCAAATCCGGCCTCTTATACAGCGGACGCTCAAATCCCTTGTACAGGCACTCCCAGCACGACTGCGACTGTCTCTAGTGGTCAAATAACATTACCAGCGGGGAGCCATTGGCGAGTAGAGTATTCCCCCGCTTTTTCGTCGACAGATAACACCAATGGATACGTCAAATATGAGATTGGCTTATATTCAGTGACTGATTCCCAATATATTGGTCAATCTCTCTTCGCATCGAGTGACGGCGCAAGCTTCGATCCGAATAAGGCGGGGCGATGTGTAGCCTCTGCGCTAATTCTAAATTCAGAAATCACGACGTCGATGACAATCGAAGCTCGCATCGTTTCGCAGACCAATATGACGAGCGCAACACAGAATCGGGACGGCTCTGCTACGTTCAGAATTATGGAGCTCCCAGCATGACAGAACAGCAAAATCTCGCAATTATCGCTTTCTCTGCTCTGCTTTCATTCGTCGGCGGTCGCGCGTCGGTCTCTTCCGCCGATCACGCTGAAGAATGCCGTCCAGAGATCGAGGCGCTCGAAGTCGCGGAGAGGCAGATAGGCGACCTTGAAACGGATCTCGCTGGCGCTGAAGCTCGCGGGCTGAAAGCGTGCATTGCTCGCGAGCGGCGATCCTGCCAAGGCCAGATTGAAGCGACCGAAGAGGCGGGCGCGGCGCTCGACTGCATTATCTGTCGCAAGCGCTGCACAGATGGGAGCATTCCGTGATCCCTCAACTCGCTTTAGTTGGTCTACTCGCTCAAGCGCCTATTGAGAGCGATCACTCTTTCGGGGTCGTTGTCCAAGCGGCGGCGGAGCTCGGCTTAGAAGATGCTTACATTGACGCCGGAGCTCCAGCGCCGCGACCAGGCTTCCTCTTGACGCGCAATCAGCTCGCGCGACTTCTCGGAGATGTGAGCTCGGCGCCCAGTCGATGCGAGGCTCGACTCCGCGATCAGGGCTTGAGCTATGAGGAGAAGCTTCAGGCGAGCGCGCGCCGCTGTGAAGAACGTCTGGCTCCTCTGGTCGGTCGGATCGACGAACTCCAACAAATCGAAGACCGTTTACAAGAGAAGCTCATTACCTCACAAGATCGTCTATATTGGTGGAAGGTGGGGACGCTTGGCGGCGCCGCTGCGATTGTAACAACCTTCACCCTGATTCTGATCGCGAGGTAGATCGTGGAAACAATGACGACTGTTTCTCTAGGGAGTGGGATCGCTTTGGTCGCGATCCTCCTTCAAGTGATCAAATTTAAGACCGAGAGCGCAGCACAGATGGCGACACTAGAGCAAAGAGTCGTCTCTCTCGAAGCTCGCGCGAAGAGCGTCGACGCTGACCTCAAGGCGATCAGGAGCGACCTCTCGGAGCTGAAGGCGCTTTACATGAGGCTTGAAGGATATCTCAAGAGGACTCCCCCTCCGGCCTAGCGCTGATGATCTCGGCGAGTCTCCAAGACTCCGCAAGCGCTGACTGGCGGACACCTCTCTCCATCCACCATTCAAAAGAGAGGCCCTCTTTCACGTCGATAAAGATGACGCCTTCTCCCTCGTCCTCTTTGCCAGGGTTATTCCAAAGCAAAGTCGAGATCCCATGTTCTACGCAAAACCCAAAAGGGTCTTGCGAGCGATAGAGCTGACGCAAAACCCTTTTAGTTATCTTGTTTTCGTCTCTTGGCATTTACAGACCTTCAAAATTTAATGATTGAGACTCCCCCAAGAGATGAGGGTGAAGGGTGAAGAATGGAGAATCAAGGTTGAAGTGTTCGTCGAGGAGCGCTTCGACTTCGTCGCTTGTCGTCGGCGCGGCGATCTTCTGGCCTTGAAGATACACGCGCGCGTCATCGTTTGGGATCCCCATGTCATCGAGTCTCTCGCGGAGCTCGTCGAGCGCTGTCTTCTTTGGCGCTGGCGCTGGCGCTGGTCGAGGCGGCGCGCTCTCTTCCGTCGGCGCGAGCTCGGGGACGTCGATCGTCTCCGCGACCTTCTCTTGATCTCTTCCTTTATCGTCAAAGAACGCCGCCTCTTCGGTTGAATAAGTATTCGCTCCGCTGGTCTGGCAGACGATATCCGGAAAGAGGACGCTCGCAACTTCAGTATGAAGACGAGCGGCGAGCATTCGCTCTGGGTACTGGCGCCAGGTGTTCGAGTTTGCGAGGTTCGCCCGCTTTGCTTGGTCCATCGTCCAACTGAAGGACATCGCTTTGAGTCCTCGACGCTTCACGCGAAGCGAGACCCGCTCTGGTGCCCAGGCTGTGTATTCCAGCTCTTCGACGAGGCCGGAGCCTAGAACGTCCGCCCATTGAACCGCAGCATGCTCGGAGAGCTTGTTACCACGCATCAGGTGAGTGTTTTGGATCGTCTGCGCCATATTCCACCCGCGCGGAGCTCCGACGGCATAATGAGCGAAAAGGATATCGGCTGGCGACATACCCTTCGCGAACTGTGAAGCGGAGAGCGCCTCTGCGAGCGCCTTATCTTGCGTCAATCGGTCAACGGTGATATTCATTTGATACTCCTTTGTCGGGGGGGCGCTTCGTGGTTATGGGGGCGCCCCCCCTACTTATTTAGATAGGGATGATAAAGCCGACGATCGTCGCAATGATCACTGCGCTGATCGCGAGCGAGACGGCGAGCTGCTCAAAGAGAGTTGGGTCATTCTCGACCAGCGGAGCTGGACGGACCCACTCGTCGGTCGGGACCTGACTCTGAATCGGCTTGAGATCGGTTGAGCAGAAGGGGCCATTATCTTCTTCGTAACGGTTCATGATGCCTCCTCGATAAGTTCTGAACAGGTAAGACAAACAAGGTTAAGGTTCTCGTCGACCTCCAGATCGACCGGCCAAGCGCCGACATGATCGCAGCAGTGACACTCCCCATGAACCACGACCGCGAAATCATCACCGGCAGGATCAAAGGGGATGTTTGATGAAGCGGCCTCGATAGCCTCGTCGGGCATCACCCAAGCAGGGTGAGCGAAGAAGGTCTTGATGCTCATGAGCGGCTCTCTTCAATGACGAGCGCTGTCTTGATCAGGCGACGAGCAACCTTTGACCGGTTGGTCTCCTCACCGCTCGCTTTGAGCTTAGCGACGAAGCGGTCGAGAGCCTCAAGGGTCTCTTGGTCGAAATTGATGTTTACGATCTTCTTGCGCATGGCGCTTTCTCCTTCCGTTGTGTAGACAGTATTGACACTGTTCTTGGTTTATGTCAACACTAAAACACAGAAGAAAGGAGTATGAGATGGCGAGTGATCCGCACGCCCCCAAACATCCACAGATGAGAACGATCTTAAAAGATCAAGCGCTTTCAAAGACTTCGAGACTTTGCGCTGTAGAGCTCTATTATCACACCGACTGGAAAAGCGGGCGCATGATCTGCGGCGCGGAACCAGCGGCTCACCTCCGTCGACACTTGGATATTAGCGAGTCGGCGGCGCGTCGGTCTGTGAGGCAGTTAAAAGAGCAAGGCTATATCAAGGGCTGCTTCTTCAATCCGACCCCTGTCACTACTGACACCCCTGTCACTACTGACACCCCTGTCACTACTGACACCCTGCCAAAAGTGACACCCCCCCCTGTCACTACTGACACCCCCCCCCTTTCAAAAGTGACACCCCCCCCTGTCACTACTGACACCCAATACTCTTCTTCCTCTTTAAATACTCTTTCTCCCTCTAAACCCACTCGACCCAAACAGCGCGCGAGCGCGGAGAGCCAATTTTCAAACGAAGCTTTCAGAGCAAAGCTGAATAGCCTTTAAGGAGCAGAGAATGACACTTGACCTTGATTCAATTCTGAAGAGCCTAACCGAAGCAGCAAAAGACCGAGAGGACACTCGACCCGATTGCCCAGCGGTTGATGGAGAGATTCCTCATGACGTGATCGTCAGTCGAATCCGTAAAGGCAGAGATCGAGCTGAAGTTGATCTACTCCCTAACTGTAAAGGACCATGCATCCGCGCTGCGAATGGTCTCCACTTTGAAGTTTCAAAAGGAGTGAATGGGAACCAAGGATGCGCGAAGCTTTGTCCTTGTGGTCGAGCTAACAAGAAGCTCGTCTCGATCAGGGCGATGAAGCTACCGGTCGAAGCGGTCGACAAGAATCACATGAACTATAATTGGGAGATCGAAGGTCGAGATCTCCAAGAGAAGACCTTGTACTTCCTTGAGTGCCTCAAGCGAGGAGAACAGAAAGTTCTGATCTTGGTCGGCGATCCAGGGACCGGCAAGACTCACTTGCTCCATACCATCGCTTACATGTCCGCGCTCATCGCCAAAGAGTCGCGGCGCGTAAACTACATCAGCCAACCTCACTATCTGGCGCAAGTCAAAGCGGGATTCGATGATCCTCACAAGCGAGTGCAGAGAGTGATCGGCTCTAGAGCTCTACTTCTGGATGAAGTCGGCTACGGGCGTCAGACTGACTGGGAGCGCGCGGAGATTAACCAGCTTCTTCATCATGCTTGGCAGTCAGGGCAATCTCTGGTCCTCGCGACGGATATAGGCTGGGAGCGTCTTGGTCGCTTTCTTGATCAGCGCATAAAAGATCGACTGATCGAGGGCACAGAAGGAAAGCGCCTAGTCCATCGCTTTGTCGGAGAAAGCCAGCGATCAAAGGGAGTGCAATGGTGAGCGATCATCAACTGAACGCAGAGGCGTCGCTGCTCGGCGGCGCGATGGTCGATATCAAGGGATATCTTGAGGCGCGCGCGACTCTTTGCGTTGCTGACTTTACCGATCCTCTTCATCGCCAGATCTGGGAAGCGATCGGGGAGCTCGTCGAGAAGGGGAAGTCGACTCTTGCGACCGATGTCCTCTCTCACTNGCAAAGCCAAGGCGAAGTAAATGAAGAGCGCTTTCTTCAGGTCGCGTCTCATATTCCGATTGGGACAAGCGGACTAACAGACAAGCTCAAGACGAGCGGAACGCGGCGCCAGATAGAAAAGGCGATCCATGAGGTCGCGGGATGGTTCGCGGAGGGAGACGTAGAAAATGATGAGCTCATTGCAAAAGCTCAAGAGACCTTTCTCTCTCTTGGCGCGAGCTCGCATCAGAATCGGAACGGTCTGGAGCTCATCAGTGGACCCGTCGAAGAAGCGATCGACGATATCGAGCGGATTCAGAAAGAGGGAGAAACCACCGGCCTCAAAAGCGGGATCTCTTCACTCGATAAATCAATCGGAGGCTTCAAGCCAGGCGCGCTATATATCCTAGCCGCGCGTCCAGCGATGGGAAAGACAGCGCTCGCGCTCAACATCGCCAGCGCGGTTTCCCTCCGTGATCACGTCGCCTTCTTCTCTCTGGAGATGCCGAAGAAGCAGATCGGTCAAAGGCTTCTCTCAAGCTACTCCGGCGTCTCTGTCGAGCGAATCGACCAAGCAACAGTCCAGACCGATGAGATCCCCGCATTATTCAGCGCGGCGGAGTCAATCAAAGAGAACAGACTTTGGGTAGATGACAGCGCGGCGTCTTCGGTCTCTTATATCAAGGGACAGCTTCGACTCCTCCAGAGTAAACAGATCCAGATCGGGATGGTCGTGATTGATTATCTCCAGCTTATGGGAGGATCGAAGAAAGGCGCGCGCCGATCTAGAGAGCAAGAGGTCTCGGAGATCTCACGGTCGCTTAANGAGCTCGCCAAAGACTTCGACTGNCCGGTGATCTGTCTAAGTCAGCTCAANCGNGGCGTCGAAAGCCGACCGAACAAGCGNCCNCTNCTNNNNGATCTNCGTGAGAGCGGATCAATCGAGCAAGACGCAGANATGGTCCTCTTNGTCTATCGNGACGAATACTATNACGANGAAAGCGAAGACAANGGGATCGCNGAAGTNATCATCGCAAAGAACCGAAGCGGGCGCACTGGAACCACTAAGCTCGCCTTTTCTGGAGAGACGGTCAGGTTCTANGCNGTTGATTTTCACGCAGNNGGCTATACAGGAAACGGNTGGTGANATATNCTCNCCTTTCACCAAGTCGGCGAGAGTCGGCATTTTCAAATCCNGACGGACTTGAAANNGGTGTGTGTGTGAGATGGAAGGCGTCTCTTGACTTTACAACGTCAAGCGGCGTCTTTTATTATGAAGCGCTTCTTCGGTATTTTTTACCGACCCTGAAGGGTCCAGTTGATTTACAACTTTTCCCAGCGGGCGAGTAAAGGGTGTTTGAGAGAGCCGAAGAAGCGCTTTATTGTGCAATCAACGCGCGCGCGAGTCGGTCATGGCCAAGACAAAGCTTACAGAAAAAGCGATCGTTGAGATCTGCCTTCGTCTCGTCAAAGGCCTATCGGTCGAGGCTGCGGCAGAGGCGGCGGGCGTTCATAGAAATACCTTCTACAACTGGCTCAAGAAGGCTGGAGAAGCCGACGCTTCTCCTCTCCACCTAAAGCTCGCCGAAGAGGTTCGCGAGGCGCAAGCGCTGGCAGAAGAGACGCTGGTCGATGTGATGAGACGCGCGGCGCTCGAAGGCTCATCAGGTGACTGGCGCGCGGCGGCTTGGTTGCTTGCCAGGCGTCACCCTGACCGGTGGAGCGAGAAGAGGGAGATCCAGATCAGTCAGGAGCAAAAGAGCGACGGTACCAAAGAGGTGCTATCTATGCTCGCCCAGCTCCGAGAGACCGATGAAGAGGAGAGCGACAATGAGTGACGAGCGGATTCTCGCCGCTCAAGCTCAAGGGATCTCGATCTATCTCCCAAGCCACTCCGCCAAGCTTCACCGAGCGCGCGCGGAGCTCCGCCAGATCCAAGAGAGACTCTCTCTAGACGCTCCGCCGAACTATCTCGACCGCGTGATCGAACTATGCGAAGCGCTGCACCCTCTAGACCGACGAAACGCCGAAGCAATCACTCTGGGGCCTTCAGATATCCCTGCTCCTGAAGAGCGCGAACCGTCATAGGATAAAGCGACTCGACGATCTTAAAGGCCGCTTCTACTGCGGTTCTTGTCTCTGGTTGAACGTCGGGCGCAAGACGGAGCTTGAAGAAGGTTAGCCAATTTTTCAAGTTTCCTGACATCCAGAAAACAGTGTATGAGCTCACCGGCAAAACCGACCGCGCGAGCTCCCTCGCGACACCTCTTCCAATCAACTCAAAATAGAGATCTCGGCTGGCTCGGTTATGCGCGAAGAACCGCGCGAGAAGATCAGCGTCGTCGATCTTCTGATCAGACGAGCACTGTAGATTCTTCACCGCTTGTTCGCGGAGTTCACTAGGCGCCCAGAAGCGAAGCTCCGCTGAAGTGTAGCGGCGGCTCAATTCGTTAAAGCTGAAGGTTCGATGGCGGAAGATCTGGGCGCGGACAAAGAGCGGAACCGTGAAGCGGATCGTGATTGAACTATGTTCAAAGGGTGTCGTGTGACCATGACGCAAGAGGAAGAAGATCAGCTTCTGATCGTCCTCGACTGGTCGCTCTTCAACATCCCTCGCGAATGATGCGCGCGCGGACGCTGCGGCTCTTCGGTCGTCTCCCATGTGGTCGATGTACTGAACCAGGCCGATCCCGTCTCCGTAGATATCTATCTCCATTTTTCACCCTTGCTTTCTTCGTCTTTATATTGTTTTAATTGAGGATCGGTTGAGATCATTTTCTCTAGATCACTGTCGCGATCTCAACCGCGCCGCTCTGATTCTGCACTAAGTCAGAGCGGCTCACTTAAACATAGTCCAGCGCAAGGCTGGAGACTGGTTACAACATGGTGAATGATGTCGTCTTGCTCGGTCGCTTGGGCCAAGATCCAGAGCTAAAGCGAACCGCAGCGGGTAAAGAATTTTGCGTCCTCTCTGTCGCGACCTCGATCGGCAAGGGAGACCAGAAAAAGACGGAGTGGCACAGAGTCGAAGTTTGGAGCGCCGCCGCCCAGACTTGCGAGCGCTATCTTCGGAGAGGGTCTCGCGTGTTTCTGCGCGGTCGCCTCAAAAGTAACGAGTGGGAGAAAGACGGGGCGAAGCGCAAAGACTGGCGCGTGGTCGCGTATGATATCCGCTTCCTCGACCGAGAGGAGGGATCTCGTGGAAGATAAGATTGACCCCCAAAAAACAGCTTATGAGTCACTCAAGCTCATTCTGACTATAGCCAGTCAGTTATTGAACCAGGGTACCCCATCCGAAGAGATCGTTGTCGCACAGATCACCCAAGGAATGATCGAGGCGCGCGAGCTCGTCGAGGGAGAAAGCGCCCAAATCCTTAAGGCGAAAAAGAACGCGGCGATTAAGCAACGCGACGCTTGGGCAAAGCAAGTCGAATACCTCGACCGGCAGATTGTCGCGGAGCTCGTCGGAGAGGGGTCATGAGGCACAAGATACTCGATAAGCTCGGCCCAAATTATTGCGCCGATACGTCTTTATTTTGCGCGGAAGTATTGTGCTCCAATCCATTTAAAGGGGATTCACTGCCTCAACTCTTAGCCTGCTTATTGGTTGAGCGAGGCGAGCTTTACGAGGGGACCTATATTGGTGCAGCATCCATAACAAAGGCTCATAAAGTTTTTCGAGAAGTCTTCTCGATCTTGGTGATGCATAGAGATCCAACAATTTTGAATATAGAAGACGTAAATCATCGCGCGCATTATAACTTGCATTTAGGGTCATCCCTCGAAGAAGATGCGTTTAGAGATGATGTTATAGAAAAACACATGAAGCAAAAGTCGCGAACAATGAAGTACACAAAAGCGGCTATTCGATTCTTGCGACTCCGAGGTATCTTGGCCGATCGCCCGATGGTTTTCCCTTGGCTCCCCTTCTATCTAAATTGGAATCGGCTGGAAGAATTGTTTAATATCTTAGATGTTGATCCTGAAAAGATGTGTGAGAAGAACATTAAATATGGTTCTACTCGCATCAAGAAAACAGAGATCAGATCAGTAGAAAGAGCCTTAACGCCAGATCAGCGCACGACTCTCCATCGTGACTTTTGGGAGCCTAAGCCTATCCCGAAATATGTCGCTCTAAAGAAGAAGGCAGCTTCAAAAGAAGTCGCCGATAAAAGAGGCTTCTCTGACAGTGAGCAAGAGAGATACCTGATCTATCTTGAGGAAAGAATCGACAGGATCCAAGATCGATATGCATCGGCGATCGCTCGTCTCGACGCGGTCGAGAAAGCTTTGAACCTTCAAAGGGGAGAGGGATGAGTCGAAAGACTAGAGCGCCTCTAAGCGAGATTGTCGCATATTGGAACGAAGAAGGGCGAGCGCGCCTTCGTTCATTCGCAGAGCAAAACAAGATCTTAAATCAGAGTGTTAACACATACAATCTAACAAGAGAAACTTGCCTTTGTTGCGTCTTGCTTAATCGAGAAGATCAGAGAAGCTCGAAGATCGAGAGAGCTCACATCATATCGGCGGCGAATGGTGGAAACGGTGAGACTCATAACCTTGTCCCTTTATGCGCGAAGTGTCATCGAGATCACCCTCAAATCTCGCAAGAACGGTTCCTCTTCGAGTATCTATTGACCGGAGATATCTCGTTAACCTTTGAGGGACTCAACTGCACACTGGCGAATCAAGTCTTCAAAGATCATGAGGCGGAGATAAAAGCGAAAGTGTTAAAGGATTATCCGATGTTCAAAGCGTCTCGAAATCCGTTTCACTCGACCAAGAAGGCTTATCTTCGTTTGTGCTTTGAATTGATCCAGCATCACCCGACATATAAAGCCTTATGAGTAACGGCCTCCTCCTAGCCTTCGCGCTCTGGATTGTCGCGCGGCCTCGTCGGAAAAGACGAAGCAAGGTAGAGTGAGTCTCCAAAAGGAGGTCTCATGTCTAAATCTGCGCGCTCTTGGTTGGCTTCACTGATCTTCTTAACGATGGTCGTGGGGCTGATCTTCTTTCTGACCTTTCTTGAGATACCAGACAAAAACAAGGATCTCATCACCTCGATAATCGGGATGTTGGTCGGCTCCATATCAATGGCGATCTCGATCTTCGTCGGGAGAGATCCCGATGACGTTGCCTCTCTCAAGGGACAGATCGCGGAGCTCAACGACGACCGGACCACGCTGATCGCCAGGCTAAGAGATGCACAGATCGACAAGGACATCCAGCGGCGCCAGCATGAAGGGCTCCAAGCGTTAGTGATCAACAAGCTCTCGGTCTTCGCTCAAGATAAGACAATCGGAGAGCTTGCGGTCCTTGCTCAAGAGCGATCAATGCCCGATGAAGTCGAACGTTGGATCCCAGAGGAACGAGCTCCGCAAGTGCCCTCGACGATATCGCCGATTCCTAAGCGGTCGCCGCTCGACGATATTCTAGGAGGCGGAGACGATAAGTAACGCGATCCGATAAACAGACAAAGGAGAAACTGTGTGGATAATCCCCAAGAACTTACCCATATCTCACTCTGCGCTGGATATGGTGGAATCGACCTTGGACTTCAACGAGCTCTCGGAAATGTGCGAACAGTCGCTTTTGTGGAGATCGAAGCCTTCGCGTGCGCGAACTTGGTCGCAAAGATGGAAGCGGGTCAGCTGGATGCGGCTCCTATCTGGACGGATCTTAAAACTTTCCCTTGGGAACAGTTTCGCGGAAAGGTGGACGTCCTCTCTGGAGGCTTCCCTTGCCAGCCATTCTCTGCCGCTGGCGCTCGACGAGGAAGCGACGACCCGCGCCACTTGTGGCCATACATCGCGAGAGGGATCCGATCTCTCCGACCTACCGTTATTTTCTTGGAGAACGTCGAAGGGATCTTCTCCTCAAAGCTCAAGGGCGATCACTGGTCAGACCCCGAAGGAACGCCAGTGGCTCTCCATGTCCTCCGAGAGCTTCAGCGCTTGGGTTACCAATCAACGGCGGGAACATTCAGCGCGGCTGAAGTCGGCGCGCCTCACCAACGAAAGAGAGCTTTCTTCATGGCGATCGCCGACGGCTTCGGCGATCGGGGAAGAGACTGGCTTAGTAACAAGGTCTGGAGAGCCTTGGAGAGGCGAGGGTCGAGCGTATCGAGCGGACGGGACGAACAAACAACACGACCTCAACCTGCAGGTTTTAGCCGATGGCCAGCCAGGCGAGGCCAGTCCCAGCATGATTGGGAGCCACCGAGGACCGTCCCCAAAAGAAAACAACTGGAAAACGCCGACAGCTGCTGAAGGAGGGGAAATCGGAAATAGTATAAATAAGGGACAAATCGGGTTAAGCAACGATCCAATTTTGGAGCAGGGAATGGTCAAGACATTCCCGACCCCTTGTGCGCGAGACTATAAAGATATGGCACTGAAAAAACAAAGATCAGACCGACGATCCGGAAAGCCTCGTCTGGAAGATTCTCTCCCACAAGCTGTTTTATTAGATGTTTCTTATAGAGGTGATCTCAACCCCCGATGGGTTGAAAAGCTCATGGGCTTAGAGATCGGTTGGGTCGCTTCTGGAAACAAGATAGATGAGCTCCGACTCTTGGGAAATGGAGTAGTACCCCAAACCGCAGAGAGAGCCTTTCTTATGCTCGCCTCTAAAATGCTCCCCCGTCCCACGGCTTCCGCTTCTTCTTCGGTGGAGAGTAGGAGCGGCGCGGCTTCATCTTCTTCTCAAGAGCTTGGTCATCATTCCAGCGCCACATGATGCAGTCGTATCTTAGAGCGTCGAGCGGGTCTTCGCGTCCGTCTTTCACTGGCTTCTCTTGGCGCTTGTCCCATCGGTAACTTTCAAGCGCCTTCCGCAGACTGTTTCCGCTTGTCTTGCGTCCAGCCTCCCAGACCTCGCGGGTCACTCGATAATGACGGCGCCAGATCGAGCGCTTGAGTCTCTGCACTCCGTTGATAATGTCGACGCGGACGGGCGACGTTGTATATCTCAAGCGAAGGCCGATCCCTCGCGGCGGAGCTCCAGACAAAACACGGAACGAAGAGAGCGCGGTCTGATCGTTTCGCGCGGCGCCCGCTTTATCACCGCAACCTGAATCGAGCCAGATACGAGGGCCAGGCGCTGAAGTCTTGTGCTTTCTTGGCCAAGCGATGTCGAGGATCAATCGCGCGAGCTCTTCAAGTGTGACCTCATGAGGGTTGATCTCTCCGCAGATNATGTCNGCTTCTAGATCNGGNTCNTGAGCGATGATGAGGACCGANGGCTTTCTGAATCCCCAGTCAATCGCNATCCNCCCNTCCATCGTCGGNTTATACTTCCAACCGTCGACNATATTCTCTTCNNNCCANTCGCTNTAGATGGTTCCNGTCGGCGGGCGTGGTTCATTCATGACCATCGCCGCGCGCTCTTCAGGGGGGAGCGCTTCGGTCGCCTTGAACCAAGCGGCGCTTAGGTTTTGTTTGTTCGCGTAGCTTGTATGATAGATCGGCTGGCAACCGTTATCTTCTGCCAGTCGTACCCACCATGCGTCGGCGACTGGAAGGCCGACCATGACGAGAATGGGCGACGGTCCCGATCGAAGACGACCAAGCGCCTTTTGAGCGACTTCTTCGCTCATCGTCTGGGCTTCATCAATGAACGCGGCGCCGCTGACGTTGATTCCCTCCAAGCGGATTGTGACGAAGAGTCGCGCGTGCCAGGTCGGAAGTATGCGCGGCACCATACGCTTGAGCCCGTCGAGGGATCGGTCCATGTGCCCTTTCAACTGATTCCAGACCCACCCCAACGGACCAAGCCATTTTTCTATCTCTGGAGCTAGGACGGTCCGATATCTCGGCGCCGTGTCAGTGATCAGCAGAGACGCGGAGCCAGGGCGGAGCTTAGAGATCATGAGTAGACCGAAGACGAGAGCGCTCGTCTTTCCGGATCCCCAACCAGCGCGGACCGCGATGAAGGTCTCTTCATCAACGAGAGCGCCAACCAAGTCTTTCTGTAATGGGTTTAGCCTCATGAACGCTTTTCTCTCATACTGAACTGATTTATGGTACTGAACACTTGGGAGGTTCTATGTCATATAAGACAGGTTATCAGAGAAGGCGTGATCTGCCCTATCAAGGAGCGCCAGCGCTTCCGCCTCTCGGCGCGCGCGGGATCACCGGAACCTACCTCTCCGGCGGACAAATCACCGGCAAAGAGCAGAACCTTCGCCTCACTGGTCTTCAGTGGGTACGCGAAGCCGAAGAGATGCTCGCGACTGATCCGATCGTCCAAGCGTCTTGGAGAATCCTAAAACAGACGCTCCTCGAGGCGTCTTGGCGATGGGTACCAGGCGACGAAGACGACGCGCGCTCAAAGGAGTTCGCCCGCTTCGC
>FUFK010039781.1_pt1 | contig 22247 bp, 21 predicted proteins | sample 1021851 | NCBI WGS metagenome assembly FUFK01 (sample SAMEA51879418, study PRJEB19060) | metagenome
AAGGAGAAGAAGGATATACAGAGGAAGAAGAAAGCGATGAGGAAGTACTTGATGATGCTCCTGCGATCAGTCTGATCAATGAAGCTTCAGAAGAATACTATGCAAATGATGGTCAACTTAGTGATGAAACAATAGCTAAGTTTGGTGAGATGAGCAGCCAAGATTTGGTTAATGCTTACTTACAAATTCAAGCCAACAACCCACAAGCTAATCAGTCAGTAGATATGACTGAAGCACAAGTTAATAGTGTTAAGAATGCAGCAGGCGGAGAAGCTAATTACGACAGAGTAGTTGACTGGGCTGCAAATAATCTTCCAGATTCACAGGTTGATGCATTTGATTCCGTAGTTGATTCTGGTAATCCAGCAGCTATTGGCATCGCTTTCCAAGGTCTGCAATCTGCATACAATGAAATGAATGGATACGAAGGTCGCATGCTACAAGGTAAAGCTCCCAACTCTAGTGGAGAAGTCTTTAGATCTCAAGCAGAACTTGTAGCAGCAATGGGAGATCCACGTTATGAAAACGATCCGGCTTACAGAGCTGATGTCGTATCAAAATTAGAACAATCAGACCTTAACTTTTAATGAAAACAAAAGACTTAGATAATTTATTAAATAACGAATACCCTTACGAACCACCAATACAAATTATGTCACACAACACAGATTGCAATGAACATGATCACTCACATGATCAGTGGCACATCGCAGAAGAAACTAATGGGCGTCTAGCAATGCTTGGTTTCATAGCAGCTCTAGGAGCTTACGTAACAACAGGTCAAATCATTCCAGGAATATTTTAAAAGTACCGGCGACCCGAAACTATCGTCCTCGCCACACTTTTTTTATTCTTAGATATTTAATGAAAACTTTAATTGTACTTGCAGCAGCAGCAGTATCATCACCAGTTCTAGCTGGTCCTTACGTTAACGTAGAGACTAAATCTAACTTCACTGGTTCTGATTATCAGTCAACAGCATCTGACCTACACTTAGGTTGGGAAGGAAAGGCTAAAGATCTTTCTTATTACATACAAGGTGGTAAGACAATCAAAGCTGACGATGGTAAAGACTCAGCCTCTAACTGGTCTGGTAAGACAGGAGCTAGTTTTCCTGTTTCAGAAAAGTTGAAAGTTTATGGTGAGCTAAACTTCGCACAAGTCGAAGGCGCTGACAATAACTGGGGTACAAAATTAGGAACTAAGTTTACTTTCTAATGGCAACAATCCAACTCAGTAGAGAAGCTTCTCCTAGTAATTGGGAGAAGTTTTGTGAGTGGGTCACGAGCACCGACAACCGCCTATACCTAGGCTGGTTCGGTGTGCTTATGATACCTTGCTTACTAACAGCAACCACTTGTTTTATACTTGCCTTTATCGCAGCACCGCCTGTAGATATAGATGGCATACGTGAGCCTGTTTCCGGCTCCTTATTATATGGGAACAATATTATATCAGGAGCTGTAGTCCCAAGTTCCAACGCAATCGGAATGCACTTTTACCCGATCTGGGAAGCTGCCACATTGGACGAGTGGTTATATAACGGCGGACCATATCAACTCATTATCTTCCACTTCTTAATAGGAGTAGCAGCATATGCAGGAAGACAATGGGAACTTTCATACAGGCTCGGAATGAGACCGTGGATATTTGTGGCATACACAGCTCCATTGTCAGCAGCCGCAGCAGTATTTCTTGTCTACCCTTTTGGGCAGGGGAGTTTCAGTGATGGTATGCCTCTTGGTATTTCTGGGACTTTCAATTTTATGTTCGTCTTCCAAGCAGAACACAATATACTTATGCATCCATTCCATATGCTCGGCGTTGCTGGGGTTTTCGGGGGTGCATTGTTTGCAGCTATGCATGGAAGCCTCGTTACTTCCTCAATCATTAAGGAAACAACAGACGAGGTCTCGCAGAACTATGGCTATAAATTTGGGCAAGACAAGGAGACGTATAACATCGTTGCAGCTCATGGCTACTTCGGTAGGTTAATTTTCCAATATGCGAGCTTTAATAATTCTCGTGCTCTTCATTTCTTTCTTGGTGTTTTCCCAGTGGTTGGCATATGGCTTACCTCCATGGGAGTCAGCACTATGGCGTTCAATCTCAATGGGTTCAACTTTAACCAATCCATTGTTGATACTAATGGAAAGGTTATCCCAACATGGGCTGATGTTTTAAACAGAGCCAACCTTGGTTTTGAAGTTATGCATGAAAGAAACGCACACAACTTCCCACTCGATTTGGCAGCTGCTGAATCCACACAAGTAGCATTAACAACACCAAAAATTGGTTGAAAAAATTCTTTTATATTTAACATTAATTACTAATTTATTTATTTGTTCCGGTGTCATTAGGCACTGGAATAATTTACCCAATAATATGACAGAGAATGCAAGACATTGGAAGCAAACTACAACAGGTAGAAAAGGCTTACCAATAACTGAAACTAAAAAATCAAAGAAATCCAAAGAGCCTAAATCTTTAGAAGAAGCTCTAACTGGAGAATAGCAGTCACGTCCGTTCATCCCTAAACAGGGACGCATGAGCACCACAGCATGGAACGGGGTTGTGGTATATGGAGATTACCATGAAAGTAACATTCGTATATCGTGGCATTGCTTACACAAAAATTGTTTAAGTGAAACTTAATTCTTTTTGGGCTGCAACCATTTCGGTTGTAGCTCTTTTTTGTTTTATAGAAGGTTTACACGTTCTGTATCACATGAGAGAAGAGACACCTCAGAGTCGGATCTCTTTTCAATTTGGCTTTTTGCCCTCCAAGGAGGATACCAATCAGCCGTCTAGACGGTGGGATAGACCACAATATCATTGAGTCTAACTGAGACTCGCAACTTTTTACGTAAGAAGACGAACAAATATACCTTTAATTTTTAACTGAAAAATGGCTAATGCTAATCAGGTCAGTTTAGGTCGCATTAACCTGTCGACTGGTACTGGCTATGACGGCGCAACCGATAAGTATGCGCTGTACCTGAAGCTGTTCAGTGGAGAAATGTTCAAAGGCTTCCAACACGAGACTATCGCTAGAGATCTCGTAACTAAGAGAACCTTAAAGAANGGNAAATCTCTACAGTTCATCTACACAGGTAGAATGACAAGTGACTTCCACACNCCTGGAACTCCAATACTTGGTAATAGTGACAAGGCTCCTCCAGTAGCTGAGAAGACCATCAACATGGATGATCTACTAATCAGCTCTGCATTCGTGTATGACTTGGATGAGACACTTGCACATTACGAATTGAGGGGAGAAATTTCCAAGAAGATCGGATATGCACTTGCTGAAAAATATGACAGACTAATCTTCCGTGCTATTGCGCGTGGAGCTAGAGCTGCTTCTCCAGTTTCTGCAACAAACTTTGTAGAACCTGGCGGTACACAAATCAGAGTTGGATCTACAACCAATGACTCTGATGCTTACTCTGCTACTAACCTAGTAAATGCTTTCTTTGACGCTGCTGCTGCAATGGATGAGAAAGGAGTCAGCTCTCAAGGTAGATGCGCTGTATTAAACCCTCGCCAATACTACTCTTTGATCCAACAAGTAGGCGACAATGGACTAATCAATAGAGATGTTCAAGGTACAGGCTTACAATCTGGTAAGGGTGTTGTAGAAATAGCTGGAATCAAAATCTATAAGTCAATGAATATCCCATTCCTTGGCAAGTATGGTGTTGCTTACGGCGGTACAACAGGTGAGGTTTCTCCTGGAAATCTTGGTTCATTTGTTGGACCTACACCTGAGAACGCTTCAGGTGCTTCTACTGGTATCAACAATGACTACGGTACTAACACTGAGTTAGGTGCGAAGTCATGTGGATTAATTTTCCAGAAAGAAGCTGCTGGAGTTGTTGAAGCAATCGGACCACAAGTTCAAGTAACTAATGGTGATGTTTCTGTAATCTACCAAGGTGATGTGATCTTAGGTCGCATGGCTATGGGTGCAGATTACTTAAACCCTGCTGCTTCAGTAGAATTATATGTTGGAACTTCTGCTCCTTCTGCATTCTAAATATGTTTTTTTACGGGACCTTCGGGTCCCTTTTTTTTTATCTATGGCTACCACAACAATACAACCCGATACCGAACTATCCGCAGTTAACTCAATTTTGGGTAGCATAGGTCAATCACCCCTGACTACGCTCAATTACAATAATCCAGAAACTGCATTTGTTTATAACTTATTAGTTGAATCTAATAAAGATGTACAGGGAGAAGGATGGCACTTCAATACTGAAGACCATGTTCTTGTAACTCCTGATGCAACTACTAAATATATAACTATCCCTAGTAATTATCTCCGTTATGATTTACATGAAAAACATATAGATAAGTCTAGAGATCTAGTAAAAAGAAATGGAAGACTATACGACAAGGTAAACCATACAGATCAATTTGATGATGATCTTTATCTTGACATCGTTACTCTCTATCCATTTGAAGATGTCCCACCAATATTCCAAAGATACATAATCTCTAAAGCTGCTGTACGTGCAGCTACTCAGCTTGTTGCCAATCGAGAATTAGTCTCACTATTACTTGTACAAGAACAATCTGCTAGGGCAAATGTAATCGAATATGAATGCAATCAAGGTGATCATTCCTTTATGGGCTGGCCGCATGAATCTTCATATAGACCTTATCAACCTTACAAAGCACTACAAAGATAATGGCAAGTGTTACTCAAACTATACCTACGCTGACTGGAGGTTTATCTCAACAGCCAGATGAACTGAAGATTCCTGGACAAGTTAGTGTTGCTAATAATGTAATACCTGACGTAACACATGGTTTATTAAAACGTCCAGGAGGTCAATTAGTAGCATCCATTAGTGATAATGGGACTTCAGCTTTAAACTCACAAACTAACGGTAAATGGTTTTCTTATTACCGAGATGAAGATGAAAGTTATATAGGACAAATCTCTAGATCAGGCGATATAAATATGTGGAGATGTAGTGATGGTGCAGCTATGACTGTTAACTATGACTCTGGTACAGCAAGTGCGTTAGCTACATATTTAACCCATACTGATGATGAAGATATACAGACCTTAACTCTTAACGACTTTACTTTCATAACTAATAGAACTAAGACAGTAGCAATGTCTAACACTATTGAACCTGTTAGACCTCCTGAAGTTTTTGTAGATTTAAAAGCTACATCTTATGCAAGACAATATGCCGTTAATTTATTTGATGATACAACCACTACTGCCATTAATACANCTACAAGGATAAGGGTTGATTTAGTTAAATCNAGTAATAATTATTGTCATACTGATGGTTCATTAAGAAGTAGATCACAAAGACTTTCTGATGCTACTAGATGTGATGACACAGCTGGAGATGGTAGAGATGCATTTGCACCAAACGTAGCAAGTCGAATCTTCGATGTTACTGATGGAGGAAGTCTTACAGATGAAGCAATATCTGGAAACCACACGTACACTATTGATGTAAAAAATTCTAGTGATTCTTCCGTTAACAGAGGTAAGAACCTTTATTTTCGTATTAGAACTATAGGACAATCAGTACCTTATACCACTGGTTCAGGTAATGATCAAGAAACTACATACCAAGCAAGATACACTACTACTTTTGACCTTCTTTATGGAGGTTCTGAATGGCAGGAAGGTGATTATTTTCATGTTTGGATGCAGGATGCATACTACAAAGTTACTGTTGAATCTATAAGTACTACAAATATTCAATCTAATTTAGGTTTAGTACGACCTAATCCAACACCCTTTGATACTGAAACAGCAATAACTGCTACAAGTATTCTTGGAGATATAAGAAAAGGTATATTAGGAACTAACTACAGTGGAACAAATAGCTTATATCAATTTAGAGATGATCCTTCTAATGGATATGAAGTTAAACAAATAGGTACTGGTTTATATATAAGCCGTCCTACAGCCCAAGGTACATTTAATATAACTGCACCTTCAAGTGACTTGCTTAGAGTAATGTCTAATCAGGTGAAGAATGTAGATGATTTACCAGCTCAATGTAAACATGGATATGTTGTAAAGGTAGCTAATAGTGAGGCTGAAGCTGATGACTTTTACGTTAAATTCTATGGTCATAACAATAGGGATGGAGACGGAGTATGGGAAGAATGTGCAAAACCTGGCAGGAATGTAGAGTTTGATAAAGGCACTATGCCTATTCAATTAGTCAGGCAAGCTAATGGAACATTTACTGTTTCACAAGTTACTTGGGAAAATGCTCTAGTTGGAGATACTTTAACTAACCCTGAGCCTTCATTTGTAGGTAATAAAATTAATCAATTAGTTTTCTTTAGAAATAGATTAGTTTTCCTAAGTGATGAAAACGTAATCATGTCAAGACCTGGAGAGTTNTTTAACTTCTGGTCTAAGACTGCTACTACATTCACACCTCAAGATGTTATTGATCTNTCTTGTAGTTCTGAATATCCGGCTATCGTATATGACGGTATTCAAGTTAATGCTGGATTATTATTATTTACTAAGAATCAGCAATTTATGCTGACTACAGATAGTGATGTCTTAAGTCCAGAAACTGCAAAATTAAATGCAGTATCTTCTTTTAACTTTAATGAAAAAACTAATCCTGTATCACTAGGTACAACAGTTGCATTCATTGATAATGCTAATCAATATACACGTTTCTTTGAAATGTCTAATGTTGTGAGGCAAGGAGAACCAGATGTTATTGATCAAAGTAAAGTTATTTCTAGATTATTAGATAAAGAGATAGAGATTGTTTCAGTATCTAGAGAGAACTCTGTCGTATTTTTCAGTAAAAAGAATACTGATAAAATCTATTGTTTTAGATATTTTAATGCTGGAGATAGAAGACTATTACAAGCTTGGACTACATGGACAGTAACAGGAAATATTCAATATCACTGCATGTTGGATGATGCTTTATACGTTGTTACTCGTAATAATAATAAAGATCAAATCATTAAATATTCTTTAAAACTAGATGATAATGGACACTTCGTTACTGATACTAAAGATACTGCTAGTACCGATGATGATGTTATTTATAGAGTTCATTTAGATCATTCTAAATCAGTTACAGCCGCAGCTAATACTTATAACTCTACAACTATTAAAACTACAATTCCAAAACCTAATGGATTTGAAAGTACTAAACAGTTAGTTGCTTATGATACTGATGCTGGTAATGATTTAGGAAGATATGCATTGATAACAGTAGCTGGATCTAATTTAGAAATTCCAGGAGATTGGTCCAATAATACTTTTGTAATAGGTTATTTATATGAAATGGATGTACAAATTCCAACCTTATATGTAACTCAACAAGTAGGAGATAAATTTAGATCTGATGCTAAATCATCATTAATTGTACATAGAATAAAGTTTAGCTTTGGACCACTCGGAGTTTATTCAACAACTATTGCAAGAGATGGTAAACCAGATTTTACAGATACAAAGGAATTAGGACTTGCTGGTTTTGTAGGTGCAAATAGATTACCTATTGTGTCAGAAGTTATCGAGACAGTTCCTTGTTATGAGAGAAATACAAACTTAACAGTAAACGTTAAATCAGAACATCCTGCACCAGCCACACTGTATTCATTGGCATGGGAAGGAGACTTTACAAATAGATTTTATAAACGTGTCTAAATTTATTCACCCAATAACATTAGAGGCTGCACTTGATGTGGCTTCTAATCTTTTACCAGATGACCGTAGAGAAGTTGAGGAGGGTCATGGATATGATCCTGTCGTGGCAATACCCGATTGTGCCAATTATGGTGACAACGTGTATTTCACAGCTCCCAACGGTGAGATAGCTGGAATAGGTGGAGTACAAGAAGATGGCAGAATCTGGATGCTATGTACACCAGTTGTTCAGAAATACCCACAATGGTTTGTCAGATTAGCCAAAAAACATCTGGAAAGTAGACAAGAGAAGTTGCTATGGAACATTGTTGATAAACGAAACAAATTTCATATAAAACTACTCAGATTCCTAGGGTTCAAATTTTTACGGGAATTAAAACACGGACCTAATCAATTACCCTTTATGGAGTTTTGCCGTGTGTTTAGGAGCGGGTGCGAGAGCAGCCAATGAAGCAGCTCGTAGAAGATACAAATACGAGAACGAAAGAAGAGAGCGTAAGTGGATGCAACAAATGTCCATTTATAATGCTAAAAAAGTTAAATATAATGAAGACGTACATAATGCGAATTTAGCTACAGCTCAGTCTAGAGTTAATCAGCAAGAAGCTATGGACCTTGCTAGAGGTGAAGCTCAAATTAAGTACCAAGCATTGTTTAATGATTTATTAAGAAATAGTGCTTATGGAAAATTAGCAGCAGCTGGTCAGACGGGTCAATCTACTCAAAGAAGAGCTACCATGGACTATGCTAAGTATGGTAGACAGGTCAGTGAAATTGCTAGAAGTTTAACTCTTAATGATAGAGAATTAGCACGTAAGAATAAAGCAGAGACAGATAAACTTAAACAGTTTAAAGACCAAGCATTTGCCCAAGTTGCATTCCAGCCGATAGTCGATGTTGCACCTCCAGAACCTGTTATGCAGAGTGTTGGAGCTGCAATGTTTATGGATGCTTTATCTATAGGTGGTTCTATAGCTGGTATGGGTTCAGCATTTAAATGGTGGTAATTATGACAGACAGTTTTTTTAATTTTCAAGAATCTCCTGATTTTGCATCTGCAATAGGAGCAACTTATGAGTCTGTTAATGCAAGTTATGACAGACGTGAAGAATTAGAGCGAGAGAACGATAAGACTCGAATAAAGAATGCCGAAAATCAGGTAAAGCTTATTACAGAATTAATAGATTTTGCACCGACTGCTAAAAAAATGGTAGATGGTATTAATGAAAACAGAAGGCAACGTCTATTAAGTAAAGGTTATAAAGATATTAGTAAGGAGGCTTTAGAAAAAGATCAAAATACATTAACAGATATTTTTAATATTGGTAAAGCTGAGAATTTTATTAAGAGTGCAGCTTTAGAAAATGGTGATAACGTCACCTACGAAACTATAGATCTCAGTGGTCCTCATGGAGCAAGAAGGCGACTTCTTATGATGGAGGAAATGAAAGCAGGAATTGGTACTAATTTCACTTCTTGGGTTACAAAAAATTACCCTGCTGGACTTAATACTGTGCAGGAAGCACGACAGGCTTTTGATAGATATAAACAAGGAGTACTTACTAATGCCGATCAATTAGGCTTTAATTTAAGGTTTACNAAAANTCAATTANAAGANNCNTTTNATACANNTGAATCNNCNTTNTACGAAACTNCAAATNAATCNNTAACTTCTAAAAANGTTCTNAAAGAACANAGNAGAATGATNAGTGAAGTNACTAATGCTTTAAANTCTGAAAATCCTTTACAAGCTTTTATAGAAGCATCAGAATATAATATTGGATACTTTGAAGGTAACATAGCTAAAGCTGAAAGAGCATTCATAAACATAGGTATTATGGGTATGAAGAAAGGTTCTATTAATATTGATAAATTTGAAAGTGTACTTTTTGGAAAAGTAACTGCTAAAGGAGATAAAACAAGAATATTAATAGATAAGTTAGGAGGAGGAGAAGAGAATAGATTATGGGCTGAAGGTGTCCTTAATGAAATAGAGAAGGCTAAAGCAGGTGTCTTTGAAAACAAACAACAGGCAAGAGACAACTATGCATTAGGTTTTATAGAAAAAATACAGGAACAGGAAAATAAAACTGGAACTCGTATGACTAAACTTGAGTTAGCAAATCACATTGTAGAGAAATGGGACATAACTCAAGGTGGAAGTAACATTCCTGAAGAGTTAAAAAACCGATTAGCGAAAGAAGAAGGTGACGATATTCTTATCAAAGCAGAACTAGATTACAAACTTAATAAAGGTATCCCTATTACAGAAAAAGAAGTACTTAAACTTAGTAATCCATTTCTTGAAGCACAATACTTACCTAAAGTTAAAACTGGTAATCCATTAAGACCTTCAAAAGATTTTCAAAATCTTGCTAAGAGTCAAATTAAAGGTTATGCAACTGTATGGGCAAAACAAGGAGGTGTAGCTCCTGGAAAAGAGTCACCTCAATGGAACAATATTGTTGAGAATGCTGAACGTGAATATCCACTATTATTTGAAAAATATATGAAGACTTCTGATAGTGCAGTAGATGCACATATTCAAGCTTTAAAAGATATAGAAACAAAGACCAACGCTGGATATTACGATAAGCTCGTTGTAAATAGAGATAAGAATAAACAAAGAAATATAGACCTAATTAAAGCTGAAGAACACATAAAAGTAATAGATCCAAACATAGTAAATACAGGTATTCTTTTTGGTAGTGAAGAAATAATTAAAGAAGCTGCTGAATTACCAACAGGTGAAGTACATTTATTTTATAAACAACTTGCAAATAGTATCCCTACCATGACGGCAGGGGACATTCAATATAAACAGCTAGAAATATATAGCAAACTGAATAAAACAGAAAAACCAATTAAATCTGACATTTTACTTGAATATGAAAAACTAAGTCCTACAGTACGATTTTATTTATCCCATCACCCATCTCCAGCAAAAGTAGCTAGAGCAAAAATTGAGGCATTTAAAGATGATGCACAGATTGACTTTGATGAAATTGAATTTTTGTTGCCAGTCGCAAAAGGTATTGTAGAAAGTAGGATTCGTCAGGAAGGTCTAAGCAGAAGTAGTTATATGAAGGATATTTCTACTGAAGATTTCTTAGAGTTTGATAAAGATTTACAAGAAAAACTTGTACCTACACCACAATGGGGTCAAGCTGAAGGTCCACAAGAAGGTAGTTGGCAGAAGATCAAAGGTACAAGAGGTTATTTTGTTTATGAAAATGGTGAATGGATTAGAAGAGGACAGAAAGGTCCAAGTCAAAAACTTAAATATGATGGACCTGTTGGTACATATAAAGATATAGATGGCTTCTATAAAGATGGACCAAATACTGTTGCTAAAGCTGGACCAACTTGGAAATCTTGGAAGCAGCTTCCTGATGGTACATACATTAGATTCAATGGAAAAGAATGGGTTAAAGCTGAAGGTAATATGGCAATAGTTAAATACAATACTTCAGATTTTGATGACTACTATAGACCTGAAGATTGGGCAAGGAAAGCTGGCGTTGAAGATGATGAGTACTTTGGAGAAATAGAAGGATATATAGACAGTGACGGTACTTTTAAAAAAATTTAAGTTAATTACTACGGTAATGCATTATGAGTTCTGATTATCAGATTGACATTGATGCTCAAGCTATACAGGATTCTGCACTTGAGTTCAATGAAATATATGAGGAGAATGAGAGAGCTGAGGCTGAAAGAATCCAGCAAGAACAACTTCTCCAACAACAACGGGAACAAGCTCAAGCTGAGTTTGATGACCCAAGAAATAAAGAAGGTGGTGGCGGATTAAGAGGAATTTCTAAGGAAATCCGATCTGCTATAGGTGGAGGATTGCAAGATACTGCATCCTCTATTGTCACCCTACCTGANAGAGCCATTGATATGTTCAGTGGTGAGATGGTACAAGAACAGCAAACAGANGAAGGTTACGGTGCAGAATGGGATGATTGGTTTGTAGATGATGCAAATCCAATAGAAACTAAGACATGGTGGGGGAGTGCTCTAAGGAGTCTTGTCCACTTTGGTANTCTAGCTGCTGCTATTATTCCAGCTGCTAAAGCATTAGGTGTAACTGCTGCTACTACAGCAGTCGGTAGTTTAGTTAGAGGTGCAGCAGTTGGTGCTACATCTGATGTTATTTCTAAGTATTCACAAGAAGATAATGGTCTAGCTATTTTAAGAGATCGTGTTGGCATGATTGATACACCATTAGCAACTAAAGAATATGATCACCCTGCAATGAAGACATTAAAAAATGTCGTAGAAGGTATGGGTATTGGTGCGATATTTGATGGTGTAGCTATAGCATTAGGTAAAGGTGCTAAAAAATTTAGAACACTTGAAGGTAAATATATTCCTGAATCAAATCAATTACCTAAAGGAACAGTAGTAGAAGATGGAGTTCAAGATGCTGTAGATAGAGCTATGGCTAGAGAAGCAAATGTCAATGCACAGATAGATGAAAAAGCTGTATTGCAAGCTCAATCACTGAGAGGACAATACGGTGCTTATAAAAACAAACCTATATCTGATCCATGGCAAGCATCTCCAAACTCTACTGGTAAACCAGCTGATGTCTTTTATCAAAAACAAAGAATAGATACTGATTGGGGTTCACAACATGGTTCTACTGATAGTCCATTCACACAACGTCAGATAGAGAATCTTTCTGAAAGTGCGGATATTGCAGAGAAAGAAATGGTAGAACTTATGAAGCCATTTATGTCTGATGCAAGAATCCAAGCAGAGATTAAGGCATTAAAAAGTGGACAATCATTGGCAGATAAATTCTATGAATCTATCCGAAGAGCACATGAGGTGATGTATGGAAGAGAGAGATTAGAAGATATAGATCCAGATATGTTTGCTGCATTTAATGCAAGAAGTGACACTATTCAAGGTGTAAAAGTTTGGCAAAATACTGATGCTATAGCTGCTGATTTTGTTATTGGAGCATTAATGAGAAAAGCTAGAGATCATGGCATAGCTGGAAGAGAACTATTTGATATTGCTGATTTAGCAGATGTAGATGGTCCTACTAGAGCTTTATATGACACTCTTGTTGGTGCAATAATTCAACGTAAAAAATCATCATATACTGCTGGTTTACACTTAAAGGGTTACGACATAAGAAATCCACAAACAAAAGTTGAGATTAAAAACAAAGTAAATGCTGAGATAGAACAAACAAAACTTGCCTATCAAGTAGCTTTTAAATATGCTGGCGACAATCCAGATGACAGTCTATTTAGAGCCTATTATGAAGCTGTCTCAATGAGTAATGACATTCATAACTTTGATGATTTTGATGCATTTATAAAGAGAAAACTTAAAGGTGGAGAGTTAAGTGGAGAAGTTAAAACTGGTCTTCTTATAAAAGAGCTACAGGGTGTAATGATCAATAGTGTTCTTAGTGGACCTAAGACTTCAGTAAGAGCAATTATGGGTACAGGAACTGCTACGTTCTTAAGACCTTTCTCACAAATTATTGGTGCTACTATCACTGGAGATAAAACCACACAAAGAGCTGCTTTAGCAGCAATGAGTGGAATGATGGAATCTATTCCAGAAGCTTGGAAAGTATTCAGTACTAAATTAAATTCTTACTGGTCAGGAGATATCTCATCTATAAAAAGTAGGTTCAATGAAGTTACTAAAGGTGATGAGCAATGGGCTATGCTTGGTGACTGGATAGAAAATAGTGGTAGAGCAAGTGCTGGAGATAAAGGTGCATACTATATGGCTAACATGGCTAGATCTTTGAATGACAATAAGTTTTTAACTTATTCCACTAAGATTATGGCTGCCACTGATGATACTTTTGGCTTCATATTGGCTAGATCTAGAGCGAAAGAAAAGGCAATGCGTCTTGCTATGGATGCATACAATAAAGGAGATATTACTGAAATAACACCAGATCTTCTTAAAAATGCACAAGATAGATTTTATTCTCAAATCACAGATGTTGATGGTAATATCACAGAAGCTGCAACTTTGTTTGCTAAGAAAGAAGCTACATTAACAACTGATTTAACTGGTTTCTCTAAAGGATTAAATAAAGTATTTGAATCAGCACCATGGGCTAAACCATTTTTCTTGTTTGCAAGAACAGGTGTAAACGGTTTATCTTTAACTGCTAAACATACGCCAGGTTTTAACTTCTTAGTTAAGGAATGGAATGATATAGCTTTTGCTGATCCTAGTAACCTAGCTGGTTTACAAAGATATGGAATAGAAACAGCAGAAGATTTAGCTAATGCAAAAGCATTACAAGTTGGAAGATTAGCTATTGGTAGTTCTATTATTTCTATGGCTGCACTTCACTTTATGAATGGTGGGCTTACTGGTAATGGACCAGCTGATAGACAGCAAAGACAAGCATGGATTGATGGAGGATATAAACCTAGAACTATCACAATTGGTGGAGTACAAGTTAGTTATGATTCATTTGAACCATTTAACTTAATACTTTCAACTATTGCTGATATTGGTGATTACAGCCAATTAATGGGAGAGGAATGGACAGAAGATAATTTACAGAAATTAGCATTAGTTGTTGCTCAAGGTATATCAAGTAAATCTTACTTGGCTGGTATGCAGCAGTTTGTAGATCTATTTGGAGGTCAAGCTGGATCATGGGAAAGGATTATTTCTGGATTAGCTAATAATCAAATACCTCTTTCTTCATTAAGAAATGAATTAGGTAAAGTATTTAATCCACATATGAAAGAGTTAAATTCTGGAATTATAGAGTCTATTAGAAATAGAAACTTAATTACTGAAGGTTTGGCTATTAATCCACTACCTACTAAATACGACATGTTAAATGGAAGACCAATTAAAGATTGGGATTTTCCAACTCGTATGTTTAATATGTTTAGTCCTTTTCATGTAAACTTAGATCAAAGTGAAGGTAGGAAGCTTTTGTTTGATAGTAAATATGACTTGAGAATGTCAACCTACTCATCACCAGATGGAATAGATCTTAGTGATAATGCACGTCTTAGATCCTTATATATGAAGGCAATAGGTGATCAAAACTTAGAAGCTAAATTAAATAAATTAGCTAGAAATCCAAAAGTTATTGCATCTATTCAACAAATGCAAGCTGATTTAAGAGCTGGTAAAAAAGAGATGAATCCTAGAACAGCCTATGTTCACAACAAAATGATTCATACATTATTTATGGAAGCTAGAAAGGTAGCTTGGGCACAGGTTCGTAACGATCCTGAAGCACAACAACTATATGCAGAAGATAAGAGAATCAATATACAGAATGAAACTTCATTAAATAAGACAAGAAATTATACAGATCAATTTGCAGAATCTAATGCTGAAAGCATGTTACTGCCTTACAGATAAATCCACTCGCCACCTAAATAACAAAACGTTTGTAATAACAAATGGCGACAACTGAACATTTTTATACAGGCAATAACTCCACAACGAGTTTTGCCTTTACATTTCCATATTTAGCAAATAGCGATGTCAAAGTAGAACTTGACAACGTTTTAAAAACTGAAAACTCAAGTGGTCAAACAAACAATGACTACACCATTTCTAATACAAATATTGTTTTTAACTCAGCTCCAGCGAGCAGTGTTGTAATACATATTTATAGAAATACTAATGTTGACACTGCTCAAGCAACTTATGCAGCAGGATCTTCAATTCGTGCTGTTGATTTAAATAATAACCAAACACAGGTTTTATATTCAACTCAAGAAGCACAATCTCAATTAATACGAACTTCTGATATTAAAGAAGGAGCGGTTAATAGTTCAAAAATTGAAAACGGGACTATTGTAGATGCTGACATAAATGCTTCAGCTGCAATAACGGGAACTAAAGTTTCTCCAAACTTTGGTTCGCAAAACATAGTTACTACTGGAACTGGTGCTACTGGTAACTTAGGAGTAACAGGAAATATAACCGTCTCAGGAACTGTTGATGGAAGAGACGTAGCAAATGATGGTACAAAATTAGACGGTATTGAAACAGCTGCTACAGCAGACCAAACAGCCGCAGAAATAAGAACCCTTGTAGAAAGTGCCAGCGATAGTAATGTATTTACTGATGCTGATCATACTAAGCTTAATGGCATAGAAGCATCAGCTACAGCAGATCAGACAAATGCAGAAATTAGAGCAGCCGTAGAAGCTGCTAGTGATTCAAACGTCTTTACTGACGCAGATCATACAAAATTAAATGGTATAGAAACAGCTGCTACAGCAGACCAGACAGCTAGTGAAATCAAAACACTTATAGCTAGTTCTCCTTTAGATGCTTCACACCTTGCAGCTAACTCAGTTACAACTTCTGAGATAGCAGATGCAGAGTTAACTACTCTTGCTGGTATGCAATCTGGTACTGCTTCTAAACTTGCTGACAGTACAGCTCTTACAGCTGATATTGCCGACCTCAACCAGATTGATGGTATGGCAAAGGAAACTACTATTACTAATGATGATGCTAAGTTTCCTACCTCTGGAGCTGTTGTTGATTATGTAGCTGCACAGATAGCACCTTTAGGTGGTCTTGAAGTTATAGCTACAGATGCAGCTTTTCCTAATACACAACCTTCAAGTGGTGTAGTTATATCTATCTCTGATGCTGGAGGAGTTGTATTTAATGGTTCTGGATCAAGTACTACAGGTAGAACTGTAGGTGGGTCAACAGTAACTATCAACAACGCACCATCTAGCTTAAATGGAGAAACTTTAGTAGCTGGTGTTGGCTTAATGGTCAGCTCTACAGGCTCAGGTCAAATATATAACTATCACAAAATCCTTGGTAAGGAAGATGATATTAAACAACTCTCTGATGATATTAATGATTTCAATGCTCGTTATCGTGTAAATGCTGGAGAACCAGGGTCTAGTAATGATGCTGGTGATTTAGTATTTGATACTAATGCGAACAAGATGAAAGTCTATGATGGATCATCTTGGGGAGAAGTAGCTTCAACAGGAGAATTTAAGTTCTTATTCTTATGTCCCGCTGGTGGATCAGGTGCTCCAACTATTAATGGAAGCATTGCTACTTATGATCTTAGACAAGGTAGTAATTCTGGAGCCGCAGCTGATGTAACTATTGCAGCTCAACTTCTTGTAAGTGTTAACGGTGTTATACAGAAAGCTAACTCAGGAACTTCAGCACCGTCTGAAGGTTTTGCTTTAGTTGATGCTAATACTATTGTCTTTGGAACTAACCTTCCTAGTGGAGCTGATGTATTTATTATTCAGATAGGTTCGNCAGTCACAGTACCAACTCCAGGAGACGATACATGCTCTACAGCTAAGATCCAAAATGGAGCTATAACGGAACCTAAATTATCTAGTGGAGCCGTAACACAAGCAAAAATAGCTGGAGAAGCTATCAATGAAAGTAAATTACAAGTAAGTAATGCACCTACAAATGGATATTATCTATCTGCACAATCTGGTAATACAGGTGGTTTAACTTGGGCAGCGGTTGAGGCTGGAGCTAAAGGCGGAGGAAACGATGATATTTTCTGGGAGAACGGACAAACGGTAACGACCAATTACACGATTACTAATAACAAGAATGCTATGTCTGCTGGACCAATAACAATTAACAATGGTATCGCTGTAACTATCGGTACTGGAGAAAACTGGACAATCGTATAAATTATGCCAATAACATTAAACGGAAACGGTACAGTAACCGGTATATCCGCTGGTGGTTTACCAAGCGGAATAATACAAAGTGCTAATTTAGCAACTGGTGTCGGAGGTAAAGTTCTTCAATTTGTATCTTCTAAAAAATTAGGTACTCAATCAACAGACTCTACTTCATTTGTAGATATAAATGATATGTCTTGTACAATTACACCTATAGCAAGTAATAGTAAGATTTATATTGCTGGTTCATTACAAATTAATAAAGAAAATTATACCGCAATATTTAGATTGTTGAGAGACTCAACTGAAATAGGTTTACCCTCTGGAACTGGTGGTATAAATCATATTATGAATGTTTATACTGCTAATAATAATGGATCTTGGAGAGCTACTTTTCAATGGGATGATACTCCGGGAGATACAAATTCTCATACATATAAATTACAAATGAGAACAGATGGAGGTAGTGATCCAACAGTTCATATTGGTGGACATCACGATAACTCATCTAGTTATAGCTGTCCAGCTTATATGACAGTTATGGAGATAGCAGCATGAGTCAATTAAAATTAACCGCAGACAGCGGTGGAGGAACAGTTGCTATCAAGGGACCAGCCAGTACAACTGGTAATGCAGCTCTTGAGATGACTGTTCCGAGTACAGCGTCAGGTACGCTGGATTCATTAAACAGAGCAGGAAATATTTTACAAGTTGTTCAAACTCATTATAGTGGCAGAGTTTCAAATACAACTGCTTCTGGTGCTGAATGGGCTCCTTCACAACTTAATTGTTCTATCACGCCATCTGCTACAAGTAGTAAAGTTCTTATAACAGCAAAAGTTGCTATTGGTTTTAATGTAAATACTAGAAGAGTATTTTTAAAAGCATTTAGAGATAGTACGCAAATAGCAAAAGGAGATACTGCTAGTGATAATACAACACTTGCCAGTTCTGCTGTTGACATACGTTATGATGATGTAGTTGAAGATATAATTTTTCAGTATTTAGATTCGCCTAATACTACAAGTGCAACAACTTATTCTTTTAGATTTACTCATAGTCAAACAGCAGATGGAATAATTTATATAAATCGTGCTCATAGTATATTAGATCGTGTTCAAGATGGTTTCCTTTCATCAAATGTCACGTTAATGGAGGTAGCAGCATAATGGCAACATTAAACGCAACAAATTTAAAACACGCTTCCTCCAGTTCTAACAATATTGTTCTAGCTGCTGATGGAAGTGTATCTATGCCAAACAGTAGTTTTGGTAAAGTTCTGCAAGTTGTGACAAATACCCTTTCTGGTTCTTCTTCTATTGCTGCTGATGCTGAAAATATTACTGCTTCAGGAATGATAACTACAGTTACTACTCAAGGTACAGGGTCGTCATTTCTTGTATCTCAAGTTGGTGCTAACCCACATTGTAATTCGAGTGCATCTAACTCATCAGTAAGATTATTTATGTACGCTTCAGTTAATAGTGGTACTTATGCAAACGTCTTTGGGTCAGAGCCATTTCAGGCATATCATACAACCACATCATGGATAGATTTTGCTGGTGTGTGGATGGTTCACGTTACAGGGCTTTCATATACTGTTGGACAAACTATTGCATTTCAACCCTATTATCAAGAAGGTAATTCTTCTGGTGGTACTAACTATTATCATCATAATGGTGGTTCTGGTGGTTCTGGAAAAATAAGACTTACAGTACAGGAGATAGCAGCATAATGGCTTTAACAAAAATAAAAGGTGGAGATGGTATTACAGATAGCACCATCAAAGAAGCCGACTTAAACATAGATAATGCACCCCAAAATGATTATGTTCTAACTGCCAAATCTAGTGCGGCTGGAGGTCTAACATGGGCTGAAGCTGTCGCTGGAGCAACAGGTGGTGGAAATGATAAATGCTTCTGGGAGAACTCGAATACAATTACGACCTCATATACGATTAGCAACAATATGAACGCTGGAACATTTGGTCCAGTAACTGTAAACTCTGGAGCAACTGTAACGGTTGGTTCAGGCGAGACTTGGGTGGTGATCTAATGCCAGTAGCAATTAATGGCACGACAGGTGCCGTAACTGGATTAGCTCAGTTACCCGATTCTGCTATGAGTGCAGGGTCTATTATTCAAGTTGTTCATGTAACAAAAACTGATATTAGTAGTATTTCTCTCGGAGGTTCTAGTGCTTTTTATGATGTACCTTCACTTACAGCTACTATCACACCAAGTAGTTCAAGTAATAAAATATTAATAGATGCCATATTAAATATCAGTACTGATGCAGGGTTACATATAACAGCCCAGATTTTAAGAGGAAGTACTAATATAGCATTTGGCGATGGTTCTCAATCTTCTGTCATAGAAGGCTATGCACACAGATATACAAGAGCAACAAACGGACATTATTCAATAGATCAAATGGCCTTATGTCACGAAGATTCGCCCAGCACAACATCAGCAACTACATATAAAATAAGAATACATGCTCATCAAAGTGGTACTGCATATATTAATAGAACTAATGCAGGGCAAGATGCTAATTACAATGGCACGGCAATATCTTCAATAAGATTAATGGAGGTAGCAGCATGACAATAAAATTAGTAGGCTCCTCTTCGGGGTCAGTTTCTTTACAGGCTCCAGCATCAACATCTGGTGGTGCAAATAGAGTTTTAACTTTACCAGATATAAATAGTACAGTAGATACTACAGGTAGAGCTGGTAATGTTCTTCAAGTTTTACAGGTAGTAAAAACAGATGTATCAAGTACAACAAGTGCTAGTTTTGCAGCAATTTCAGGTTTATCAGTTGATATCACACCTTCAACAGCTTCAAGTAAAATTTTAATTACTGTAGATGTTAAAATTGGTAATAATAGTGGTGCTGGAGCTTATATTAAATTAGTAAAAAATGCAAGCACAGATATTTATGTAGGAGATGCAGCAAGCAATAGAACTCAATGTATGCACTCAACTTATGGTGGTGGTGATACAGGAGAAGGTCTTTATGGAATGGCAAAAATGGGTGGGACTTTTTTAGATAGTCCAAACACTACTTCACAAGTTACTTATGCTGTTTACTGGAAACGATTAAATAGTGCAACTTTATATACAAATAGAGGTGGCTCTGAAACTACTAGTCAATATGAAGGTAGAGGAGCATCTTCAATAACAGTAATGGAAATAGCAGCTTAACAACAAACAATTATTTTTTTAAAAAATGGATCATGAAGCAATTTACTCTGCCTATTCAGGCTTAGTAGTATCAATAGACGACTCCGCTGGAGCGTTCGACAAAGACGGCAACAAGGTAACACTTGATAACGCCAAAGTAGCAGCAGCTCGTAAATCAATAGACGATGCGTATGCAGCTACCAAATATCAAAGAGATAGAGCAGAAGCTTACCCTTCTTGGCAAGACCAGCTCGACAAAATCTATCACTCAGGCATAGACGCTTGGAAAGCAGATATTAAAGCAATTAAAGATAAGTACCCAAAACCATAGGAGGGTAAACAATGTCACGAATAGTCGTAGACTCTCTTCGAGGGAATAGTGCATCAAGTGATGCGATCACATTAGCTAATGATGGAACGTGTACTGCCAATATTACTAATAACCTAAGTAATCGTAATTTAATAATTAACGGAGCTATGCAAGTGGCTCAACGTGGTACGTCATCTACAGTTGACGGATATGGAACTGTTGATAGATTTAAATGTGACTTAAATGGTAATGATGAAAATTGCACACAAGAACAAGTTGATGTAGCAAGTGGAACTACACCATACACTTTAGGTTTTAGAAAAGCAATGAAGATAACAAATGGAAACCAAACAAGTGGTGCAGGTGTTACTGACATTGTTAGAGTTCAACATAGAATTGAAGCACAAGATGTTGCTCAAAGTGGTTGGAATCATACTTCATCTTCAAGTTATATAACATTGTCATTTTGGATTAAATCTAGTGTTGCTCAAAATTTTTATGGATATGTGTACATTCCAGATTCAACTCAATTATATCCTTATGAAACTGGTAGTTTAACTGCTGATACTTGGACAAAAATAACAAAAACAATTCCGGGAAACAGCAATATAACTACTATTAACATCGATAATGGAGTTGGTCTAGTTTTTGATCTTCATGCTTTTATGGGTACAGATTATACAGCTAGTGGGGTCACTTTAAATCAATGGGGTACTTTTGCAACTGGAGCAAGAACACCAGATCAGACTTCAACATGGTACACAACAAATGATTCAACCTTAGAACTTACAGGAGTTCAATTAGAAGTAGGCAGCGTGGCAACAGATTTTGAGCATAGGTCATTNGNNCAGGAGCTTGCTTTATGTCAGAGGTATTTTGAAATAGGAGTTCATGGTAACTATGGAAATGTAACAGGGGGAGGAACACATAAATTTTACTCACAATTTAAGACACAAAAAAGAGCAACCCCAACATTGGCAATTATTAGTAGTCAAGAAAATTATGTTTCAAGTGTTAGTATAACTGCTGACCCTTTAGATGCTACTTTAGGGTGTCGAATACAAGGTGCTGTTTCTGCTACTGGTGATAATAAATATATGGACGCTAAATTTAGTTCAGATGCGGAGCTTTAATTATGTACAAAAAATTTGCAAATGAGATTGAAACAAACAAAGATGGAACTACAAAAACGATAGTAGTTCAAGCTATCTGTAGAAAATCTGATAATGCTTACATTCCTTTTGATGAAGCAAATAGAGACTATCAAGAATACAAAGCATGGTTGGCTGATGGAAATACACCCGAAGATGCTGATTAATTAACNTTTTCGTGNATTTGTCTTGTCATTATCCCTATAGTGACGTAGAGAGGTGCTAATGCACAGATTCCAGCGAAGGTTATAATAGTAACAGG
>FUFK010041028.1_pt1 | contig 22245 bp, 17 predicted proteins | sample 1021851 | NCBI WGS metagenome assembly FUFK01 (sample SAMEA51879418, study PRJEB19060) | metagenome
GCTTAAACATCACCTCATCAGAAACAGTGCTCAACGAAAGTAGTCAAGACGTAGATTTCCGTGTTGAGTCTGACGGAAATACTCACGCTTTGTTTCTTCAAGGGTCTAATGGCCGAATTGGTTTTGGGACAAGCTCACCTTCCTCTTCTGTTCACATTAGTGATAGCAGTCCAATTTTAACCTTAACGGACACGGATACGAACGCTGATTCCATCATAAGTGCCGCATCTAGCGCGGGTAACTTATTGATTGGTGCAGATGAAAATGCAGAGGTTGCAAGTTCTAACATCCTTTTTAGAGTTGATGGTAGCGAAAAAGCACGACTCACATCGGATGGAAATCTCGGTATTGGTACTTCGTCCCCTGCTTTTGCCGCAGGTGCTGGACTTGAGATTGAAAAGTCTGGTACAGCAACTTTACGCCTACAAGACACAACCAACACAGCTAACGGAGAGATTCGTTCTGGCCCAAGTGGTATTGAGTTTTTCAGTGGTGCTTTTGGAACTAGCGGCGACCCGTTTAGCTTTTCTGTTTCTGGGACAACGGCGCTAACTATCGACTCTAGCCGCAATGTCGGCATCGGCACCACATCACCTTCTACAGCTTTGGACGTAAGCGGTGTGGCAACAATTACAACCGCCAACAACTCAGCCCAGTTGATTTTAAAGTCAACCGATACTGACTCCGCTGTTGGTCCTCGCATGGATTTGATTAGAGATAGTGCTTCTCCCGCTGACGGCGATCTTGCTGGGCAAATACGATTCTTGGGAGATAACGATGCTGGTGAGCAAGTTAGCTATGGCTTTATTCGAGCAAAATTACTAGATGTAAGTGACGGTTCTGAAGATGGTCAGTTCGATATCACTTTGAAAAAAGATGGCACCGATAGGAGTCGTATAAAAATTCAAGATACTGAGTTAGTTATTAATGAAGACCAAGTAGACTTGGATTTCCGTGTTGAATCTGACGGCGCTAGTCACATGTTGTTCGTAGACGCGGGAAATGATCGGGTTGGTGTTGGCACAAGCACCCCAACCGTGAGTTTCGAAGTTAGCAACGGCACAATTCACAATCAGATACGAGCGCATCGTAACATCGGCGGTGACAATACGACGATGGGTGCTATCGCTTTATCGGGTAATGATTCTGGTGGAAATGTCACTGACTACGCAAGAATTAAAGGATTGTCTGAATCTGACAATGCTGGCTCGGAAGATGGCGGCATAATTTTTGACACAATGCTTAACGCCTCGCTTAGTGAGGTGGCTAGGCTGGATTCAAGCGGCAATCTACTGGTTGGTAAGACTTCTTCTGGCACCAGTGCTGCAGGTGCAGAGCTAAGCAACGATGGCCGTATGGTTGGTGTTAGGAGCGGCGATAATGTGTTGCTTCTAAACCGCCTTACTGACAACGGAGACGTTCTCCGCATTCAAAAAGACAGCTCCACAATCGGTAGTATTGGTGTCAAAGGCGGCACAAATCTTTACGTGGCATTCCGTACAGAATCAACTGGGGACGGTTGTGGATTGAGGGGCTCTAACGCCTCTACCGGGGCAATAATTCCTTCAGATGGTGATGGTGACGCCGTAGATGATCATATTGACTTAGGTGCTACTGGAACACGGTTTGATGATATCTACGCTACCAATGGCACAATCCAAACATCTGACCGTAACGAAAAGCAAGACATCGAAGCACTGTCTGACGCAGAGCAACGTGTAGCTGTAGCGTGTAAAGGTTTACTACGCAAGTTCCGCTGGAAGTCCTCGGTAGCAGACAAAGGTGACGACGCACGTATTCACTTTGGAATTATTGCTCAAGATTTACAAGCCGCATTCGAAGCAGAGGGTTTAGACGCTGGACGTTATGGAATGTTCATTTCAACGACATGGACTGATGAAGAAACTGGTCAAGAACGCACACGAATGGGTGTGCGTTACTCAGAGCTACTTGCCTTTATCATTGCCGCTATTTAACTAGGAGAAAACTAATGGCTACATGGACTATAGCTAACCTTGAGCGCAACGTCGCAGACGGTGGTGTGACTGTCGCACACTGGCGTGTTACTAAAGAAGACGGAGATCACTCTGCTTCTGCATACGGCACTGTAGGCTTCACACCTGACGCCTCTGCTTCTGATTTTGTCGCTTACGCTGACCTGACAGAATCTACGATATTAGGCTGGGTACATTCAAAGGTTGATAAAGATGCTACTGAGGCGGCACTCACAGCAAATATTGCAACACAAAAAAATCCTGTGTCTGCCGTGGGTGTACCGTGGTGATACGATTAGATCTCGAAAGTGCAGAGATAAACGCCATCCTCCAAGTTTTGGGAGATTTGCCTTCAAAGACAGGTGCATGGCCGCTGATGATAAAAATTAAAGCGCAAGCAGAAGCTCAAATAGCAAGTGAAGAAATAGAGCCAGCGGAAGAAGATGAGCCAGCGGAAGAAGATGAGCCAGCGGAAGAAGATGAGCCTGTATGACTCTTTAGATGGCAAATATAAATTTTTTTCTAGAGGAACATGAGGTTGTATCGTAAAAATTATTGCCTTGGTTTTGGTGTTAGAGGGAGGTACGTCTGCCTACGTGGGTAAACGAGTTGTTTATCACACAGTATGCGTATACAAAGAACTTTACACTAATTCTGATAAGCGATATCGGTGGCTGGTTCAAGGGGTTTATACTTGTCCTCCATATGTGAGGTATAAACATGATTGATCCGGTCACTGCCATCGCTGGAGCTACTAAAGCCTTCACCATGGTTAAGGCGATGGTAGAGGCTGGTAAGTCTGCTGAAGATACGATGATGCAGATAGGTAGATGGTACGGTCACGCTTCAGATGTGATGTACGCTGAAAAGAAAGTTAAAAATGTAAATCCTTTTAGGCGGGTCGTTTTTAGTGGCAGTGTACAGCAAGAGGCGATGCAAGCGTTTGCCGCTAAGAAAAAAATGGAGGCTCAACAAAAAGAACTGCTTTCTATAATAGGAATGGTTTATGGCAAGGAGGGATTGATAGAGTTTCGAGAAATGAAAAGGCAGATTGCTAAAGAAAGAAGAGATACTGTCTATCGACAGCAAGAAGCAAAGGAGCAAGTGCTTGCAGGCTTGATAGTTTTACTGGGAATTGTAGTGGTTGTGGGCACAGCGATATTTATAGCGAGCGGTTAAATGGCGGCACCAAAAGTAGCAGATTTATTAATAAGACTTGAAAAGCATGAGGCTGAGTGTGTTGTTCGGTATGAAATGATCAACAAGCAGTTAGATCGAGGCTCTAAACGTTTTGATCGACTAGAAGCTATGATTATCTCTATGTACCCTTTTATTTTGGTAACTATCGCGGTGGCTGAGTATCTTAAATGACAACCTTTGACGATACAGACACCAACAACAATGGCGTTATTGAACGTCAAGAATGGCGTCAGTTAGAACTTGAAGACCGTCGCCGCAAGATGGATGATGAAGACGCCAAGCGAGACAGCCAACGTAAAATGGTTTGGTTTGCTTTATCTGGCATGGTGATGTATCCCGGCGCAGTCGTCACTTGCAGTGTTGCCGGATTCGATACTGCGGCACAGTTATTGCACGATATTGCGAATATTTACTTGGTGTCAGTTAGTGCGCTTGTGGGAGCATATTTTGGGTTCAATGCCTATGAGGCCAGAAAATGATTGACACACTTATTGGCCCCGTAGCGGGGTTGCTTGACAAATTTATTGAAGATAAAGATCAAAAAGCAAAGTTGGCTCATGACATTGCAACGATGGCAGAGCGTCATGCGCACGAAGCCAATATGGGCCAGCTTGAAATTAACAAAGCAGAGGCTCAACACCGATCAATCTTCGTAGCAGGTTGGCGTCCTTTTCTTGGATGGGGTTTAGCTTTTGCCATGATTTGGCATTTTGTTTTAGTGCCAATGTTAACTTTTGTTTTTGCATATGCGGGGCTTGAAACACCAGACTTACCAGCATTCGACATGGACTCACTCATGACGGTACTATTGGGAATGTTGGGTCTTGGTGGCCTGAGAAGTTTTGAAAAGTCTAAAGGGCTTACAAAGTAGGAGAGGGTTCATGATTGATCCCAGATTTGCAGGTATATTTTCTCAGTTAAGACCTGAGGTTTTTTCTCAAATTTTAAGAGCCACTCCAGCGCCTATACCACCGCCTCGCCCTGTTAGTAATATGCAAGATTTTAACAGAAGGGCGATGGATCAAATTAGACTTCTAAATCCGGGCATGTTTGGACAACCTGCTCAAGGGTTAGCGGGTCAACAACGACTTCAAGAACAGGGTCAAGCACAAGGTCAACTGTCAGATTTTATAGAAAGCGGGGGCCAACAAAGAGGCGCAAACGCAATAACCACGCCAGCGCCTACACCACCGGAACAAGGTGCTTTTAGACCCCAACCCATGCCGTTTATGGGTGGCGGGTTTGGTGGTTTTAGACCCCAACCCATGCCATTTATGGGTGGAGGATTCGGAGGCTTTGTGCCACAACCGTCTCCTTTCATGGGCGGTGGATTCGGAGGCTTTGGTGGTTTTAGACCACAACCTATGCCGTTTATGGGCGGGGGTTATGGTGGAGGCTTTGGTGGTTTTGGAGGCTTTAGGCCACAACCTATGCCGTTTATGGGTGGAGGCTTTGGACAATCCATGCCACAAATGCAACAAGGGATGCAACGAGGACTGTCACAAGGAATGCAACAACCCATGCCACAAATGCAACAAATGCAACAAAGTCCTTTTGGAACACCTTTAAATAATATAAACCCACAACAAGCCATGGCTGGGGCACAACAAGCCATGGGAGGCTTGTTTTAGTGCAGTTTAAATATTTTTCTATGGATGAATTTAAGTGTCAAGAAACAGGAGAAAATAAGATAGACCCTTATTTTGTTGAGTGTTTAGATTCGCTTAGAGAAGTATGTGATTTTCCATTTGTAATAACGAGTGGGTATAGGGACCCTTCGCATAGCATAGAAGCAAATAAACCAAATGGTCCGGGCACACATGCTCACGGCATTGCATGTGACATTAAAGTCAGTAACGGTGCCGAACGTTTTATTATTGTGAGAAACGCTCTTGATATGGGGTGTTTCAAAGGCATCGGCATCGACAAAGGGTTTATTCATGTCGATATACGGGCCACGGACCCTGTAATATGGACGTATTGATGTTATGCCACTTACAAAGTTACAGTTCCGACCCGGAATAGTTCGGGACACTACGTCTTATACAAACGAGGGTGGATGGTTCGACTGCGATAAAGTTCGCTTTCGTAGCGGAGTGCCCGAAAGAATAGGTGGGTGGCAAAAACTTTCTTCAAACACTTTTCTAGGAACATGTAGAGCCTTAAAACCTTTTCAGGCTCTAGACGGCGGTAACTTTCTTGGATTGGGTACTCATTTAAAATATTACCTTGAACAAGGCGGTGTCTATTACGACATAACACCTATTCGATCTACGACTTCTGCAGGNGATGTAACCTTTTCAGCTACAAATGGAAGTTCGACTATTACAGTAACAGACACNGGACATGGTGCGGTTGACAATGATTTTGTCACTTTTTCAGGTGCCGCTAGTTTGGGAGGNAATGTTACTGCCGCTGTTTTAAATCAAGAGTATCAAGTAAGTCGCCGTGTTGATGACAACTCTTATGAAATCCTTGCTAAAGATTCTGATGATGCCGAAATAACAGCTAACTCTAGTGATTCAGGCAACGGAGGCGGGTCTGTTGTAGGCACGTATCAAATTAATGTTGGATTAGATGTTTCTGTTCTTAACACAGGTTGGGGTGTGGGTACGTGGGGCAGAGGCACATGGGGTAGTTCTGAAGCCTTATCCAACAGAAATACATTACGCCTTTGGAGTCACGATAACTTTGGAGAAGATCTCATAATAAATGTCAGAAACGGTGGTATTTATTATTGGGATAGAAGTTTAAGTAGCTCTAGTTTTCAAAGGGCTGTAGCCATATCTGATAGATCTGGCGCAGACTCAACTACGCCAACCGTCGCTAGGCAAGTATTAATTTCTGACGTAGATCGGCACGTTATCTTGTTTGGCTGTGACCCGGAAAACGACATTGGATCTCCAGACCCTTTGTTAATTCGTTTTTCAGATCAAGAAAATCCTTTGGTTTGGCAGTCACTAGCTACTAACACTGCCGGGGATCTTCGTCTTGGTTCTGGATCAGAAATAATTACGGCTATTGAGACTCGACAACAAATACTTGTTTTGACGGACACTGCCGCATATGCCATGCAGTTTATTGGACCGCCTTTCACTTTTGGCATCAATCTCATATCTGAAAATATAACTGTGATCGGATCAAACGCGGCAAAAGCTGTAGACGATCTTGTGTTTTGGATGGGTCTAGAAGAATTTTATGTTTATAACGGTCAGGTGCAAAAGTTACCTTGTCCTATTAGATCTTATATCTTTGATGATTTTAATGATGCTCAACGCGAAAAGGTCTTCGCCGCGTTAAATTCATCTTACAACGAGGTTTGGTGGTTTTACCCAACAGCAAGTTCGGAAGAAATAGATAAATATGCTGTTTACAATTATGTAGAAAAAGTTTGGTACTACGGCACTCTTGAGAGAACCGCTTGGGTGGATCGAGGATTAAATTTTTATCCGATTGCCGCATCCACCACTGATCATCATTTATATGATCATGAATATCTTTATGATGACGGAAGCACTGTTCCTCCCTCAGCAATAACAACTTTTATTGAGTCCAGTCAAATAGATATAGGTGACGGAAACAACTTTATGTTTATACGTCGGCTTATACCAGATGTTACTTTTAACGGGTCTGATACTGACGTGCCTGCTGTCGATTTTTCACTTAAAACCCGTAACTTTCCGGGTGGAAATTTTTCTGAGACATCTACAAAAGAAGTTGCTCGCTCGGCCACTGTTCCTGTAGAGCAGTTTACAGATCAAGCACATGTAAGACTTAGAGGCCGAAGCGTAGCTGTTAGGATATCTAGCGATATAAAAGGCGTTAAATGGCGTTTAGGTAGTCCTCGAATAGACATAAAACCAGACGGTAGACGATAATGGGGTCTCGACGTTTAGTACAACCACAGTTCCCGGTGCCTCCACAGGAATACGACATATCTTATATGTCTGCTTTGACACAAGCTTTTTCTGTTTTCCTACGTCAAAACATCAATCCCGGTGACATACGAGCTACGGATTTGACGTTGACAGATTTGCCTACAACGGACTCAGGGCTTGAAGTTGGGGCTGTTTTTCAGCAAGATGGGATCTTAAAGATAACGCTTTCGCATAAGCCGCATCCCGCTGGTGTCGCGGCCTCTAGCGCAGTAGGCACAGTTACTGTGTCAACTTCCTGATTAGGCTAACACCATAGGTGCGATAAATGGCGGCATTAGCAGAAAATTACACTCAACCCGAACCGTTTGAGGTTCCTGAAGGTGGTATCGCCACTTTTCTCACAGCCACTACGGGCGAGTGGGCCGAAGCTGATAAAGACAATATACCCGTTACAGGCATTGCTGGTGTAAAGCAGGTTGCCGATAAGCTTGCGGAATATGGACGTTACGAAGACGAATACATGGTTCACGCCGCAGAAGGCGAAACCGTCATACCTGCACAAGTATTGGATCTCAACCCACGGCTCAAGGCCAAGCTTTACCGTGAAATGCGTGAGATGGGTCTTGAACCCGAACGTTACATTGTTGGTAATGAACTAAATTCTCTTAACCCAGTTACGGGTCAACCTGAGTTTTTCCTGAAAAAACTCGTCAAAAGTATTAAAAAAGCCGTTAAAAGTGTTGTAAAGGTCATCAAAAAAGTTGCACCTGTAGTGTTACCTGTTGTCGGTGCAGTGTTTGGTGGCCCACTAGGCGCGGCCCTTGCATCAGGCGCTGTAACTGCCGCGCAGGGTGGTAATTTGAAAGATGTGCTAAAAAGCGCGGCTCTAGCTGGCGTTACAACGGGTGTAGCGCAAGGCGTAAGCGCGGGTGTAGGTGCCGCTCAAGCAGGATCTGCTACCGGTCTAGGTAACATTGGTGAGTTTGCTTCTGGCTTTGGTGAAAGCGTTAGTTCTGGTCTTTCTGGTGGATACACACAACAGTTTGCAGAGATGGTTGGTCGCCTTGGCGGATCGGGAGGCACTCTCCCTGATCCTCAATCTCCTACTTATATGGAAGATATAGGAGCCGGAGAAGTCGCAAACCTTAATTTAGGGACAGGCACCTTACCGACAGGCACACCAGCGGCGGCACTACCAGCTGGTTCAACTGAGGCAAATGTTGCGGGTACATTAGACACATCTTTTTTAATAGATCCGCTAGGAACCGCGCCTGCTCCTGCCCCAATAGGCACTGATTTTGCGGCACAAGCCGCAGAAAGCACTGCTCAACTTCAAAGCTTAGGTATAGATCCTTCTTTAACTGGTCCAAGTCAGTTGCAGTTGGCGGATTTGGGTGTAACGCCTGAAATGCAAGCACAGGCGGGTGCTGATCTTGTTGGGACCGCAGGACAAAGTCTCGGAGAAACGTTTGGCAATATTTTCCGGCCCGAAAGTTTTAGTGACTTTGGTAGCAATTTGAGAGAATTGTTTATGCCCACAGACATAAATGATTTGATGGCTAAACTACGAAATGCTAACCCTACGAAATATTTGGGCGAGGCGGGCCAAGAACTGTTAGAAAAAGAAGCCGCTACTTTGTTAGAAAATGCTGGTAGAAGCGTTGCAGAGGCAGGCTTGATGCGGACATATGGCCCTGCGGCTTTGGGTGCTTACGGTTTACTCGCGGCTACCGGCGGCTTTGATCCTCAAGAAGTTGAAGCGCCACAACCGTTTGGTGGCCTGACAGGTTCTGATTATCTTAGCCAAACTCGTCCTGTATTTGCTCCGGGAGTTTTTCGATACGCGGCAGGTGGAGGCGACATAGCAAACTTCCCGCGTAAAAATGGCGCTATCTACGGCCCCGGCACTGAAACCTCAGACGATATTCCTGCCATGCTAAGTGATGGCGAGTTTGTAATGACTGCACGTGCGGTACGTGGTGCAGGTAATGGTGACAGGGAGCTAGGGATGAAACGAATGTACGACATTATGAGTCGTTTCGAGGGAGATGCTATCCGTGGCAACTGAAACTCAAACCACCATTGTCCAAGAAAATCCAGAAATTGAAGCGTACCGACTTGGGTTACTACAAGACGTACAACGATTCATTAGAGGCCAGATAACCGGGCAAATACCCTCTATTGATCCCGTAACAGGTGAAGTGCGGACGGATGCCGATGGTAATCCAATCATGGAAACTGTTACGCGGGCACAGCCTCCTGCGTTTCAGGTTGCGGGCCTTACGCCGATGCAACAGCAAGCGGCTCTTATGGCACAGCAAGGCATTGGGATGTATCAACCCTATCTTCAGCAAGCTGTTGATATGGGTCGTCAAGGGGCCGGAGCCATTACAGATTATGGTTTGTCCGGCATACAAGAAGGCTTAGGTGCTTACCGTGGTGGGCAAGATGTTTTATCACAAGCCGCATCACTAGCCGCCGCACAACGGGCACAACCTTATGAGTATCAGACACAGGCCGCGCAAGGTATTCGTGACTCATTAAGTGGCATTTATGACTCAAGCACCATGGGTCAACAAGATTTAGGTCGTGCCGCACAGCAAACCCAAGATGTTTTGCAGATGGGGCGTGGTGATTTAAGTCGTGCTGTTCAAGAGGGCTACGGTCAACGTGACGTGGCACAACAAGCTTTATACGATGCCGCCGCCAGAGGTCAGGCAGGTTTGGCGGGTTTGTCAGAACAATTTGATCCCAGCACACAGGTTGATAAGTTTTTCAATCCTTTTGAAACACAGGTTGTAGATCGTGCTTTACAAGATATTCGTCGCCAAGGTGACATTCAAGCGCAAGGCTTGCGGGCAAGAGCCGCCGCACGGGGTGCTTTTGGAGGGTCGCGTCAGGCGGTCGCAGAGCAAGAGCAAGAGCGCAATGTATTAGATCAACAAGCAAAGACAGCCGCTCAGTTGAGACAGCAAGGCTTTAGTCAAGCCTCTGCGCAGGCACAAAAAGCGTTTGAAGACGCTCGTAGGCGTCAAGCGCAAGAGGCTTTGGCTGGGTTCCAAATGGGATCTGGTGCGGCAACACGAGCAGGTCAATTTGGTTTACAAACGGCTGAACAAGCTTTGAGAGGAGCGACAGCCGGTGGTCAACTTGGTNTAGGTGCTTCCGGTCAGTTAGGGCAGTTTGGTTTGCAAGGTGCAAACTTAGGTATGCAGGCAGGTCGATCAGGCTTAGGGGCGGCAAACCAATTAGGTCAATTAGGTTTACAGTTTGGTCAGCTTGGTCAAGGTGACGTAAACCAGTTAATAAATTTAGCCTCTACTAGTGGTCAGCTTGGTTCAGGCATTGGATCTCTTGCAGGTCAAGGTGCAAACATGGGTGTGCAACTTGCGGGACTTGGTATGGACCAAGCCAAACTAGGTCAGGCCGCTCAAGACATGTACGGAACTGACATCCAACGGCTCACGGCTCTTGGTGGTCAAGAAATGGCAGTGCAACAAGCTATTTTAGATGCTCAAAGACAAAGTAACTTACAACAGTATCAGCAACCTTTCCAATTGTATGGTTTCCTGAGCGATATTTACAAAGGCACTCCTTCTTCTCAAGCAACAACACAGATGATGACATCGCCAAACCCTAGCACTGCACAGCAAATTGCAGGTTTGGGCATTGCGGGTCTAGGTGCTGTATCGCGGCGCTCAAAACATGGGACTTTTCGGATGAATACACTAAATAGACCCCTTTTTAGGCAAATGGGTGGACCGGCAGAGCCGATGCCCCAAGATATGCCTATGGCAATGCCACCCCCACAAGAAGCAATCATGGCGGTTCAACAGGCTGAAAACATGGGCACTCAAATGGGCCAAGAGTATCTTGCCCAAACCATGGGCGCTCTGGACAATGCTGAAACGTCTAAAGAAGTCATTGACGCTATTCGTGGCAACAATCTTCCAATAGAGGCTCGCTACGATGAATTAGCGAATTTTGTAGGTCAGGAAGACGCTCAACAGACACCAGAGTCGGTTTTGGCGTTAGTACAGCCCACGATCATGATGACCGAAGAAGGTGCGATGAACAGTGGTATCGGCCAACTTATGCAGAGCTTGGTTGCAGACACGGACATGGCTCCGAATACAGATATGACCGGTGGCGTAGGTAGCTTGATGATGGCAGGGGCTTCGGAGGCCCCTGCTCCACAAAATTTTAACCAAGGCGGGGCCGTTGCTTATTTAAAAAAAGGGTCTGACGAGTCAGGCACGGTTCCCGCAGGCATCGCTAGTATAAACACCGTAATGGAAACTTTTGGTGCTTTAGCTAAACCACCTAGCGTAGATACGGTTAAAGGCTACTACGAGTCTCTTCTTCCCATGTACCAAGAAATTTTGGGAGAAAGTGAAGAAGATAAGCGTATGCGTCGGGGTGCAACCTTTTTTGACATTGCACAAGCAGGCTTAAATCTTGCCGCAGGCGTTGACCCACGAACGGGTAGAAGCACTGCGGGTATGCCGTTTGCCTCTCAAATTGCGGCGGCGGCTTCACAACTGCCCGAGCAATTAAATACACGGGCCGCAGAACAACGTGCGGCAGAGCGAGCTTTAAGCGCCACGGCGCTTCAAACAGCCATGCAACAGGCGCAGGGTGAGCAAGGCTTTAGACAAGCTGTTGGAACCGCTTTAGCGAAAGACATTTTAGACCCAACAAACTTTAGCTCAGAAAAAGCTCTGGTAGTGAAAGGCGGTAAGGTAGAAGCGTTTAACATTGATACCCCAGACGGCTTCACAGATTATCAAACAGCCTTAAAGCAAGGCGCTGTGCCTTACGAAAAGCCAACGGGCGGGGGCGATGCGGCACCGTTTGAACTTTTCAATAAAGACGGAAAAAGTATTTTTATTGATAAAAATTTAGGCAGTACTGAATTTGCAACTGAACTTGCGGAGGCACAGAAGGCGGGCTTTACACTTACTGAAAAACCTGACCTTTCGCCCTACGGTAGTAAGGCGGCAGACAAAGCAAGAGCAAGATCGGTTCAAGAAGGTTTTGAGCAGAAATTGTATGAAAACTTGTTCTTAGGAAACCAAACACCTGAGAATAGGTTGGCTGTAGATGATTTGTTGCTAATGCTACAACCGGTTGAAGGTTCTACTACTCCCGGTAAAGTTAGGCCCGAATTGCAAATTTATGCGGCACTAGCACAGCCCGGAGCAGAAAATATACGTGCTGAGGTTCAGCAAGCATTACAAGTTGACCCACAAAACACACAACAGTCTTTGGGCAATATGCAAGAAACTATTAAACAAGCTAATGAAGTTGTTAAAGACATTATGCTTGGAAAACGTTCTAGTGGTGAGGTGTCTAAAGATATTGAGCTTTTAATAAACGACTTGACTAATACTGAACTTGAAACAGCAACCGGTTTGCCTTCGATGGTCACTAATGTTGTTGAAGGCATGGCACAACAATTTGCGGATATTGTTGGTAGCCCAATTCAAACAAAAATAGCAACAGACACTAAAGAAGGCCGTCGCTTACTAGAAACTTTTGAAACAATGGGTGTTCGATACTTTGCTCAAGAGCAAAAAGATCGTTTCTTAGCCATAGAATTTGACAAACTGCTTGAACGCTTCCCTGATCCGTTAGCTTCTGAAAACGATGCTGACGCAATGAAGCGTATTGAAAATTTAGGAGCTTTGTTCCGTGCAGGTGAAGCGCAATACAGAAATATTTTGCAAAACCCGTCATTAGCTACAGGCACTACTTTAGACAATGCTAGAAAACGTCTAAGACAGTCACAACTGCTTGCAGAGCTTAGTGAAGCAATGGTGAGAAATTATAGGTACGGCCCGTCTGGGATTAATATTGTAGACGACCCATCAGGTAGCTCTGATTTTACTTCAAGAATGTCGCAGTATGTTACCGGCCCCACACCTTTGGTTCTTCGTAGTGCAGGTAATTAATAGGTTATTTTACGATGCAAGAAGATAATGTGACAGCCAATTTTGACATAATGGCCGCGCTTGAAGGCGGAGAGTCTGTAGCAGACATTAATAAGTTTCTTGCCCAACAAACAGGGTTTGACTACGACGCTTTTGTTGCGGATGAGCTTGTTCGTTTACGCGCAGATATTTCTGCTAAAGATCCAAACATACAGATCGACGACGATTTTTTAAAAAAAGACATTGACGAAGAAATTTTAGTCAACCTATCTGGCGGAAAATTTGTTCGTTCAGAAAGTCCTTTTTTGCGAGGAGTAGCTCAAGGAATTATAACTGACGTACCTACTTTTGCCGCAATGTATAAAGGTGGTCAGCAAGGTTTTCGGGCTGGGATGGCACTTCCTATACCGCACCCTTTAGCAAAAGCAATTGCTGTGGGTACTACAACTTTGACAGGTGCCGCAATCGCAGGATTTCCTACCGCCAAATTAGGAGATCTTGCGTTTACTAGCTTAGTGGACGATGCAGAAGTGGTGCCTAGCCAACGCGCTAAAAAAGAAGCAGGTCGTGTTCTTTCTAGCACGGCTTTAAGTTTGTATAGTCTTCCAAAAATTGCGGCTAGTCCGTCTCTTTTTAAAGAAAGCACTGACACTTTAGGTGACGTGCTTAAAACAAACATTGCAACAATGGAAAAAGGGCCGACAAAAGCATTAGCTTATGCGGCTTCTTTATTTCCAAGAGGCGCGGAAGCATTAGGAACGGCTATGGCAAGGCCCTTAGCCACACCTACTACAAAAGCCGGGGCTGTAGCACGAGCTACAGCATACGGAACAGCTTCGGGTCTTCCTGCCACGGGTGCTTATTTTGCAGAAGAAGTTCCTATTTTCAGAGAATCGGCAGACGCCCCTGCCACAACGTCTGAACGATTGGTTTCTGAAATTGGGTTTAGTGCTGTTCCTTTAGCAAGAATTTTAACCGTGATTAAATCCGGTGCTACAAATTTATTTAACGCTGGTGTACGGGCGCTTTCTTCAGAAGGACGACAGGCGGAAGCAGGTGAAGATCTTTTTCGGGCGCTTTCAGAGGCACAAATTAAATTTCAAGACCCTTTGGAACCCGGAACAATTTCGGGTTCTCGTTTTCTTTCACAAGAAGCTTACGCTGAAGCTATAGAAAAAGCCGTTGAAAACGCGCCTCTTGCTGAAATTGTTAAAGAAATAAACGCGAGTCTTCCTGCGGATCAACAGTTGGTCATCCCTCCCTTGGGGTTAGCTGAATCTACAAAATTCCCAGAGATTGAGTTTTTGGCAAGAGGGATGCGTGTTTCAGGTGAAAAAGCAGGTCGAGATTTTGGTAAAGATGCTGAAAAACGTTACCAAGATTTTTTGTTTTTTAGTCGTCGATTAATTAGCAATATTTTGGGTACAGAAACTGCTGATCCTGCATATTTAAGTCAAGTTGCAGAAATACAAGAGGCGTTGTTCACAGAGGCGCTTACGCAACGGTTAGCAACGGTTCGCCTGTTAGGCGAGTCTGTTTCTCAAAAGTTAGACCCTGAAACAAACATGGGTGATAGCGGTAAGATTATAGTTCAAGAAGTTAGAAGAGCTAAGGATGACGCAGACCGGACAGGTGATGCGTTGTACGAATCTGCAAAAGAAGGTTTAGCGGATCTTGAAATAGTACCTACTGAGACTTTTCAAACAATTCAACGGTTGTCGGTCGAAGACGGCTTAACATTGCACCCTAAAATTCAAGCGGTTTTGAGAGAAATTCAACCTAAGATTGGTGCTTTAGAAAGTAAGTTGAACTCTTTGGAGACTGAACGTAATGTTTTATTTGAAAATTCTTTAAAACTTTCAAATAAAGCAGAAGAGTTTTTAGCCGGGCGACCTGAGATACGCACAAGCACGATATTAGGTCCTAGATTAGGAACTTTACTGATGGATATAGGGGCAGGTTCTACGGCAAATCCAGCCAAAGCTCTCCGTGACGCAGAAAGTTTAATTGCTACTCTTCAAGACCCGTCCGCTAAAAAGACAGAGGCTAATCGGCAAGCGGTAGCTTATCTTCGTAAAATATTAGGTGTGGCTAATGCTAAAATGCGATTGAGTACTTTAGATGGTCAAATACAAACAGCACGTCAAAATTTAATTGACGCGCCTCCTGAGCCAACTGATGTCCGGCGTCTTGTCTCCCTAAAATCCGAGCTAGGAAAAATAAATCGTCAAGAAGCTAGAAAGCCGGGGGCAACCGGAGATCCTAATGTGTATCAGTTGTCTAACGTTGTTGATGGTTTAGTCAATGACTTAGAAAAACTCACGGGTGAGTTAGCAGAAGACGGCGTTGTAGATCCACGGTACGAGGCTCTAATGAGAGCTAATGCGTTCCATCGAGCAAAGCACGATGTGTTTACAAGAACTTTTGCAGGCGAGACCTTTGTAAAAAGCAGTTCAGGTGCCCCAAAAATAGAACCAGAATTGTTTGGTCAGCGTTTGCTGACGGGTTCTGGGACACAACGAAATGTTCAAATAGAGCAAGTACGAGATGCTGTAAATTGGTTAGAGTCCCCCGAATTTAGAAATTTACCTCAAGGCACGATACCTGAAGAACAGTTTTTAGAACTTTCAGATTTGGCAGTTAATAGGTTTGGAACGTATCAAGCGGCAGAAGCGGACGTGTTGCGTAACTTTATTAAAGGCAAGGGGATTATAGATTTCGACCCTCAATCGCCCACGTATATGCAAATTAACGTTCCTCAGGCTAGAAAATTTTTGACCGACAACGAGCCTATTCGACCTTATTTTGAAGATATTTTTAAAGATATTGAATCTGCAATCAGTGGTCGTTTAGTTGTAAATGATCTTATAGCTGAAAGTGAGCGATTGGATACGGTTCTAACTGATACAATGCCTTATCTCATGAAGTTTAAAGGTGTTGAAGACACACCGGGAAGTTTAGTTCGTAACATACTTGGAACACCCGGCGGACAAAGACCGCCTAATGTTGTAACTAATTTTAGAGGTCTCATTAGGGATATAAATAACTCCGGCCAAAGAAATCCAGAGGAAGCTTTTAAAGCAAAAGAAGCTTTGTCACGAGCTATTCTTGATGACGCATGGCGCTACGCTAGTGGTCAAGGTGATACGCCTTTTGATTTTAATAAGTTTCGAAAATACTTATTTGAGCCTTTTGCAGGTAGAGGAGAGGGGCCGTCCGTTGCGACCTTGTTAGAAGAAGGTGGCCTAGTAACACCCGAACAATTTGAAATTTTCAAAAAAGTTCTTACAGAAGCCGATGACATCACTCGAATAATTAGTAACAAAGGGCCTTTGTTTGAAGGGAAACTTGTAGATAAAGGTTATATTTTAAGTAACATTTTGGTTCGAGCCGGTGGTGCTATTGGCGGCAACGTAATTTTAAATCGTCTAAAGCCTTTTATTGGTAACGTTCCCGGTGCATCTATGTCTGTAGCTCAGACCACGGCAGATGCTTCCGCGAAATTAGGCTTAAACATTCCTGCGAATAAGGTTAAAGACGTTTTCTTTGATGCGTTTTTAAACCCAGAGACCGCTACCTTTATCCTTAGAAAAATGCCAAAGACGCCTCCTCAAAAGCAACGTTATCTTGGAACTTTGCCCACGATTTTGTTTACGTCTTCTACACGTTCAATTCCACGGGAAGAGTCGAAGCCGGAGCCGGTTGAAATACCTTTAAGGGCACCAACGCCGCCACCAGTGCCTCCAGTGGTGCAAACGCCGCCACCAGTGCCTTTGGTTCAAGTACCGCCGCCAATGCAACAGTCCCCAGCACCACAGATGGGTGCCCCCAACCCGCAACAGCGGGCGCAATACGCGGCTTTATTCCCAGACGACCCTACTTCTGAAATGATTCGCGGGGGTATTGGTAGCTTAGGCTAACCACCCTGCAACATCTTCACGTAGTACAGTGCCTGCCAAATTAATTTTGTCACGTAGTGCCTGTAGAATCTTCTCATCAATGGTGTCCGGGCACACAAAATCGATGTAGGTCACGCTCTTTTGCTGGCCTATCCGGTGTGCGCGATCCTCTGATTGAAGTCTGATTTCTAAATCATAACTGTTACTAAAGTACACAACAGTGTTGGCTTCTGTGAGCGTGATGCCGTAACCCCCTGTTCGGGGTTGTCCCACAAAGAAACGTAAATCGGAGGAAGGATCTTGAAAACGCTCTACGATAGTTTGCCTATCATCTTGGTCGGTCTCACCATAATAGGATGCTACGCTATCGTTGCCATACCGCTTGCGTAACGCCTCTTCAATGCGGCGTATGTCGTAAGACCATGTCGCCCAAATGATGACCTTGCCTTGTGTTTCTTCAACCACATTGAGCAACTCTTCAATACGGTTATTTTTGATCTCTTGTATGTCACCGTCGTCTGGTTGAAGAAAGCCACAGCATATTTGTTGTAGCCGCATAATCTGCGTCAAGACAGACTGCGTCGTTGACAATTCTCCCTTCTCCAGCATAGCTAACGCAAACTCTTGCATTTGGTAGTAGATTTTCTTCTGCTCAGAGGTCAGGGGAATCTCACGTCTCGTATAAACTTTGTCTGGCAAATCTAGGCAATCTTGCTTCAATACACGCAGGCTAAACTCATCCAACTTGTCGCCAAGTTCGTCTAGGCGTTGATATCCCGTAATCTCTTGAAAACTATGCGCCCCTAACGTCCGCCTACGGACCACGGCATACCGCGCTTGAAAACTATAGTAACTGTTGAAGCCCAAGGCGTTGTCATCTAAAAACGCACACTGCGTAAACAAATCCATAGGGGATTTGGAGATTGGTGAGCCTGTTAGAATGCGACGATACTTTGCCTCTTTACCTGCCTTGATCAAGTTCTTTGTGCGCACGGCACCTTTGTTTTTGATCGTTGTACTCTCATCCACCACCATAAAATTACGAGGGTTGTTACGCAGATACTTCATCGCAACGTTCGTGCCTTTGTCTGTACTAAACGCTTCGGTGTTCATCACCAGCACATTCAAATGTCCTGCTTCACGCTCCGTAGGGACTGCAATCTTACGCAAATTCTCTTTGAACTTATTGGTAAAGTTGGGTTGCCAACGGACCACGGACCTTTCTATCCGGTCAGGTAAATGGCGCGGAATCTCCTGTTTCACCCAGTTGTCAAAAACGCCTTTGGGTGCCACAACTAACACGGTGTCTATTTCATCTTCTTCAAACAAAGCGGCAATTGTGTCAATTACGACTTTGCTTTTTCCAGTTCCCATCTCCATGAAAAGCGCATAAAACCTACGATCCCATGAGTTATCAAACGCATCTCTTTGGTGTTGATATGGCTCTGTTTTGAACTGAAACATTTTTTATCTCCAAAGCTTGATATGCAATCATATATGATGCTAAGGTCTCTTTCCAGCCCAAAAACAACGGGCCTAACCACGAAAGGAGATAGCGATGAGCGATGCGCTCTTAGATTTTATGGAAGCCGACACCCAATCCGGGGCTTCCAACGTTGAAGCAGTATCCGACGGAGGATTGCAATCTGTAGCAGATTTGGCACGTGCAGTGCGAGACAAAGAGACTCTGATCTCTGAACTCGAAACTAAGCTCAAAGAAGAGAAACGTGCTTTGTTAAAACTTACCGACGAAGACCTACCGGCGCTTTTGCTCGAATTTGGTATCACCAAGTTTGAGTTGGAGGATGGATCAAAAATCGAAGTCCGACCTACGTATGGCGCACACATCAAGGCTGATAACAAGTTTGCCGCTTTCGAGTGGCTCCGTCAAAACGAATACGGTGACCTTATCAAAAACACTGTGGCTTGTAGCTTTGGTCGAGGGGAAGATGATTCGGCTAACCGTTTCATAGAAACCGCACAACAACTTGGTCTAGCACCACAGCAAAAAACTGAGGTTCATCCAAGTACGCTGAAGGCGTGGGTTAAAGAGCGTGTCGAGCAGGGTGAAGAGTTTCCGATGGAACTGTTCGGCGCATTTGTTGGTCAACGTGCAACCATTAAGAGAGGAAAGTAACATGGCTAAAACAAAAGTAGCTGTGCAAGAGGAGAAGGACATCGTCGTTTTTGATGCGTCGATGTTTGAGCAAGACGCCGGGAAAGGTCTTGAAAACATAGGGCAAGACGACCTTGCTTTACCCTTTCTGAAAGTATTGAGTCGTCAAGACCCAGTGCTTGATGATTTGGACAACGCGAAAGCCGGTGACATTTTAAACACCGTGACCAACCAAGTCTTCAAAGGTAAAGACGGTATCAAGGTCATTCCTTGTGCATATCAACGTCGGTTTATCGAATGGGCACCACGTGGGCAGGGAACTGGGGCACCAGTCAATATTTTTACCCCTGACCAAGAGCGTCCTGAGACGGAGCGTAGTAAAGACGACAACCGCGATTATGTCGTGGGCGGTAACGGCACGTACATCGAGGAAACACACCAACACTTTGTGATGGTCATCGATGGTGACGTGGTTACTTCTGCTCTGATAGCGATGAAATCAACCCAACTAAAAAAGTCGCGCAAATGGAACTCCATGATCGCCCAGCGCACTCTCATGGGCAAAAACGGACCCTTTAACCCACCACGTTTCAGTCACGTCTACAACTTGAAGACCGTGTCTGAAGAAAACAGCAAAGGTTCTTGGCACGGCTGGGAAATATCTTTGGACGGTATGGTTGATAACGGTGGTTTCTACCAGCAAGCCAAAGCGTTCAACGAACAAATTATGGCAGGGGATGTGGAAGTTAAACACGCTAACGATGAGGTTGGTGAGGATAACGTTCCATTCTGAGGGTGACGGGGGGCGTTAGCCCCCTTTTTGGGAACATAGCATGTCTGATGCAAAAAAATTTGCGGCTATCTTTGATGGCCTTGAGTGTGCGTATGGCACGTTCAAAATCGACAGTAAAAAAGCAGATGGCAAAAATACCGGTAAGGCGCGATTACTACGCGAGCCACGGACCACGGAACTGTGGGAAGGCCATCTCAGTGGGAAAGGTGACAGCATTGGCATCATTCCAATNAATGAGAGCAACCAATGCGTGTGGGGTTGTATTGACATTGATCAATACCCGCTAGACCACAAACGACTAATCGAAAAAATCGATCAAATTAAGCTTCCTTTAATAGTTTGTCGATCAAAGAGCGGTGGAGCGCATTGTTTTATTTTTACCAGCGAATGGGTCTCTGCCAAATTGATGCAGGAAACCTTGCAACACATTAGTGCCGGTTTAGGCTTCGGCGGCAGTGAAGTTTTTCCAAAGCAAGTCAAACTTTTTTTAGATCGTGGTGACGTAGGTAACTTTTTAAATTTGCCTTACTACGACGCAGAGGAGGGGTTACGTTACGCTTTTAACTCTGACGGCACAGCGGCAACACTCAAACAGTTCTTCAAACTCTACAAAGATAAAGTCCAGACCAAAGAACAGGTTGAAGCTATCACCCATCAAACGATGGAAGACACCGTCATCAAAGACGGCCCGCCCTGCTTACAGACTTTATGCACTAACAAGATCGGAGAGGGTGGCAGAAACAACGGCTTGTTCAACGTAGGGGTGTANTTACGCAAGGCATATCCTGACACGTGGCAAGACGAGATCCTCCACCACAACATGTCTTACATTGATCCGCCGTTACCTTTGAGTGAGGTGAATCTGGTCGTCAAACAGCTTGAGCGCAAAGATTACGCCTACAAATGTTCTGACATGCCTATCCAGCCTTATTGTAATAAAGACGTGTGTATTACGCGGAAGTTTGGTGTGGGCGCGGCAGTATCCGACATGGCGATTGCCAATCTACGAAAATACGACTCCGTGCCACCCATCTGGTTTTTGGATGTCAACGGTGTCCCGTTGGAGCTAGATACTGATGCCTTACTGAGTCAAGTGGCCTTTCAAAAATCTTGCATCGAGCAATTGAACTTCATGCCACAAACCTTACCNAAGCGAGGTTGGGAAGGGCGTATCAACCAATTGATGAAAGAAATGTCAGAGACTGACGGGGCGATTATCGAAGTGTCGCAAGATGCGTCAATCACAGGTCAGTTCTACGAGTTTCTGGAAGAGTTCTGCTCCAACAGCCAACGTGCAGAGGATCGAGAAGAAATATTGTTGCGTCGTCCATGGGTGGACGATGACAGTAATAGTATCTACTTCCGCCTCAAGGACTTTGACGCCTTTTTGAAGAAAAACAAATTTAGTGAATTCAAGTCCCACAAAATTGCCCAGCGTCTTCGAGACATCAACGGGGAGTCTGTGGTTCTTAACATCAAGAATAAGTCTGTGCGTGTTTGGCAGTTGCCCATGACTGAACTAAACCACATTGAAAGTTTGGTTGAAGGTGCAAAATTCAATGTAGGTGAGGCACCGTTCTGATGTATCGAATTTTCGGGCCACCCGGCACAGGTAAGACCACGACGTTACTTGACATGGTAGATAGAGCCTTGTCCGACGGTGTTTCCTCAAGCTCGATAGGCTTCTTTGCGTTTACAAAAAAAGCCGCAACAGAGGCCAAGGATCGCGCCTCACGGCGCTTTGAGTTAGACCCCGATAACGACCTGCCCTACTTTAGAACAATCCACTCGCTGGCTTACAGGCTCCTCTCTATCAAAGAGCATCAAATGATGGGGGCCGCTCAATATAGAGAGCTATCCGAGGTTATCGGTTTCGATCTCAACGGCACTAGTTACACTGATGAGTGGGACACCATTATCAAAACAAGCGATCACCCGATATTGTCTCTTATCAATCTTGCTCGCACGAAGAAAAACGATCTGCGGCATGAGTACAACAGAAGTAAAATCAATCACACTTGGCTAGAAGTTGATTATGTAGCGAGTAGCTACCACAACTACAAGACCGCTAACAACCTAATTGACTTTACCGACTTGCTTCAAAAATTTATTGAAGAAGCCGACTTGCTTTTGCCGTCGTTCGAACTTTGCTTCCTCGATGAGGCACAGGATCTCTCACCGCTACAGTGGGATATCGCGCACAAGCTAGATGCCAAATCAAAAAAGATGTACTGCGCAGGTGATGATGATCAAGCGATTTATGTTTGGGGTGGTGCCGACGTAGATCAATTCATTAATCTTCCCGGTGGCTCTGAAACACTGGAGCAATCACATCGTATCCCACGCACGGTACACACGCTTGCGGAAAAAGTCGTAAACCGGATAAACCACCGCTTTCCCAAGACCTATCGTCCCCGCGACGAGATGGGTTC
>FUFK010043300.1_pt1 | contig 22241 bp, 38 predicted proteins | sample 1021851 | NCBI WGS metagenome assembly FUFK01 (sample SAMEA51879418, study PRJEB19060) | metagenome
AAACTACGTTATAGTGTGCGGCCCCATCGTTCCACAGCCCTAGCATGGCCATAGCACGACAGACGGCAAGTTACCCTGCCGCCGATCATGGTGTGTGGCTTGTTTCCACACTTGCATCTCCCAACTCACTTCGTTCGCCGTGACAACCGGCCGTCTACGTCCACTCTTCACACTCACGTGCCGCCCTTATTAAGTATGTGTCTTAGTCACACACACCGGCGTAGTGGAACTCCTGCAGGGTGCTAGCGGGGGGAGCGGGAGTGTCATCTCCCCCTATTGTCAGTTGGTCTAATCTAAAACATATATCACCTAGTACCCTTTCTCGGTAGGCTGTTCCAAAGTCCAGTGGAGAATCATCTCTCTCACTCTCTATAACCATTGTATCATGAAATTACCCAACTGTCAAGACTTTATATCTCTTTCCGTTGATAACTTCGTAGTGGTGTACTCTCATGGATGACCTCTTCAGGACATCATAGTTACCCGACTCCGCCGTGCCGTCTTGTTCGGCATCGGACTTATAAGCCTTGTGTTCTTTGACTCTTACCTTTGTGGTATTGAATGTTTTCACACACGCTCCATTAGGGGTTAGTGGGCTCTCGTCCAATCGCATCCAGACTCTAACTGATGTGCCGACCCTGGCCCGTTCTCTCACTCATTCAGACTATAGTATACCATGGGCCTGGGCCATTGTCAAGTCTTTATTGTAAAAAAGATTCCTCTTCTCTCTGTGCAGCACGTATCTCCTTGTGGAAATCCTTNACCCTTTGCCTGGCTGCAGCCTCTCTCTTGAGTTTCCTCTTGAGACTGGGCTTCTTGTAGTACCTCTTGTCCTTAATGGTATTCAGAGTGCCCTCCTTCACCATCATATTCTTGAGTTTGCTGACTGCGCGCTCCACTGAGTCGTTAGGTCTAAGTCTTACTGATAGCATTTCGCTCCTGTGTTAAGTTATTCACCAATTTAGTCTACACCTATATTGTACCATACTGTCAAGTGCTTGTCAAGTGGCTGTGCGTCGGGGGCTCTGAGGTGTGCTGCACGCGTGCGGTGTCGCGGTCGTGTGCCTGTAGATTAAGATGACTGGAGCAGCACACATTAACACGGATTGGCACGGACTAACACGGATAAGCCCGATTTATTTGCCATTTAATTAACCTCTAGTGCATTCAGTAACTTATACAGTCTATATGGGTTGAAACAGACTGTCCCTAGAGAGAAGTCATTAGCACCTGCTTCTTCGTATCTTCTTATGTCTTCTATATGGGTTATTCCTCCCCCAGCGATGAGTCTTCCTTTGTCTCCTAGTTTATTCCTTAGATATTCTATTGTCATAATGGTATATGGTTCTAGGAACTTACCTGACCTTGCTCCTTTATCGGTTCTATATGTATTAGATGCATGGAAGTGTGTAAATCCTTCGTCTAGTAGATAGTCTAGTACCTCTGATTTCATGTGTGGTGAGAGTTTGAGTATAGGGTTTCTTGGTTGGAATTGTGGAAGTCCTTTTAGAAAGTCTTTGAAATGAGTGACGTTTGGACATGAGATATTCAATTCAAGTGGTGTGTCTTTGGGTATGATCATGTTTAACGTATTCCAATCATTTGGTTCTATAGCCGTGACTGAGAGAATTCTATTGTCCTTCTTAAGCCACTTGTCATAGCCCTTTTCTATGCCTGGGTTTCTGAGTCCTAGTGAGTTATACCAGCACTTGTCTTTGAGATCATATCTGAGAGTCTTGATTATTTGTGAGAGAAGGCCTGGTCTTGGGTCTACTGTAAATGTACCCATGACTGATGTAGTATTTTTAGGGTGTATGTGATTACCGAATGGTGCTGCTATGTAGATCATAATGTTTGAGTCTTTCAATTACTGAAAGTTTTTCGGATTCTGTGTAGATGGGCCAGTTTCGGATTTCATCTTGTGATCTACCGCATCCAAGACAGAATCGGTCAACTTGGTCTTTCCTTCTCACTAGTTTACATACTTTAATACATGGTGACTCTATCATATTTTGAGGTTCATGATCAGTACGATCACGGCCACTATGATGAACCCTGCAATACCGAACATTGCGAGGGCTAGTTCTATGGTTTCGTTCATGTTAGTTACTGAGTATTAGATACGCGACGTAGAGGTTGAGTAGAATTATTGCCGTAGTCATTTAGGGTAGATGACTCCAATGAGCCACTAGTTCTGTTACTATTATGAGTCCTATGAATACTGCCATCGGTAGTGTCATGGTTCTCCATAAATTTGATATGGTTGATGTACTCTTCAAACGATAGGTTAGACTCCATGTTTGAAATCTTCTTCAGAAGGTTTCCATTCCTTTAGTTTTTTCTCTGATACCTTCAGAGACTTCGGCATTCAATGCTTTGTTTCTGGTACTATATGTAGTGTCTTGGACCTGAAGTGTATCCAAATCCACTCCCTAAGTTTTATATAGGCTTTTATCATTCTGGATTTTTGACTCTATGTGATATGACGTAGAACTCTTCAAGTGTCTTGTATAGTGTCCTTAGTTGGTCTTGAATGCCAGGGTTTGTGAACTTGTTTGAGGGTATCGGAAATGGCCCTGTCTCTTCTTCGCATTGCACTTCCTCTTGTCCTGACATATTCTTCTGCAATGAATTTTGGTTTCGCAGGCATCCCATCGATTGTTATTCTTCGATACTTCATATCTTGTTAATGGATAATGGGCCCTTGAGAAAGTTTTCAGTCTCTGCAAATCCACCTACCAGATCACCATCTATCACGACTTGTGGTACTGTGCGAAGTGTCTGATTGAACTTGTTCTGAAACTCTTCTATCAGTCCCTTATCTACTATGGACTTTTCTTCAATCTCATAATCATTTTCCATAAGTAATACTTTGACCCGATCACACCATGTACATCTTGGGCCTGAATATACTGTTGCTGTTTTCATTCTTCGTCCTTGTATAGTGCTTTCATGAAGAGCCAGAATTCGACTGTACCTTCGTCACCTTCGTGTTTGGTCTTCCCTCTAGTCTTATTGACTTGTGCATCTTGGTCAACATTTTCTCGTTCCATTGTGTAGCCTCGTATTTGAAGTCTCCAAAGTAGTAGTCCTTCCCTGGCGGGTAGTACTTGTTTTTAACATCGTATGATTTACGAAATCGTTTCCACGACTCTCTATAGTACTCGTTTCCTGTCAAGTTGTCTTGCGTAGTCTCTGATTCCGTCTTGGTAATGGTTGCCATTTTCCTCCAGCCATTTGAATAGTGATGTTGTGTTTTGTTCTATCTGTTCTTTAGTAAGACCTAGCAGGTAGTGAAACTTTCTCTGTTTCTTCAAACCATTTCTTGACTTCATCATAGTCCTGCATGACTTTAACTTTTGCATCATACTCATCGTATCCTTCTTTCTCTATGAGGTATCTTTCTAGTGCATAGTCGGCATACTGCTCGTATTCTTGTTTGTATTTCATTTTAGATCCGTTCCAGTAATCTAAGTTTTCTTCGGCACTTAACATAATCCCCACTGGCAGGGTCTGAAATATATTGACCCAATGAAACCTAGTATTATAGGCATTAGTCCTATGAGATAACCAAAGGTAAATATGATTGACATTATGTAGTTCATTTTGGCACTTTCTTNGTNAAATCGAACTTGTAAAATTCCATCTGACCTAGTGGAGAACCACCACCATCTTTATACTTTTCTCCTATCAACTCTCCTTCTACAATGTCTCCACTCTGCATTTTACGTTCTACACCCTCTTGTTGTTCATGGTCTGGGCGTGTATAGGGTATACGATATGACCTTGGTTCTTGGTCACCAGTATGAATGACCCAATAATATATCCAATCTGGTTCTTGAACAGCAGTGGCCAATACTCTGAATCTTGTTTCTTTGTAGTTTTCAGTAGGGTAACCCAAAAGTCCTTGTACTGTAAAATATGTAGTAATTGTGAGAACTAGAGATGTGGGAATCAGTATGAACATATAGAGTTTATTCTGACCCTTCTGAATCAAGTCCCATAGAAGTATGGTAAGTAGTCCTATCCATGCTAGTATGAGGAAACTAAAGAATATCATTATTTTTCTTTTTGTGTATCTTGTTGATAATTGAGTCCATGTGTTTCTTCATAGTGAGTAGTGTGATGTAGATTGGTTTCGTCTAAATGCATTCCTGCAAGTCTCTTCTGTAGTTTGTTTTTAGATACTACATCTCCATCTTTATTCACTTTAAATCTGACTATGGTTTCTTCATCTCCTGGCCCAGTAAGAGTTACTAATCCAGTATGTACTTCTTTGTAAGGGTTTATTTTGAGCACTGTGATATGGACATCCATTGGAGTTACTTTATAAGGAGATGCTTTGGCTGAGTAGAAATGGGCATTCACAATATACTCTCCAGCCACTATACCTCTGACAGTCATGATCTCTCTGTTCTGTTTCATTATCTTGGTCTGTCCATCAAACATTGTCACTATGTCATTGGCCTGCCCTAGGTCATCTCTATCCAAATGTAACCAACCAGCTTCTTTATTTGGAAATCCGGCCACGTTCTTCAGTGGGTCTTGCATCCAGAGGTCTATGTCATAAACAGACTCATCATCCCATTGCATGATAACCATGAACTCTGCTTTGGAATCTATTTTCTTGGTATCTTCTACTGGATTTATCAGTATGAATGCAATAATGAATAGAAATGCGAATCCAATCAGAACATTGAAAAGTAGGTCTGTAAATGCAAGTGTACTCTTAAATTTGTCAGAACTCTCTGTATTCATTTTCCACATTCACTAGTTGTATTTTGAGGGCCAGTGAACATATTAGGCCTGTCAATGTTGTGTAAAGAGCAGTACTCATTCCAAGTGCCATTTTGACAAGTGAGTTTTGTATCGTAGTTGGATTTGATAAGTCGATTTCCATAAAGGCCCCGTTCAACATGAGTAGGAATCCAGTTACAGTTCCTATCATACCCAAGGCCAGACATGCCTCTGCAATGAACCATCCTATTTCGACTGTTCTATCTTGCATTTTTGTGACCACCCCAATCCATATTGAAGTGATAATGAAGATTGTCAGTATTAAAAAACTTATCTTGGTTTGATCTGCATTGTATAATTCTTTGTGTATGTCAAAGTNAAATGCTATTCCACCTGCAAGGATTGATAGACAAAATATCAACCACCATCTCAATAATGCTTTCATTTTTATCCTGAGTATGGGTCTANTTCNTCAAGTCTNTTATTGAGTCTNGCNATNTANTCNTGTAANTGTCCAGTATCATGAGGTTGTAAAAGNGACTCTGCATTTTCTATTTCATCTTNTAANACTGCAATCACTATNTCATTCATAGATACNGATGCGATTCTACTTCTCAACTTTTGTAAATTAGTCATTGTACATTTTCTCCATGTCTATTTTTCTAAGTTCATCTCTAACAATTTCTCTGATTTGTTGATCAGAAATTACAGTATAATATTGATTAACTTCACTCTCNTAGTGTCTTTTGACTTCATCTAAATGATCATTGAGCACCTCATCATCTACGGATAGGTGTACGGCCTCGGTCTTATCCATTTGTTATCTTCCTTACTATAAGGTTTAGTTTTGGATTGTATTTTTACACCCGAACAATCACCTACACACCTGTTCCATTCTTTATACGATTGTACTGGAATGCAGTTATTTCTTTGTAGTGTCTCCATATTTTCTCTGTCCCAATAGGGTTTGAGAACACATAATTTTGGTGCTGGAGAACAAGAGAGTATAATGGATACCAGAACACCTACTAGACATACATAAGTTGCTTTTACTAACATTATACCCTAAAATATATAGGTTGTCAAGTGTCTAAGTCAAAATCATTTATGGTATTCTAGGTTGTTTGGATTGTCCACCCACACCTTAGGCATCTGAAATAANGGAGTCACCCAATCTTGTGGTTTCTTCCTAGCAAATACAACCCACCCAAAATACCCCGATCTTGGATCTCTGTTTCTAAAATACGAATCAGTAAACTCTTCAAATGATCCACCAGTTGTTAGTACATCATCACATATCAAATAAGGATCTTTTGGATTCTGAGTTGAATATTCATTCAGCCACTTACCCAACTCCACACCACCTCTGGGAATCCCTATTGCTGCTTGAAATGGTCTTTTCTCATATTCCATAATCATCTTGGCAATACATTTCCATTCGGCAGGAAAGAGAGCATCACACTCAATTTTCCAAGTCAAAGGATCACCAGAATGTCCTANAAAATCTTGTTCTTGAAATAGTAATTCACTCTTCACATTAAAGTCTTCCATTATGTCTCCTTAGTATTTTCAAATATTCTTTAATAGAATGATCTCTCGCATCTATCTTAGTCACATCTCCTATCGGATGGTCTTCGTCCCAATCTAATGTTTCTGCATCAATACGAATTCCCCAATGTACATAGGGAAATGGTGGCAGAAAGGGCACAGGATCATTTTCCAAATAGACTCTGAAATGTCCGTCTTCCCAAACCTGTTCCATAATCACCGCAGGTGAACCAAAAGTAAAAATTTGTACCTCGTATGCATCATCCTCAAACCACAATCCTAGTATCTGTGCAATGGCACCACCAAGAGAGTGACCAGTGAANATCACTGTCTCTTCTATTGCNTGATTCTCTATCAGATCATTCTTTACTTTTTCAGCAGCATCCCTAAACCCCCTATGGAGTCCTGCAGAGAGTTTTCTATCTTGGAATGGTCTGGCGTCAAGATCGGTGAGCACGTTTCTACCATTATCAGTACCACGAATGCTAACAATAGTGACACCACGATCTTGGACCACATTATATGAGAACTCATTGTCTCCTATCTCTTTACCTTCGTCATAGATTCTCTCACAATATTCTGCCATCTCTATGAGAACTTCTACTCCAACTGGTAAATCTTCTTTTGTGCCGTTCGCTCCACCCATACCGATAAATTTGTTTGTGGACATACAACTACTAAGAAGTAGTATCAGTCCTATTATTGTGTATTTCAACCTCATCCTTTTTTCTCCACGCAGTTGCACCCAATATCGCTCCAAATGATAGATGTAACATGGCACCTGCTTGTAATGTTAATGGTTCCCATCGTGAAGTCTTACAATCTTGTCCTGCAGCCAGAACTTCTGCACAGGCATCAAACATTAGTAGATTCCACCAGAGAGGACCGACAAAAAAATCACACAAACATATAAACAGATAGACAATTGCTGCCCAGTCTCGCCAATGTCTGTTTATTGTCTTGTTGATATTCATCTCTTTTCATTTCTATACTTAATTTTTGCGATTAAGTCTTGAGTCATTCTCATTTGTTCTAATTTTTTCGCAATCCTTGCAGACTTAGAATTTTCTTCTCTTCTACGTTCCTCTGCAGCTGCCTTCTCAAAGTTTACATACAGTTTCTTACAATGTTTCTCTATTGCCTCTGCATGTTCTTCAAATTCTCTTCTCTCAATTCCAAGTAAGTCTACCCATGTATAATATTCCATCAAGTATTCGGAAGCAGATTTATACTTCTCGTATACTGTTTCCATTAGTTGATTTTGAACCTCCTATCAACGACTCTCAACTTTTCTTCCTCATGGTCATAGATGTAGGCCTCTTTAATTGGTCCATCTATGTTCTTATCCCAATGGTCTAAGAACTCTCCTATNCTTGGATAATCTGGTTGTCTGTCTTTTGTTTGCCAAATNAANTCATTTACCAAATTCAAGTAGTCTGGAATATAATAAACTACTTGTACTGATGCCGTTGTCCATTTCTTGAGTATGTAAACCATCCTTGNTCTATTTCNTTANNATTACTTCTAATGATTGTGAAGAAGCACCACAAGTTACTCCTACTCCACCCCAATTCCTATTTGTGATTCCAGGCCGAATTGTAGTAGTATTGTCATTGGTACGATTACATCCACAGTCTCCTGTTCCTGACTGTTTCACACTCAATTCTATACTGAGTCCAGCACCACAACCACCAGTAATCCAATTCATTTGATTACAACTGGCATTCCAGTTAGTTACATTGTCACTCTGAATTTGTGTAATTATTTGTGATACTATCGAACTGTTGTCACAAAAATGAGTTACATTGTCAATGTGACCTACTGATATATAGGACCAATTATCACTTACTGAGAGGTTATCCCAGAAGTCTCTCCAATTTGCTTTTTGTGTCTGAGTAGTTGTAGCCCCTTTAATAAAATTATCACTCCATGTCACATTATCCGTGACAGTTGAGTTATCTACTGTACAGTTTTCTGTACATTCCGTTGTTTCATTATCAATCGTTTCAGTCTCTTGCACAGGATAATCAGAGTTGACAGAAACAGCAATAGTAATAGTGAGGGAATCTGGGCTATAATTTGTGACATAAAAAGGGTTGGAAGATCCATATTCATAATGTATGTCTGGGTAATCTGAAGTGTAATTTTTGTAGTCAACATGCATAGAAGTATCAACTGGTACTTCTACTGTGGCTGACATATTTGAGTCTAACCAAGCCTCTGCAATATTTGGTTCTACCTTGATATTATGTCGAGCAGGAGTTTCTTGAACTTGTCTCAGGTTTCGTTCACTGTGATTATATACTAATGAAAGTTTTGTTTGTTTTTCTTGTGTATCACAACTAAACACCATAATTAAGAGTACACAGAGCACTCCTATCTTTGCCATCTCCCGATTCTCCCACCAGACACATTAATGTCTGAATGACCATCCTTAAACATCTTTGCAACGTGTTTAAGGACTGATTTTATGTCTTTCCCTTTACCAGCAATCTTACCATTGAGTTTCACATAAACTTTCATAAACACATCCTACCAACCTAAAGGTGCAGTTGATCCAAGTGGTGTAAATGATTCTCCACATCCACACATTTGTCCTGAGCCCAATCTTTTGAATACGAATCCCTGCTCAACTATGTTGTCATCTCTGTAATCTATCTCTAAGGAACCAATAATTGTATGCAATTGTACGTTGTCAATGATGAAATCTATTCCACCAAATGAATAAATGTCATCTCTTGAATTTTTGTTTTCTGTAGTCTCGATAAGGAATGTCCATCCTGAACACCCCCCTGGCTTTGCTCCAACTCTTACAAATGTTGACGATGGATCTAACCCTTCGGCCTTGAATGAATCTTGTAAAACCGATACTGCTTTTTCCGTTGCCCTTATGTAATGTTGGTACACTTTTTCTTCAGTCTCTTTCATCCCCGATTATATCCACTCCGTGCTCTACTGAATGTCTCCTGTCCCATTCTTCTCTTATTTTCTGAGTCTCTTGTTCTCTCCAATCTACCATATTATAAGGTTCTCTGAACAGAGTATTCAGAATATCTTGGATTAGTGGGCCTCTTTTTTCCCAAGGTTCACCATACTTCTCTAAATGCATTCTCAATACTTCTTCAAGTTTTAGATAGTGAGGATGGTCTTTGTGATATGTGCTCATCTTCCCTCTGAGTATGACAAACTAGGATCACCAGGCCATAGATCCATCCATTTACCCCATTCATCATAAAAGTGTCGCATTCCCACCTCATCATGAATCGTATTGTTCTCATGTCTACCATGAAGTATTCTTCTAGGTTCTGCATGATCGTGCATTGTCCCTTGTTGTGTAGATACTGCGATCAAGTCTTCGTGTAGATTTCTACCGAATGGGCCCCAGATTGAATTGTGATGTCGTTGTCTTATTAGTCTCTCTTTTGGTGTATCTGATTTGAGTCCTAATCCACGAAACTCAATCATAACTTTATTTGGACTCAAAGGAGTCATGACATCTACTCTGAGGGCGGACCCTCTGAGATTAAAATTGATGCCTGGAAACATATCAATCATTTCCCAATGGTTTGTTGGTAGATGAGGAAAGGACAATTCCTCTCGCGATTCAAAACCATCGTAGTTATCATATTGCACTTCAAATGAGCCCACATTGACATGGCCGTTATTAAAACACTTATTCTCTCTGGCAAAGTAGGANTCATTGAAACCTGTGATTCTGTTGTGGTAGTGTAAGTAGTCATGATAGAACTCTGAGTTAGTATCGTGCCATAGTTTATAATTACAAGGAATAATAGCCTTGTGGTAGTGAAAAACATCCAAAGGTTCTGCATTCAGTGATTTCTCCATACAATCAAATGANCCATCAACCCAATCTTCCATAGTTGGTGGATTNTCGTTCAATGTTACCCAGACAAAACCACCATACTTAACATCACAATGAAGATAGTCTGGAATATCTTTAAATCCTTCTTCTAATTCTATTCTTCCACTTGGTCTTCTCTCTGAGGTATTTGCCAATGCATGAACTACATCGTCTTTATCTCTGACCACCATGACGGGCACACCAGCAATGGTTGTTGTTCTAAATCTATATGGTTCNNATATTTCAGACTCATGACAAACAGGTATCCATACCTTACTGAAAATAGTTTTCATTTCTTTTTTGAAAATATTTTCATCAGAGTATATTCTACTATCTACATATTCACCTGACCTTATCTGGCCTGGTATTTGTTTCCATTTTACATGATTTCTAGCTGCCATCTTTTCCTTCTTCTGGTATTTCTATCTCGAAAAGTAGTCCCTTTTGTTGCATTTGTTTAACCCTCATGTGTAGATAATCAAACACAATCATCTGTCTATTGTTTTCTTGATTACGTTTCATCTTATATAGATCCCTGACAATACGTTTGAACTCCTTCTCTCGTTTTTCTCTGATATTTTTCATATTCCGTCTGTTTTGATTCTTGTATGATAACCTTCTTCAAACATCCTACTTGCAAATTCTGATGCATCTTTTCTGTAATCGAAAAATCTTCTTTGTACATTCATTGGGTCTGGTTCAACCCAATTTGCCTGTTCTTTCATCTGGGCATGATTATTGTTTCTATCATCAACCTGTTTCCAATACTCTACCCATATATTCATCCCTCCCTTTCTCTTGCAAGGTCTGTTAATCCGTAAAGTATACCGATAGTAATGGCTGAGGCCAGAGGATGAATACCCATCATGGCCAAATTCAAAATTATAAAGGTTCCCCAGAATAACCTACTCAGAGAATAATTCATGTCATTCTCGACTCTACAAATTCTAAATCACTCTCCGCTTCTTTTAATTGATCCCTAACCCCTTGTAGTGATTTTTCCAACGCCTCTTGTTGAGTGTTTACTACATTGGTTAGTGCATCGATTCTTTGTTGAATCTGTTCCTTCACTTGAGGTAACATATTTGTTGGTAACCTCTCATATTTGTTCTCTTCAGCCATTTTCGTTCTTTCTCTTCACTTCTTCTCTCCTTTTGGAGATGTTATATAATTGAGCCGCAATCTCTTGCATATCCTTATCATCCATATAATCGAGATAATTTAGAATCCTTTCTTTCATTTGCGGTTTGTCGATGTCCATTGGCATTGTTGACCTTTCTGTTTGTATCTTTCAGTTATCAATTTTCTGGCACCCTTATTTTCCTTATTCCACTTCTTCGCCTTATCAATCTGTTGCACCCTATTGTTATCATACCACTCTTTTTGTTGTTTTTTCTTTTTCCAATTCTTTTGTTGTTCCAGAACCTTTTCTCTGTTCTCATGATACCAATCTCTTTTCTGTTTCTTTCTCTTTTCCTCCTGAGACATTCTTAACTCTGTCATAGTTGGAACTGATGTTATTCTTTGTGATTGATCTCCATAAATCTCTTCGTGTTTGGCTATTAGTTCTGAAAGATTCTTCATACACTCTCCTATGAGGCAAATCCCTCCCATCCCCATTTTGCGATAAAGTAGGCATCTACAATATCAGTCACAGGACTTGTAAGTTTAGTTGATTTGGGTTTTAGTATAGTTTTCAAGTCTGGTGGAGTAAGTAATTCTGCATTGAAGGCTTCATACATTGCNTCTTTATTTGCGTTACCTTTACCAGTTGCATATTTTTTGATTACTGTAGGTGGTACTGAAGTGAAGGACTGATTTGACTTATACATTTTGTGTTTGAGTAAACCAGTATTTTCGGCAACTGATCTTACATGAGATTTTCCAGAGGTTGCGAATGCATACCCCTCAATGTAAACCTCACATCCTTGGATACAACTCATTGCCCAATCCGAAAGTAGATCATGTCGTTGTTCTTCTGTCTCCCAATCTGGATATGGTTCTGGATGTAGATTTAAAAGCCCAGTTTTGGTCCGTTTGAGTCGTTGTGCAGTTTCCAAATAATATAAATCACAGCTATCAAAATCAAATAATCTATCAGCATCTTGTTTCCAAACACATATCGCAGGTGAAGTTAGTGAATAGTCAATCCCAGCCAATTTCGTCATCGTGAATCCTTTCTGCGGGTTCCTCAATGAGATTACCACAAAAAGCACAACATTCGACAACTTGGTTTGGTTTAGGATCGGTTGACTTTATACTATACTCTTTATCACAATAATCACATTGTATCTCGTATAGTATATAGTCTTCTCCGTTTTTTGCTACTATCAAACACTCTCCTAATTTAATAATTTTGGTGGCTCTTCTCCCAATTCCATAAGTTCTTGTTTTTCTCTCTGTTCTTTCTGGAATCGTTCTAAATTTGCAAGTGCCGCCTGTTTTAACTTTTCTTCAAATGCATCCTCAATTTTTCTCTTACCNTCTGGACTGATAACACTATCCTCTTCNGGCATNTTATCAAACTCTTGTTTGGTNAGCCAACGNACNCACCATCCACCAACTTGTTTGGAGATGATGTTTCCGTCNTTATCTGCATAATCTATTTTATCNTCTGCATCTTTATCCCAATACAAGTTACAAACTCCAAAGTCTATTCCATCGGGAGTCTTGAAATGTTGATAAAAACTAGTTTTCCCAAGAGAATGAAATTTGTTGAATCCTGGCTGATTGTATATGATATACTTAAATTGTATCTCAAGGGACTTTCTCATTTCAAATAGATGTTGTTTATCTATTTTGAGTTCAGTCCCTTTTGGCCAAGATACNTTGAATTGAGGATCATCACTCATATNGTATCTTTNAATTCAATCTGAGGTAANAGTTGTTTCATCTTTTGAACTTCCTGAACAGAACATTGATAAGTGACATTATATATGACTTGTTGAGATTCGGCCGTCAGACCCGCCTCAAACTTTGTTAAAAAATCTTGGTAACTATAAGATTTCTCTATAGTATCTAGTACACATTTACATATATTGTACAAATTCTCTGGTTGATACCTTGCTCTAAGACCTGGCTGTTGAGCCATCCTTGTGAAATACATGGTGATATGCATGTTTTTCTTACCCTCAGGCCAAGGACTTAATATTTGAGTTTTAACTTCTGGTATTTTCTCTTCTTTAACGACTTGAACATCTTTGGTACAACTGATAAAGAATACCAAAGATGTAATGATGATGAAAAAACTTTTCATCTTTTCCTTTAGATTACTTCACAACCCCCTGCCGTACATGCCAATTCTTGACTTGATATGGTNTAGTCTTGTGATTCGTATTTTGATAGTTCTGCCCAATCCACATTCTTAGGCATAGTCTTTAGGGCCTCTTCGTACTCTTCTTTAGTACAATCTTGATATGGGGCCTGTCTGTATACATGCTCACTAAAAGGTAAAAATGATATACCACTAATCGAATCAAAATTCTCATACACCCATGCCGCTACGTCAACCCACTCATCTTCTTTTACGGAGATGGTAACGGATGGTTTATGTTCACACCAACTTGTTGCATAAGTTTTCCACAACTCTAGTTGTTCTAGTGCAGTCATATCCATACGGAATACTGCATCCTTTGGACTCTTCATTGGGAAAGAAAAGACTGTTGTGTGATCTGGTTTAGTAACATCGGGTTCATTTGGAAACCCCATCTCCTTCATCAGATTACAAAGTGGATCTTTATTGTCTGCCCTTACTGTTCTAATGTAGTATGGATTATGTCGTGCGTGTATTCCAGATGCACTATCAACCAACTGACTGACAGTACCACTAGGTTTAACACAAGTAATGGCCGCGCTTGGTGGGATTCCAAGTTTTTCAGCCCACTCCTTATTCGTTTCGTAAGCGACATCTCTAAGTTCTTCTAATAGTTTGTCTAATCCTTTTTTAGATCCATTCGTCAAAGGATTATCCATTATTCCTGTGAGTGAAACTCCCAATAGTCGTTCTTCTTCACAATTTCTTTTCCACTCTCTTGAGAGNTATTTGAACTCNGTAAGAGTNGATTGGAANGTGCCAAGGATAGTTGCCACTCTAACTTTCTCTTTGAGATGTTCGCGAGTGTCATCTCTTCTGANAACGCANTCTGAAAGGTTGCAGAACTCNCGGGACCGAAGAATGATCTCGCTGCACGGATTTGTGCCAAAGTCCTCTCTGGGAGCTCGTCTTCGTATAGGCTCACCATCTTCTCCAAAATATCGTCCATTTAATCCTTCCACAGTTCTTTTGGCCGACAGGCCGTTATAGATTCCCCGCTCCCCAGATTTTGAATCGTAAAGGGATAGCCACTCTCGCATGAAAGTGCCAACATCTGGTTTTTCTTTATAATTAACCGAATTATTCGCGAGTGCTCGTTGTACGTTATGTTCCCACCAATTCCCTGACTTAGCGAATCGCATCTCACGATCATTAAGATCAGAGAGACTAATAAGAGCACTGCGACGAACACCACCAACAACAACAATTTCTGCCGTTTTACAAACGATGTCGTGGCATTCGACTGATTTGAGTTTTCTTCCTGTTGCATTCCTAAAAGTATTTATTGTAAAAGTGAATAAATCCTCCAAAGGTTCTGGACCTGAGGCCCTACCCCCGAATGTTTTCAACGGCGTCCCTGCCGGTCGCACTTTGGAAACATCCCACTTAGGAATGTGACCTCCATAAAGTAATGAGATCAATTCTTTAAATGCCCGAGCCCATCCTAGTTTTGAGTCTGCAACTATGATTGTAGTGTCAGTATCATATAACTCATCTGGGATCACTGGTAACTGATTGGTGTACTCTTCTTCTACTGAGAAACCAACTCCTGTTCCATTCATCAATACATACAAGATTTCGTCAAAGGATCTCTGATTATCAACCTTCACATAAGAACAATTATATCCTGCAACATTCTCTTTCTTGAGTGCAGGTCCAGCAGTCATCAGACACCTCATGGAAGGCATGACTTTCAACTCTTTGACTGCATTTTCTAATTCTATTCGTTCTCCGTTTTCTAACTTATAATCATGTTTTTCTCCCAACCACTCTGTAAAAAATTCAAAATATCTATCTACTGTTTCATCCCATGTCTCTCTTCTTCCCTGACTGTAATCCCATCTAGCATATCTGGATAGGTGGATGTATTCTTGATATGTGGTTGGTAATCGCATTCTAGTTCTCCTTCTGTAGTAATTTTTCTTTTAATTCGTTCATCTCTCTTTTCGAGAGATTATATTTCTTGGCCAATGCTTCATCGTTAAAATCCTCATCAGTGTAACCTTCCCATCCTTCGATAAGGTCACCTACCACACATTCCCTTATAAAATCCATCTCGTTTGCTGAAAATGTAACCGAATCTCTCATGTAGTCCTCAAATGCCTCACAACATAGAGGAAAATATGGTTTGACTAATTCATACATTGCATCAGAATAATCTCTGATCTCTCTTTGTGCGTGACTATCAGATCGTAATCTCACAAAGTGAAAAAAGTTATTCAGATCCATTTTCCAAATACACTCTGTGTAATTGGCCACAGGAAGTAATATCCGTGCAAGTTCCCGTGCAAGATCCTCTTCGAGTAGAGTTTTATATGAGATTAGAGCATTATCAAATACTCTATTGAACTCAAATTGTAGAGCACCCTTACTAGGATGTACTTCACCTCTACCTTGGTTATTTGTTGTGGATTGTTTCGCCAGGTAATCACCCTGAGGCAGATAAAATTCATCACTCATTACTGAGTAACGACCACTATACTCGTTGATGTTGGCTGTCCTATGCCGAACGAGTTGTCTCATTATGAATATAGGAAGTTTTATGTGGAACTTGACCTCACACATCTCAAAGGGTGAGGTGTGTTTGTGTCTCATTAGGTAACGGATTAGGTTCCGTGTTTGTGATACCTTTCTTGTTCCTTCTCCATAACTAATTCTTGCGGCATTCTCAACTTCTTCATCATCGCCCATGACATCTAGGAGTCTAACAAACCCAAACTCATGTAACTGTATCTTTTCTAAGTGATTGCCATCATCATCTACTGTTAAACTTTCCAATATGTCACTTCCCACCTACCCCTCTGTCCAGAGTAAGTATTCTTATTTATCATTTTTAAGATTTCATCACTGGTCAATCCACTGATAATCATATCGTTTATATCTTTAGGTGCCCGACTGTCCCACTTATTATTCGGTGCACCTTGAGGCCATACCAAAACTCTCCAACCTTTTTCTAAGGCATCCAACATTCTTTTGCCAATGTGTTCATTTCTAGGTTCATTGTCAAAGATTAATGTTGTGTTTATCTTATTGAGGAATGACAGGTCCGACATATCTGCACCAGCCATTGCCAAACTATTCGGAAGGAATAGTGAATCAATCGGACCCTCTACCAAATATGTAGGTTCCTTATTTGTCCACCTTTCAAGACCAAAAACTTTCTTAGAGTTTTCGTGTACCTTTACAGTCACATATCTGACTTTTGATTCCCTGAGGGCCCGTCCCTGTGCTCCAATGAGTCTATTATCCTCATCGAAAAAGGGTATCACTAGTCTAGGTTCACCTTGGGTAAGATTAGTATAGTCAACCTGACAAACTGACTGGGCCCATTTCTTGAAATCTTCTGCATAGAAGATTTTATCCATGAATTTATTTGGTATCTGTCTTCCTTCATAGTATATTCTGGCATAGTGCTCTCTGGGAAGACTACCAATAGAAGGTAAGTGTATTACTGTTTTCTTAGGTTTGAACTTCGGTGCCTCAAAGTGAAACTCTGGTTCTTTTGTCTTACGTTTACCAGTTTCACCACTCTTGTACCTGTCCATAACATATCGTTTATGGAGTGTAGGATCAATGTCTTTGATCAGATTCCCTACTGATTGACCAATGCCACAATTGTGACACTTGAAAAAGAGGTCTGTCTTCTTTCGATAGACATAACCTCTGGCCTTCCATTTTTGTTTCTGGGAATCTCCACAATGTGGGCATCTGAAGTTGTAGAGATAGTCTCTGACTTTCTTGAATCTTTCAAGTCTTGGAGACAACTGTAAGAGATACGTTGTATCGGTGATTATGCTCATGATATAGATTTGTCAGTTGTTATAAAATAATTATAACATTAGTTTTCAGATTTGTCAACCTTGGAAGCCATGACCTCTTCTACACAAACTGGTAGCGTTGAAATTGCAATCAATACTGCCTCATTGTGTGTTGCATTGTCCAACATCTTTTCATGTGTTAAGGAATGTCTCATTGCATCGACCACACAGGCACAGACTCTTTTTACGTCATCTGGCCACATGTGCTCGGTAAATGGGACTTGATTATATTCTGTTGCCTCGTAACACCCATTGATGTATCCATAGATAAATTCTGCTGGATACCAGTAGGGAGTGGCATCGTCTGGATGGGCCATAACAAAATTTGACATAACAAACATAACGAAACATAATAAATATTTTTTCATGTCTCACCTCATTTGNGGNCNTTGACTNTTCATCCATGCATGTGCTGCACGACTTGATGGTTTCTTATCGATCAATTTACCTATTTCAACAAAAACTTTATCAAAAATCTTTTCAGTTGCATTATTATTGTCAATCAAAATAAAGTTATCTCTACCAAAATACCTCTGAAATTTACCCATATTTGACTGAACTGCTTTCCACATTTCTGCAACTTCATCTGGTTCTAGTTTTCTTTCCCTCATCATATTTCTCTCTTGGGCAGTGTCGAGAGAAGTGTTTACAAACATCATGTAAGTATCATATCCAATATTTTTCAGACTATCACTCATCTTTTTAATTTTAGCATAGTCTTTACCAGTTCCGTCAATGAGAAGTCCAAGTCTACCTTGAATAAATCCAGCCTGTTGTTTCTTGGTCAATCCCTTTGCCCTACCTCTAATCTCTTGACCCTTTGGGGAGTATATGTTCTCAGGAGTCATTGCCATTCCAGCATCTTTCAGTAGTTTTTCATACTGATTATCTGAGTTGACAATCTTGAGTCCATAGGGACTGACTTTACCTGCACCAACTCTACCAGCGACGTATGACTTACCCGATCCTGGGCCACCGGCTGTAAAGAATGCCTTGAAGATGCCAGGATCATTGACACCTTCTTGGATCATGTATTCTAGGTATTCTTGGAAACTTTTCATTTTTTCTTCTTCTTTGGTTTTGGACTATGACCATGACTTTCAAACTTGGTCACTTGAACTTTTCTAGCCTCAAAGGTATATTCTTCACCTTCATGTGTTACATAGTATTCTTCAATCATTCCATCTTCTGTGAGACTGTGACTTTCTACCTTAACTTCACCCAAACTTGGATGATAGATATGGGTCGCTCATTGATGTTTAATTGGTTCCGTTTGGAACTTGGTTATCTCTCTAAACTCGTTAAAAGTTTTCATACTGGTAACTCCATATTAGTTGTTTTGAAATTTTGTTTTCTCATCACTGTTTTAGCAACAAGATCCAACATTCCGTCCCTATCGATATTTAGTACAAATGGTACGTTAATATCTGTTCTCATATCCTTAATTACAGCCTCTGCATCTGGTCCTAGTGCAGGAATTTTCTTCCCATGTTTCTTATATGTTTTCTTAAAAAGACCGATAAGTTCTGCAGTTGAAATCGGTTTCTTATTTCTTTCATCGTTAGCTCTGTCAAGAAAATGACGAGTGAACTCAACATCAATACCGACAGCAGCAAATAACTTATCCGCATACTTTTCAATCTGGTCCAGATCCGATTTGGTAATGTCTTCATTGACTGACCTTTTACTTCCGACAAGTCTACTCTTTTCGGCTCGTCCTCTGTTTTTAGATTCATTTTCAAATCCTACAATCTTTCCCTTTTTGTGTGATGCATCTTTTCCATCACCATTGCCATAAGTACCTTTTCTTCTATTGTACCGATTCAACTCTGCCCGATACCTCTTCATCTTCTTCGATGATTGAAATTTTTTGTACTCATCTTTATAATCTCTGTCCTCAACCATCGGTATAGAATCCCCTATCTTTCCAGTGAGATTAGCAATACTGACATGATAGACTCTTCTAGGATCNTGTGTTCCTTGTAACAGATCCATAACGTATTCTTTCCAGTTCCTTTGATCCTTCATTCTTACATACCAAGACTTTCTACCACCCTGTTCCATAACCTTGAATGTAGGTTCAATGTCTATCTTAAAATCTGGTTCATCAAAATCACTNGCCTTTGCTTGTTTTCTNATTTCTTTCCAACCAGGCCCNGATGCAAGAGTGATATGGAGATCACTATCTGGTATTGCNACTGCATCTTCGTTTTTGTTAAGAATCTGGGCCCTCATCATCTTGATCTTTTTCAGTACTGGACCTTCTAGTTTCCATTTTAGAATAGATTCAACTTTTACCATACTTACCTTTTGCTATACTTAATAGATGGTCTTTATCGTTTTTACCATTCTCAACTGCGTAGTCAAGAAGGTATGTGAGTGCATCACCAATTTCTCTACCTCTGAATCCTGCCTTGGCCATGTCTCTTCCATTGACGGCTAACTCCTTCATGGATGTTGGTTTTCCTACTCTTCTCATAGAATTCAATCTATAATCTAAGTCTATCTTTCTCTGNGCCTTGAGTACAAAATTTACNTTCTGTATTCCTTTTGGTGAGGCAGTCCTCATGTATCTAACCAATCCAATATCTGAATCAACATCTCTCATTGCCATATACTTCAAAACATCAGACACTGCATTAGTGTCCTCGTTAGACAGTTTCATTGCACTTTGAATATCTTTTGATTTCTGTCCTCTGAGTAATACTGCCAAGAATGCAGGAAATGCCTTTTTGTCTAGTTTGTCATACTCAACTGGAAATATACCTTTTGCCTTTGGAAATAATTTCTTCAATATTCCTGTCTCTTTCAGAAGATCCACACCGATACTTGGTGTACCCTTCTCAAACATCTTTTTGAACTCTTCTTGAAATCGTTCTGGTGATACTGTTTTGATGAGATTGACATTTCTCTTGATTTGTTTCATCGTTTCGGATTCAATCTTGAAATCAAAACGTGCGGCAAATTGTACTGCCCTTAACATCCTCAAGGGGTCTTCTCTAAATGCTCGTGAACCAATAACTCTAATTTCTTGGTTCTCTATGTCTGTTCGACCTTTATTGTCTATGTCATGAATCTCACCAGTTTCGACATCACGTGCCATGGCATTCATCCAGAAATCTCTTCTCAACTGGTCTTGTTGTAGAGTGATTCCTCTACCTAATTTGACTTCAAAATCTTTGTGTCCTTTTCCTGTGCTCTTTGAATCAATTCTAGGAACTGATATGTCAATTTCCTCTGTTGCACCATCTGGCACAAACTTGATGATACCAAATGCTTTTCCTACCAGATTGGTCTTCCCGAATCGTGTAAGTAGTGTAGAGAGGTCTTTTAGTTCAAGTCCTACTACAAGTAGGTCTAAATCCTTAGAAACTTTTCCCAACATATCATCACGAACTGCTCCTCCGACTTGATATATTTTACCACCTTTGTCTATTATTGCAGACCTCACATCCGTAGGTAATGCCAACTCAAGGGCATCTTCTCTAAGGAATTGACTGAATCTCATGTCTTTATCTTGGTTGTTTTTTGAATATATCGTTCTAAGTTCCATATATCATCATATAGCATAATAGAAAATCCATGAATAGTATCGTCATCCTCATAACTATGAGAATATGCAGGAGTAACGTGTACTTTATTGACTACAAAATTATTTACCACTATTTCATCCCATTGTGATTGGTCTTTACCCTTTTCATATCTAAATGTCCTATTCATTGCATAATCATAAAACAACGATTGTAGAACTTTAGAATTTTTCTTCATCACTTTCTCTATTCCATCAAGATAATCTTTAATGGCCATTCTAAATGCGAAACTTTGTGTCTTGGGCCTTTGTGATTTAATATTAGTACCAATCATTTCCCATGCATGGAATGGATCTTTCTTTATGTCTTTTACACTCCCTAAAATGGGATCTGGNTCTATCCATTCATCATACTCATCAACAAGTCGTTTAAACATACTAATTAAATCTCTTCTCATTCCTGTCAATTTTTTACCACCACCTAATCCTCCACCATCATAACCTTGTCTAAGTGTTTGAAATGACATATATCTTCTGCCAGAGTTATCTACTAAAGTATTAAGGTCATCTGGTCCAGCCACAAGAATGTCACCAGTTAATTCTGCAACAAAACCACCATCAGTCTGAATGCCTGACTCTAAAAAATAACTATTCATATTAAAAAATGCAGATATTGATTTTTTTGATTTCTGTATCTTTTTTAGTTGTTCTATACCACTTTCATCGGTAATATGAAATACCTTAGAACGTATTTTATCAGGCCATAATCTTTCAATTATTGANGAACCNAATGGTATCTTNACATCATCAACTGAATGTCTTCCAAAATTAAATAACAGAGTAGATAGACTAAACTGCCGTGATACATCTTCTTTAAGATATGATTTGAATGTTCTCATTTGTTTCTCTCTTTTGTAATCTTTTTCATCTTCTCGATGTACCTTCTATAGACATCGGCTGGACCCTTCTTACCCATCACTCTTGCCCTCTGTTCCATTGCGATGGCAGCCTGTATCTTGTGTGCATGTTTTTTACCAGAGTTTTCTATCTTCTTTACACTCTTCTCGGCATCTTCTACTGTGGCAAACTTCAGTCCGTGAATCGTACCCTTCGGATTCTCATCTGTGTACAAGTCTGAATGTTTGTCACTACCGGCAGGTTGTCCCTTCTTTCTGGGAATCCTTGGTGCTTCATCAAGATATTCTTGGAACTTTTTCATTTCTTTTCNTTTACTTTGAGAATCCAACCTCGACTACCATCTAAATTTTTGTATTCGACAATCTGTTCAAAGTAGTATTTTTTATCTGCCATCTCTACACGCCTGACTTCCCTGACACAATAGTTCTCTGAATCCATCCAGAGTAAAAATCATCTCATCTACCAATATTCCACCTATCCAAGATAGTAGCTCGTAAATGAAATCCCCAATGGTTC
>FUFK010043927.1_pt1 | contig 22237 bp, 30 predicted proteins | sample 1021851 | NCBI WGS metagenome assembly FUFK01 (sample SAMEA51879418, study PRJEB19060) | metagenome
CAGTGATTGAGCTTAGGGAAGCGGATGCTGTACAAAAACATAATGAAGAAGAGAAAAAGAGGCAGGCCGAGCCTAAAACAAAAACAACAAGAAGCACGCGAAGAAACATTTAAAACATGGTTTGCCGTGTTTGGCATGGGTTTTATCGTTTTTGCTGTATTATTTTCTTCTTTTGCATCAGCAGATGAGATGGTGCATAAATTCAAATCTCCGAGCTTTTCTGGCGTCGGAACATCAGCACACTATCTTACGATAGAAAATCAAGAGTTTAATCGTAGAGAAGCGATCAAAGCTGAAATAAAAGCGTATAATGAAAAGTTAGCGCGAGATGAAGAGAACAGTACGCTTGCAAGATTTATAAGAAATCTAGAATCGAGGGTGTATGCACAGCTGTCGCGTCAATTAGTAGACGCATTGTTTGGAGAGAACCCAAGCACCAGCGGTATCATTGAATTGCTAGGAAATACAATTGAATATGTAGTAGATGAAACACTTGGACTTATCACACTCAAGATCACCGACTCTGAGGGTAACACCACGGAGATTACGGTTCCTATCGGTAGCTTTACCTTTTAGCTACTTTTTATCTGCTTGCACTACTTTAATACAAGATCCAATTGAAAACACCATACCTCCTGTTCAAAAAATTGAACAGGCAGAGATACGAAGTTTAGTAACAGAGGATCTGCTCAACGTCGATCCACCTGTAAGAATGCCGGTGGTCGCAGTATATACAAATTCTTTTGCGGATCAAACAGGAGCGCGCAGAAGTAATAGTCAATTTGCAACATTCAGCTCCGCAATAACACAGGCGCCTCACGCCTACCTAATACGCGCCCTTAAACACGCTGGCAAAAACAACGAAGGATTTTTCCATGTTGTAGAGCGTGTTGGTTTAGACCATGTTACAAAAGAACGTCAACTGATTAGATCTACCCGCGAAAGTTTTGATGATAGTCAAAAACTGCCACCACTTGTATATGCAGGGCTGATCATGGAAGGGGGAGTCATAGGGTATGAATCAAACACAACCAGCGGCGGTCTGGGGGCTAGATACCTTGGAATCGGAACAAGCAAGGCATACAGAAGAGACACCGTCACCGTATCACTACGCACTGTCTCTGTCACAAGCGGTAAGGTTTTAATTGAGGTTCTGGTTACCAAAACAATACTCAGTGCATCACTCGACAACGACATATTCCGTTTTGTAGCGCAAGATACAGAATTAGTAGAAGTAGAAGGCGGGGTCGTTAGAAACGAGTCTGTAAATATAGCTTTACAAGCAGCAATCGAATCGGCTGTTTTACAAACCATAGAAGAAGGAATACAATATGGTTATTGGACGGTTAGGAGATGAGACACTACACAGCAATTTTTTTACTTGCGACGGTATCGGCATGGGCGGCTGATAACGAAGTGTACGTGGACCAAAGTGGCGACAACGCCAACATTGATATTGAACAACTCGGATCGTCAAACATAATCGGCGGTCTTAATTCTACCGCAGGATCCCTCACAGCTTTTGATTTAGATGGCACCGGTCTCACTTTAGATATAAATCAGATTGGTGATACGAACAAATTTTTGGGCGATATCTACGGAAACTCAATNACCGGTTTTTTTGAATTTGACGGCGATACGAATAGTTTCACCATCCAAGGGGATCCAACCAACACTTTCGGCATAAACAACTCTAACTACAATGTTGATGTTACCGGCAACACCAATACCTTTACCTTAAATCATGGCACTGCTGCTTTAGCGTCCGGTTTAGATCTTGACTGGATCATACAGGGAGATGACAACGAGATCACGTATGGTATAGACATTGACGGGGCTACCTCATATCTTGATATCGACGGCGATAACAATAATTTAAATTATGACGGAGACGGGAGCGCAGGAGGCTACTTCTATCTAGACCAGACTGGTAATAACCGAAACTGGACCATCAAACAACAGTCTACTTTAAACAATGACTGGCTCAAAATTATTTCTAATACTTCTGGCGGTACTTTGTGCATCATCCAAAACGATGGCGGCACAAGCACCTCCTGTTGATATTGGAAAAATATCAGAACTAAAAGGCAACGCACAAATCATACGTGATGACGCTTATGGCGTGACTATGGCCTTCCCGGTACAACAAATGGATGATGTCCGNACCGCAGCCGGTAGAGTCGGTATTACGTTTGTGGATGACTCAGTCGTTAGGCTTACAGAACACAGTAAGCTGGTTATAACAGAATACGTTTTCAATCCTGACCCAGACAAATCAAAACTTAGCCTGCGCTTTGCTTCTGGCACTGCGCGGTTTGTCACTTCAAAGATGGGTCTNATAAATAAAGAGCGNATCAACATTACTACCCCAACAGCCCAGATTGCAATCAGAGGCACAGATTTTACTTGCACGGTAGATGAGCTTGGGCGCAGTTTAATTATTTTATTGCCCGATGCTAATGGTGACGCCTCTGGAGAAATNATGGTGGCTACCGGAGCTGGTACTGTAATTTTAAACAAACCGTATCAAGCAACAACGGCATCAGTTTATGAAAGCGTGCCGACTCGCCCGGTCCAACTTGATATTACTTTAGATCTGATTGACAACATGTTGATTGTTTCACCACCTAAAGAGCAAGACGTTCTGGCNGAAGAAAGAGTATCACAGGCNAATAACGTCTTAGACTTTGATGCGTTAGAGTTTGACGACCTAGACGTGGACTATCTTGATGCTGAAGCAGAGCTTACTTTTGAAGAGCTTGATATCAACTTTTTAGATGTTAACTTTCTCGAAGACTTACTAGATATTGTTGAAGACTTAGACGCTTTAAGTGACGACGNAATTGACCAAATAGAAACTAGCATAGCTATCACCGGCACCTCTATCGGTCAGGATCCTTCGACACAAATCACAACAATAATACAAGGACAGCAAGTAAGTTTGCGTCGTAATGTTAGTGAAAACGTAAGAGTAGATATAGATGGATCTGGAGCTTATACAGTAATATTTATACAAGACGGCGTTAGTAAAACAATAACGATTAATGGAGGGGGCAGCTCTGTGATAAAAATTAAACAAGGATGAAGACATCACTCAAAACTATAGGTGTGGTTTTTGTATTATCACTGCCGTTTATAATGCAGTGGTCTTTTCTAGAAATTATCAAACTCAAAACATTTGATGCATTGGTTCTTGAAAAACCACAATCTAATTACTTTACCGTTCTCAATATCACCGAAGAAGATATAGAGCGAGAGGGTGGCTGGCCGTTACCCAGAGCTAGACTCGCAGAAATACAAAACGAATTGATGGCCCGTGGCGCTTTTGGTGTTGGTTGGACTGTTGCGTTCCCACAACCGGACCGTATGGGTGGTGACAAAAAATTTGCAGAATCTTTGCAAGATCGTAACAGTATTCTTGCCATGTACGAAAATCCCGGTAGCGGTTATCCAGCTACTGTAGGCACTGTCATCATGGGCGAACCTGTTGGCGGTTATCCTGCGTCTGGCGTTGTACAAAACATAGAGATCCTTAGAAATGCTGCCTCACAAGGTATTGCTTCTGCCCCGGTAGANGTNGATCAGCTNGTAAGGCGCATGCCTTTNCTNATGAAAACNCCTGATGGATGGGTNTCAGCNTTCGGCACNGAGGTTTTNAAAGCANTNGTAGGTTCGGACACCTACATNATAAAAACNAATCANAACGGCATACAGGAGGTTGTAGTGCAAGGTCTACCGCCTGTGCCGACAGACTCTCTTGGGCGTAAGTGGATCAGCTGGGTCAAAACCGATCAAACTGATTTATCAGAAATGAATGTGAAAGAGCGATTTGTATTTATCGGCACAGATGCCATGGGCATCATGCCGCAACTAGCNACCCCGGTTGGCNTGCTTGAACCACACAAAATACAAGCNGCNCTGGCTGAATCGATCTTNATACAAGANAGCCCCCGNATACCTGACTGGTCNTANGCNGCGGAACTNGGCATTTTNGCNNTTTCTGTGGCNCTTGTNTGGTTNNTAGTGACACAGCTTGGTGTTACGTGGGGTGTAACGTCTTTTTTGGCCATATTCGGCGTTACGGCGTACTCTGGTGTCCATCTCATACAGTCTGGGGTGCTTTTAGATGTGACTTGGAGCTTGATTTCGCAATTTTTTGCGGCTTCAGGGGCGTTTTATTTGAATTTTCGCACCCAATACCGCCTAAGACAGCAAATTAAGAAGCAATTTGAGCATTATTTGGACCCTAGACAGGTTAAACAGTTACAAAAAGACCCAGATTTGTTGAAATTAGGCGGTGAAACGAGATATTGCACGTTTTTGTTTACTGATTTACGTGGTTTTACATCGTTAAGTGAAAAATTGTCACCACAAGAGGTTACTGAGGTGATGAATGCTACTTTAACGGTCCAAGTAGAAGAAATACAGCGTGCGGGTGGTTGCATTGACAAATTCATAGGCGATGCGTGTATGGCCATCTTTTCAGCGCCTTTGAATCTTCCAGAGCAAGAAAACAGAGCTGTGGCAGCTGCTATACGCATACAGGAAAGAGTCAAAAAACTGAATGAAAAGCTCCCTGTAGACGTAGCAATCGGTGTGGGCGTAAACAGCGGTGATGCGGTGGTAGGCAACATGGGATCAAACACAAGATTCGATTATACAGCCATCGGTGATGCCGTAAACGTAGCCGCCAGATTGGAGAGCGCAACGAAGGAAGCAGGCGTAGATATTTTAATTGGATACAATACTGCACAAAAGTGCAAATATTTGTTAAAATCTCTTGAACCTATAAATGTAAAAGGTAAAAGCGAGGCACTAAAGGTATATACATGGGATTCAAAATTGCAGCAGTCTCTACCGGATTACTCTTAATAGTAACAGCCGGTTTGTGGTTTTTCGTACAGATGCAGGCGAAAGAGATTGCCACACTAAAAGCAAATGCGGTCATTCTCCAAGATAAAATTGAGGAGCAAAACGCGAGCATAGATAACTATTTGGCGAAGCAAAAAGAAACTACTGAACAAATCAAGCAGCTAAACGCACAGAATCAAGAAGCCATGCGGGAAGTCAATCAATTAAGAAACACTTTTCAGCGCCATAGCTTGAATAATCTAGCCATGGCAAAGCCGGGATTGATAGAAAATATAATTAACAAAGGCACAGCAAAAGTAAAAACGGAGTTNGCGGAGCTGACAGATCCGAACATGTTTGAGAGTAAAGATGAGGAACCTGCTAGTAATTAGTTTAGTTTTATTTGTTAGTGGCTGCTCTTTGTTCCAGCCAAGAACAGCGCCTGTAGAAGTCAAAACGATTACTTTGCCTGCGCCCATGTATCACCCTCCGATGCCTTTGGAAGTAAACTTACAAGACATCAAATGGCGCGTGCTAACGCCAGAAGTGATGGAAGAATATTTACAGCTTGTTAAAGAAGGTAAGGCGCCAGCTGAACCTTACTATGCGTTATCGACGCAAGGCTATGAAAGCCTTAGCATGAACATGGCAGAGCTTAAACGATACGTTACTAATGTGCTGGCGATAATAGAGTATTATAGGGAGCAAGATAAAGAGTTAGAAACAGAGGAGAAGCCAGATGAGTGACGCCCCAGAAGCATACGTTTATGAGGCCGAGCTTGAAAGGGTGATCGACGGTGACACGATCGATATAACGCTCCGGCTTGGATTCGATGTGAATTTGACCAAACAGCGTGTTCGTCTTCATGGAATTGACACCCCAGAATCTAGAACAAGAAATCTTGCAGAAAAGGCCCTAGGCCTAAAGGCAAAAGAAAGACTAAAGGAGTTATGCGTTGGACGATTCAAGATCAAGTCACTTGGCAAAGGCAAGTACGGCAGGATCCTTGGCATACCGTATGATCAAAACGGTTCTGACATTTGCAAAACACTTATTAACGAAGGACATGCCGTTGAGTATTACGGCGGTAAAAAACTTGCCAGAGTCAAAGACGACGGCACATGGGGAGAATAATATGAATGATATGAGAGTAATTAGTGAAGAGGGTAAGGCCCTCATCAAAAAGTTTGAAGGCTGTCCGCAAAAGGATGGCGTTTGCCACGCTTACAAAGACGCAGTGGGGATCTGGACTTGTGGCTACGGTTTTATCAAAGACGTTGACGAACACACCACNATGACNGTNGANGAAGCAGAAGCNCGTTTAGATCATGAGCTTCANGAGTACGAAGGTTACGTNAANAGCTTNATTGANGTGCCGCTAGAGCAGCACCAATTCGACAGCTTNGTTTCATTCACNTACAACTTAGGNAGTGGTTCGCTTTCTAGCTCAACTTTGAGGAAGGTCTTGAATGAAGGGAAATACAACGAAGTACCGGCACAAATACGCCGATGGAACAAAGGCACTGTCAATGGCGAAAAAGTCGTCCTACCGGGACTGGAAAGGCGTAGAGAAGCTGAAGCGCTTATGTGGCAGGAAAAGGATTGGTATGAAGTCTGATGGGAGATCTGTCTCTTAAAGATTTTGATATCCTGTCACAACAGGATCAAGCAGAGGCGGTTGCGCTTCTTAGCCGTTATGAGCAACTGCAAAAACAAGAGGCATGCCAAAAAGATTTTATAACTTACCTTAAACACTTATGGCCAGACTTTATCGAGGGTCGTCACCACAAAATAATTGGTGAAAAATTCAACCGTATCGCGCAAGGCAAACTGAAAAGACTTATTGTCTGCTTACCCCCTAGGCACTCTAAGTCTGAGTTTGCGAGTACCTACTTTCCGAGCTGGATGATGGGCTTGCGCGGTAATCTTAAAATCATACAAACAACACACACAGCAGAGCTTGCGGTTCGATTTGGACGTAAAGTCAGAAACATAATCGACAGCCAAGAATACAGCACAATTTTTCCGGATCTAAAGCTACAAGCTGATAACAAATCAGCTGGTAGATGGACCAGTAACCAAGAGGGTGAATTCTTCGCAGCTGGTGTTGGTGGTGCGATAACTGGTCGTGGCGCTGATTTACTTATCATTGACGATCCGCATTCAGAGCAAGATGCCATGTCACCCACAGCCATGGAAAGTGCTTACGAATGGTACACATCTGGTCCGCGACAACGTCTGCAACCGGGCGGGATCATAATCATTGTAATGACCCGATGGTCTACTAAAGACTTGGTTGGCAAGGTCCTAAAAAAACAAGGCGAAGAAAATGCAGACCAGTGGGAGGTTGTTGAGTTTCCTGCAATCATGCCGGAATCTGATACACCGCTTTGGCCAGAGTTTTGGAAAAAAGAGGAACTATTATCAGTAAAAGCATCTTTGCCGATATCCAAATGGAACTCACAGTGGTTGCAGAACCCTACAGCTGAAGAGGGATCCATCGTGAAGCGGGAGTGGTGGAATACTTGGGAAGGTGAGGTGCCAGCATATAGTTACGTGATACAAAGTTACGATACAGCATTTAGCAAAAAAGAAACGGCAGACTATTCAGCCATAACTACATGGGCAATATTTAGCCCAGCAGATGGTGAAGCGGACCAAATAATATTGCTTGATGCGAAGCGTGTGCGTGTTGACTTTCCAGATCTTAAAAAGCTCGCGTGGGAGGAGTACAAGTATTGGGAGCCGGATTGTATCTTAATCGAGGCAAAAGCAAGCGGCACGCCGCTTACTCAAGAGCTGAGACGTATGGGTATTCCGGTAACATCTTATACGCCCAGTCGAGGCCAAGACAAAATAGCGCGCATGAACTCAGTAGCGCCAATATTTGAATCAGGTATGGTTTGGGCCACCGAAGATAATTTTGCGGATGAGGTGATCGAAGAGATGGCATCTTTTCCATATGGCGATCATGACGACTACTGTGACTCTGCTACAATGGCGTTGATGAGATTTAGACAAGGCGGATTCGTATCGTTAGATGAAGACTATCAAATGGAGGCAGATTTACTACCACGTAAACGCATGGTTTATTATTAAAACCGGCAAGAAGTGTTAAACTGAAAAACTATGGCTATAGAAAAACGACAATTAGGCACGCAAGATAACCCAGACATCAATGTGGGAGGCAATGCGATTGAGGTTTTTCCAGAGCCTACCAGACAAGATCAAATCCGTGAAGCGGCAGAAATATTAGTCACTGAAGAAGAAATACTCGTAGGTGATGAAATAGATGCAGAGGAGCCGCAAGCTGACCCCGCAGCTTTCGATGCAAACCTCGTTGANTTTATAGACGACAGTGAGCTGCAAAGTTTATCTGGCGACATTTTATCCAGCATTAGGCATGACAAAGAATCGCGCAGTGAGTGGGAAAAAACTTATGTAGATGGCCTAAAGTATCTGGGCATGAAGTTTGATGAAGCTAGATCAGAGCCGTTTGAGGGATCTAGTGGGGTAATACACCCCATACTCGCAGAGGCTGTAACACAATTTCAGGCGCAAGCATACAAAGAAATGTTACCCGCCAAAGGCCCGGTAAAGACACAACTTGTTGGTCAAAGAACCGCAGAAACAGAAGCGCAAGCAGATCGAGTGCAGGAGTTTATGAACTTCTACATTATGAATGTGATGCAGGATTACGATCCAGAGCTGGACATGTTGCTGTTTTATCTGCCGTTAGCTGGCTCTGCTTTCAAAAAGATTTACTACGACAACGTATTGAATCGAGCAGTATCCAAATTCGTGTCTCCCGAAGACTTAATTGTTCCATACGAAGCGTCGGACATTAGTAGCGCGGAAAGAGTTACACACGCGATTAACATGTCGCGGAACGAAATTAAAAAACAACAGCTATCTGGTTTTTACGCAGATGTAGACATTAAATCTAGCTCTTATGATCCTGACGACGATGATGTACAAAAAGAAATAGATGAAATAGAGGGTATGAGTCCCTCTTATGCGGAGGATAGGGATCATACTGTTTACGAAGTGCATACAATTCTAGACCTAGCAGGTTTTGAAGATGTGGACAAAGACGGCAAACCTACCGGGCTGAAGCTTCCCTACATTGTGACAATTGATGAGTCGTCACAGACGGTGCTTTCTATCAGGCGTAATTATGTCGAAGGCGATCCTTACAAAAACAAAATCAATTATTTTGTGCAATACAAGTTTCTACCCGGACTAGGTTTCTATGGCTTAGGTCTTTCGCACATGATCGGAGGTCTATCAAAAGCTTCTACCTCGATTTTAAGACAACTGATCGATGCAGGGACCTTAGCCAATCTACCAGCTGGGTTCAAAGCTAGAGGAATGCGGATACGAGATGAGGACGAACCATTACAACCGGGTGAGTTTAGAGACATNGACACTACCGGCGGATCCTTACGAGAAAACTTAATACCGCTACCAATCAAAGAGCCTAGCAATGTCCTTATGAGCTTGTTAGGCATATTGGTTGACTCAGGTAAAAGATTTGCTGCTATTGCTGACATGAACGTCGGTGACATGAATCAAGCAATGCCAGTAGGCACAACTGTAGCTTTATTAGAGCGCGGCACAAAAGTTATGAGTGCAATCCACAAAAGGTTGCACTACGCGCAGCGTATTGAGTTTCAGCTGTTGTCAAAGGTGTTCAGCGAATTCTTGCCGCCAGAATATGCATACGAAACAGGCACTGGTCCTAGAGAAATCAAACAAAGCGATTTTGATGAACGCATCGATGTAATTCCGGTTTCAGATCCAAACATATTTAGCCAAAGCCAGCGCATAACGCTCGCACAAGAGCTTTTGCAGATGGTGCAATCGAACCCGCAAGTGCATGGACCAAACGGCATATACGAGGCTTACAGGCGCATGTACGGTGCGTTAGGCGTAGACAATGTAGAGGCATTGCTACAACCGCCACCAGATATGACTCCACGGCCCATCGACGCAGGCCTAGAGAACAGTGGTTTTTTAATCGGTCAGCCAGCGCAAGCATTTGAAGGTCAGAATCATACGGCGCATGTCGAAACACATAGAGCATTATTTCTGACGCAAGTGGTCAAAGAAAACCCACAAATACAAGCCATGGTCATAAGCCATGTAATGCAACATTTGCAATTCTTGGCTTCTGAGATGGCGCAACAACAAATACCGCCAGAAACCATGGAAAGAATAAATCAGGTACAGCAGCAGCTGCAACAAATGCCGGTCGACCAACAACAACAATCTGCGCAACAAATACAGATTTTGTTAGATCAATTTGCTGCACCAATAATGGCACAACTTAGCGAAGAGTTTTTACAATCAATCGGTCAGGGATCCGAAGATCCTCTAGTAGAGATTAGAAAAGCGGAAGTAGAGCTGCGTGATAAAGAGCTTGATCAAGAGCAATCTCAGTTTGAGGCAAAACAAAATCAACGCGCTGAAGAGAAGATTCTTGAGAACGAAATACAGAAGCAACGTATAAATGTGCAAAAAAACGTAGCAGATGATAAACTGGATGTTGCATTGCAAAGGTTGCAACAGCAAGCAGATCTAAAACTCCTTGAGTTAGAACAAAAAATGAGAGGATAAGATCAAGGAGAAATTATGACAACTAGTTACAAAAAAGAGGCAATTAAAGAGCTGAAAGCGCAAAAGAAACTAGAGCGGGAAGCTGAAGCCGAAGCNCTGTCTGCGCAAATTGCAGAACAAGCAAAAGCTGATGCAGAAAACGAAGCTCGTATCGCTAAAAAACTAGCGCGTATCGCAAAAGGCGAACCTGCCCCCGCAGAGCCAGAGCCTGCACCAGAACCCGAACCAGTCGTTGAGGAAGAAAAACCAGCGGCAAAAAAACCTGCTGCGAAAAAGCCAGCTGCTAANAAGCGTGGCAGACCACCCAAGAAAAAGGATTAATTATGGAAGGATATACAAAATACAAACTTAAGAAAAAAACCATTGGCAAAATGGTTGACGGCGAAATGAAAAACGCTGGCGTTGAAAAAATTGTTGACATGAAAGGCAAGGGTGCCGCAACCAAAGGGTTGAAGTTTAAAGTCAGATCTTAATGGACGATTTAACGCTTCACGATAAGATCAAGAAAGCGATCAAAGATCGAGAGTCTCAGATAAGTGAGACACTTATGTCGGGAGCATTAGAAAGTATAGAACATTATAAATTTTTGCAAGGTGAGCTTTCTGCGTTATACTATATCGAATCGGAGATAAAAGAATATAACAAGGAACTGTGACGAATGTCTGAACAAGCAAAAAAAGCAATCGTAGACGCTTACGTCGATTCCGACGATAGAGTCCTCGATCCTACCTTATTAGATAAATCAGTTTTAGAACGAATGCCACAACCAACAGGTTGGAGGATGCTGGTTTTACCTTATGGCGGTAAAAGCACAAGCAAGGGTGGTATACTTTTAACAAGCGAAACTGTTGAAAGAGAATCCTTGGCTACTGTTGTTGCTTACGTTGTGAAGATGGGTCCTCAGTGTTATAACGATAAAAATCGTTTCGGCGACACACCATGGTGCTGTGAAAAGCAATGGGTGATGATAGGTCGTTACGCTGGATCTCGTTTTAAGCTTGAAGACGGAGCCGAAGTCAGAATCATCAATGATGACGAGGTTATAGCCACAATCCTTAATCCAGATGATATAATGAGCGTGTAACCATGATTGAAAACAACGAAAACCAAGAAAATCAAGTCGAAGAGGTCGAAGTAGATATCCAAGAGGATGCTGCTGTCGAAGCACAAACCACCAGCCCGGATGACGAGCTGGACAAATACACCAAGAGTGTAAGTAAGCGAATTAACAAAAAGAATGCGCAGGTTAAGGCTGCTGAAGAACGGGCTGCGTATTTTGAGCAAATTGCGCGTCAGCAACAAGAACAACTTAATGCTTATCAACAAAGCTACCAAGCGCAAGAAGACACTGTTCTGCAAAAAGAAGAAGAGGCGCTGGAAGCTAAAGAGCGCGAGGCAGCAGATCTATACAAACGTGCTGTAGAATCTGGCGATGCTGAATTGATGAGCAAAGCCGATGATCTCAAGGGCGATCTCAGGATCCAAAAAGAAAAGATCAAAGTGGCGAAGCGCAGGAGAGAACAAGCTCCACAAGCGCAGCAAGTAGACCAGTCTTACTACCAACAGCCAGCCGCCCAACAACAAGAAGCGGTTCAGCCTACACAAGAGGCTTTGAGCTGGTACGAGAATAATCAATGGTACGGTGATCAAGAAGATCCCGGTAATCTAGAAGCAACTCAGTATGCTTTTTTTCAACACAATATGCTTATCAATGAAGGATACGAGCCTGACTCAGAAGACTACTATGGTGAGCTTAACAACCGAATTTATAAAGTTTATCCGCACTTGCAATCCGCAGGTGAGGGTGACGGTCAAAAGGATAGTAGACCCTCCGTGCAAAGAGTCGCATCCGCTTCCGTTGGAAGTCGTCAACAAACACGTAGTAAAAAGAACGGCGTAACTTTCTCTAAGTCAGAAGTCGAGCGCCTTCGAGGGCTAAAACCGCACAACATGTCTGAACAAGACTGGTTGAAACGAGTGGCTCAAGAGAAGCAAAAAATCGCTCAAAGGGAGGCAGTATGACAACTAGCGAAAAGAAAGTAACGAATCGAAACTCACGTGAATCCGAAGCTCACGATAATAATCTTCGTAGTAAACCATGGAGGCCAGTTAGAAGCTTAGAAGCTCCACCTCCACCACCGGGGATGACCTACAGGTGGATTAGGAGCGCAATGCTTGGTGAAGAAGATCGATCTAACGTATCAAGACGTATCCGTGAAGGATGGGAATTGGTTAAATTAGAAGAACTTCCAGCTGAGTGGCAGCACATGTCAACCGTTGAGGTGGGCAAATCTACTGGCGTTATTAATAATGAAGGTTTGATTTTGGGCAAAATGCCCACTGAGATGGTCGAACAACGTAACGCTTACTATCAACAAAAAAACGTAGATCAAGTGGAAGCTTTAGATAATACGGTTTTCAATGATTCACGCAAAGATGGTCGTTACGTCAAATACGATCCTCAAAGGGACACCAAAGTGACCTTCGGTAAACAATGATAGGAGTGTATCATGGCTAATAAAGATGCCGCTTTCGGCATGAAGCCAGTCAAAATGATTGGTGGAGGCCCTTACACTGGTGGACAGAGTCGATATCGTATAGCCGCGAACTACGGAACAGCAATATTTCAAGGCGATATGGTAGCTCAAGTCACTGGTGGNACCGTTGAGGTNCANGCNGANGGNGGGACTGTTCCCATCGTNGGCGTATTTAATGGATGCCAATTCACNGACCCTACAACTGGCGAACAAGTGTTTAGCAACCACTATCCCGCATCGACAAATGCTTCGGACATAATAGCGTTTGTTATTGACGATCCAAATGTCGTTTTCGAGATACAGTGCAACGCAGCGTTCCCAATTGCAGACCTGTTTGGTAATTTTGACATTGTGTATACGACATCTGGTAATACCACTACTGGTATTTCAGGTGCTGAACTTAACGTCTCTGACGGTGGAACTGGAACGACGTTGTCTGTTAAGGCAATCGATATTTCAGAAGATCCTGATAATGACGATGTTTCATCGGATGCAACCAACGTATACGTTGTAATCCAAAACCATATATTCGGTGTTAAAGGCGCCGGGTTAGCTTAAGGAGGTTAATTAGATGGCGATTTCAAGAGCGCAATTAGCCAAGGAATTAGAACCCGGACTTAATAGCTTATTTGGAATGTCTTACGACTCTTACGGGGGTCAGGAGTATGCTGATATATTCAGTGTTGAGGACAGTCAAAGAGCATTCGAGGAAGAGGTCTTAATTACAGGCTTCGGTAGCGCACCGACAAAAACAGAGGGAGCAGGGGTTGCTTTCGATAATGCTAATGAAGGTTTCACAGCAAGGTATACGCACGACACTGTCGCGCTTGCTTTTGCTTTGACTGAAGAAGCAATCGAAGACAATCTTTACGATTCTCTTGGTAAAAGGTATGTAAAAGCACTTGCACAATCTATGGCTCACACCAAAGAAGTGAAAGGCGCAGACGTACTCAACAACGCATTCAGCTCATCTTTTACAGGTGGCGATGGCGTTTCTCTAATCAATACAGCTCACCCACTTGCGGGTGGTGGAACTGCTGCGAACAGAGCAACAACCATGGCAGACTTGAACGAGACTAGTCTCGAAGATAATCTGATTGATATTTCTACTTTTACTGATGACAGAGGTCTAACGATCTCAGTACAAGCTACTAAGCTTGTGGTTCCACCACAGCTAGTTTTTGTTGCTGATAGGATCCTCAACTCACCGGGCAGAGTAGGAACAGCTGACAATGACCTAAACGCGATCAGAAATACTGGTGTCGTTCCGGGNGGTTACACAGTTAACCATTACCTNAATGACCCTGATGCGTATTTCTTATTGACTACGGTNACTGAGTCAGGTGAAGGCCTTAAGATGTTCCAAAGAACACCTATGGAAACATCAATGGAACCAGACTTTACGACTGGNAACATNAGATATAAGGCTAGAGAGCGTTACAGCTTTGGTTTCTCTGATTGGAGAGGAATCTTTGGCTCGCAAGGTGCTTAATTGAACCAACAGTAGGGTTTATTACTCAACTACTGAGAAAGAGGGCTTCGGCCCTCTTTTTTTATGCCTAAATACATATGTACAAAAACTTGCACACGGACACGGTGATTGTGTATATTAACAATATAGATACGCAAAACCGGAGACAAAAATGGAANTAAAACTAGATTGGTCAGCAGAAACGGTCCACACAGATGGTCGTTTTATCAGCACTGCCAAGCCTAACTCAGACTTCTGGCAGGTATGGCGCGAGCGTAAAGCAGCCGTCAAAGCTGCTGGTTATTCTGTGCGCAAAGTCGATGACCAGTGGGTGGTTACCCGTCTCAGAGACAACGATCAGGCAATTGCTGATTCTCAGGCTGTCGATGCAGACATNGAGATCCCGGTCCCGGCTGGACTGTCTTATCTTCCGTATCAAAAAGCTGGCATCGCTTATGCNACACAGCGTCAATCTACGNTGATCGGTGATGAAATGGGTCTAGGTAAAACCATACAAGCTATCGGCGTGATCAATGCTACAGCTCCAAAAACTGTTTTGGTTGTATGTCCAGCTTCTCTCAAGATCAATTGGAAGAACGAAATGACCAAATGGTTGGTTTCNGAGCGNGANATTCAGATCGTTAACGGTGGTGGTGAGCAGATNCCTGAGACGCCTGACGTGGTCATTATCAACTACGACGTGCTGACTAAGCACCAAGATGCNATCAACGCACGTACTTGGGANCTNGTTATCATGGANGAGGCGCACTACATCAAGAATCCAAAAGCCAAGCGNACNGGCGTTGCTGTAGGNATCAAAGCNAACCGNAAGGTTGTATTGACCGGGACACCAATTACAAACCGTCCTATCGANCTACAGCCNATTGCTGGTTATCTTGANCCTGTTACTTTTGGTAACTTNTTNAAGTTTGGNCGTAGNTATGCNNGCGCNTANNAAGANNGATTTGGCTGGCANTTNGANGGCGCATCTAACNTAGATGAGCTGCAAAGACTNTTGCGTCAGTCNTTTATGATTCGNAGNAAAAANGACGAAGTATTAAAAGAGCTNCCTGANAAGGTNCGNCAGATNATCGTNTTNCCAAGNAACGANTANAGNGANCAGATNAAAAAAGAGTTTGAGACTCTTGCAGATGCGGTTACAGAAACATCCTCAGAAGATGTAGATTTTGAACNNATGTCAGGNGTGCGTCACGATACNGCTNTGGCGAAAGTAGCTGATGTNGTNGCTCACGTAGCCGATATCGANCATCAAGTGGTCGTTATGGCTCANCACAAAGACGTTGTTGACGGCATCAAAGAAGGTCTAGAGGCAGCTGGNAAGACTGTGGTTACTCTNACAGGCGACTGCACNCAAGCTCACAGACAAAACTCTGTNGANACTTTCCAAGCTGGCAACGCTAATGTGTTCATCGGTACCATCGGCGCTGCGGGTGTAGGAATCACCTTGACTTCTGCAAGTCACGTAGTGTTTGCAGAGCTTGACTGGGTTCCGGGTAACGTGTCACAGGCAGAGGATCGTTGTCACAGAATCGGTCAGGACAGCTCAGTGCTAGTGCAACATCTGGTTGTAGATGGCTCAATTGACGCTAGGTTGGCTGAAGTGCTTGTGAGTAAGCAAAAGGTGCTAGACAAGGCTTTAGATAACGTGGTTGAAAACAACGTCAGTATTGAGGAGATAGCAATAGATGTGGAGTCCGTGGAAAAAGTATTCAAAAAGTCGCCTAAGCCTTTGCCTGCAAATGTGGTGGTTGCACTACAGGATTTTGTTTCTGTTGTTGCGGGTGCGTGTGACGGAGCGTTTGAAGAAGATGGGGTGGGTTTCAACGGGACAGACAGCAATTTCGGCAAAAGCCTTGCGGGACAAGATCAATGGACACCAGCCCAACAGCATGCCGCAAAAACCATGATTAGAAAATACAAAAANCANATTGTNAACGCNGGTAGNGCTGNGGCCTACCAAAAAATTTACGGATAAGAAAGGGCTTCGGCCCTTTTTATTTGTTTTTNGGTTTTTAGTGGTATACTGACAGAGTCTCTATGGCAATCGGATGGGCCGGTTGCTGGTCTAATTTAGGAGGACTGTAGTATGACAACACACTTTACAAGCGGAGTTACTAATGTTTCAGCTGATGGAACACTTGGTAAATTAAAAATGCCCGCACCCCAAAAGTATCATAGTTACTTTAATGATTTTGATACTTATCTAGCGTCCGATTGGACAATTACAACAACTGAAGGCGGATCCGGCGATGCCAGTGAAGCTTTAGCAGATGGCGATGGCGGTTTATTGTTAATCACTAACGATGATGCCGACAACGACAATGACTTCCTGCAACTAGTTAAAGAAGGCTTCAAGTATGAAGCCGGTAAGCAGTTAGCGTTTAATATGAGGTTTAAAACCAACGATGCAACGCAAACCGATATTGTTGCTGGTTTACAACTTACGGACACAAGCCCGTTAGATGTTACCGACGGCATCTTCTTCCTGAAGTCTGATGGCGCCACAACTGTCACTTTCATCGTTGAAAAAGATAGCACGCAATCTACTTTGGATTTGCCAAACGCTTTGGCTGACGACACCTTCATGACTATTGGATTTGTTTATGATCCAAAAGATCAGAAGTTTCACGTTTTCCAAAACAACGTNTTNGCTGGNACNGTAGTAANCACTAACGCTCCAGATNANGAAGAGTTAACNGTATCGTTTGGTATACAAAATGGTGCTGCCGCTGCGAAAACTTTGACCGTTGATTATATTGGCGCACACAAAGAACGCACTGCGGTAACTGAACTGTAGGGGGTGAGATATGGCTGACGCTGTAACAACCCAAACTATTCAGGACGGCGAGAGAAACGTCGTCATGCGGTTCACCAACGTGTCAGACGGCTCTGGCGAGTCAGCAGTAAAAAAAGTAGATGTGTCTGCTTTGGCTGCAAACTCGGCGGGACAGGCTTGCACAGAGGTCCACATCCAGAGAATTTATTGGATGACGGTCGGAATGAGCGTGAAGCTGGAGTTTGATGCGACATCAAACGTCTTGCTGACACACATACCGGCAGACGCAACCGGCGATGAATATTACGATAACTTTACGGCTATNCCAAATAATGCTGGANCTGGCAAAACCGGAGACATTGACTTCACAACTGTGGGTCACTCCAGCGGCGACAGTTACTCTATTATTTTGGAGATGATTAAGAGATACGACTAAGGAGTAATCGTGGCGATTTTTAGAAACCAAGCGATGCCTATGCAGCCTTTGGTCGGTATAGGCGGTTTATTTGGCGGATTAAGACGCCCGATGTTTCCCCCCTTGGGCGGATTTGGTGGGTTCGGCGGAGGTAGGTTTAGCCTGCCTCCGTTTAACCCTATAATGCAAGGAGGTTTCTTCGGAGGGTTCAGGCCAAGATTTAGGCGTAGANAACGTGCGCCNATGCCNGATTTCGCGGGGCAAATTTCAAGCTTAGAGGCTAAAATTGCAGAGTTACAAGAACAACTAGCAGCTAGACAAGCAGCTGTGCCTACGCCAGATCCAGTTACGGCTGTGGCAGAACCAAGAATAGGAACTCTAGGCGGCACTGGTTCTGGTGAGTTTCCTTTAGGAACAGCTGGGCCACGAATACCACCGGCAATAAACGTCGCAGGCGGTATGGTTCCCAGTAATATTAAACTACCCGACATAGATGTAGAGGCGATCAAAGAAAGAATCGCNAATTTGAATATTGACGTGGGCGAAAGACCAGATATGCCGATAGTCCCGAAAGGCAGGCCCGTCGTAAGCTTGCCGCCTCAAGACGTTGGTGGACGAAAGAAGTTGACGAAAGGTCCCGGCACGCCAAAAAAGATACCGATAAAACCGCCGTCAATTGAAAGAATACCATCAAAACCACCATCGATAGAAAGAATTATGCCTCCGATGCCAGAGATGATAGCGGCGCCAATGCCTGTGCCAAAAACAGCACCGATGCCAATTAGGTTGCCAGAACCGATGCCGATGCCTGCTCCAGTTATGCCTGCGCCGATGCCAATGCCATCGCTACCTAAGTTTACAATGCCGCAGATAGCAGCACCTATGCCTGTGCCGGTTATGCCAGCGCCTATGCAAATGGCACCTGCGGGCAGAATGCGAGGAAGAGGCGGGAGGATGAGATAATGACACAAAAAAAACTAAACAAAGTAATTAAAGGATTGAAGAAAGCAAGCAAGACACATGCACAACAAGCTAAAACTCTAGGCGCGATCAAGATGAAAAAAGGCGGTAGCGTACCAGCTAATGTGGCAAACCCATCCTTATATCGAAAGGCGAAAGCAAAAGCTAAAGCAAAATTCGATGTGTACCCAAGTGCTTACGCAAATGCTTATATGGTTTCTCAATATAAGAAGATGGGCGGCAAGTATAAGGGAGCCAAAAAAGCTGAAGGTGGTGAGGTTTCACTCAAACCAATACCTAAAGGCAACAAGGGCCTGCCAAAATTGCCAACTAAAGTAAGAAACCGCATGGGATTCATGGCTAAAGGCGGTACGGTTATGGTTCAAGGACGTGGTTGTGGCGCGATGATGGATAGCAAGCGCAAAAAAACTAGAGTGCCACGTTCATAATGGTTGCCAAAGTAAGCACGATCAAACGTAAGATGAAGCAAGGCAAAAAGCTTGGTGCTAGTGAACGCGCACAAGCAAAAGCTAGAGGTTTGATAAAAAGAGCTGACGGCACAAAACGCAAAAGTCCAAAATACAAAAGAAAATGAAAAAGAAAAGAGATCCCAAAGTAGGCACCGGAAAGAAGCCAAAGGGATCTGGTAGAAGGCTCTACACAGACGAAAACCCCAAAGACACCGTCAGTATTAAATTTGCAACTATGAAAGATGCTGATGCCACCGTGCGAAAAGTCAAAAGAATTAACAAACCGTTTGCCCGGAAAATACAAATACTTACAGTAGGCGANCAGCGTGCNAANGTGATGGGNAAAACNGGCATAGCTAACGTGTTTAAAAAAGGCAAAGAAGCNATCAGGAGGCAACATGGCAAAGCCTAAAGGTGGNCTTACCGAGTGGTTTAAACAAGATTGGGTGGACATAGGCGCCCCAAAAAAGGGTGGTGGCTACAAAAAGTGTGGCCGATCAAAACTAGAAAAAGATCGTAAACGAAAGTATCCCAAGTGTGTGCCAGCTGCTAAAGCAGCCAGAATGTCAAAGTCACAAATCAAATCAGCGGTACGTAGAAAGCGGGCAAAAAAACAAGGTGTGGGCGGCAAACCCACTAATGTGAAAACATTTGCTGCAAGTGGTGGTAAAATAACAAAAAGCTCAAACATGGGTTTGTTTGGGCGTATTTAAGGAGCGGATATGACATACAGAAAAACCAAAGGTTATGCCATAGGTAAAAAATCTAAAGGCGGTTCCATGATGAAGAAATCCAAAGGTGGCGCAATGATGCGTAAATCTAAGGGAGGCTCTCTCATGAAAAAATCAAAAGGCGGAGCCATGATGAAAAAAACCAAACGTAATGGCGTAAATCAAGCGATTACTAAGTTGGCAAAAAAATCTAAAGGCGGCGCTATGATGAAAAAATCAAAAGGCGGATCCCTTATGAAAAAGTCCAAGGGTGGAGCTATGATGAAAAAGTCTAAGGGTGGGGCTATGATGAAAAAGTCCAANGGCGGACGNATCATGCGTAAATCCAAAGGCGGAGCGATGAACCGAAAATCAAAAAGGTAAGCTATGTCCTACCTTATAAGTAACGTCCCGCACTTTAAATGTTGGGTGAGGCGGGAGTTTACCCACAATCATGAAAAGTATCATGATGAATACATACACGCTCTAGCGATAGCCGTTAACACCATTCCAGACCGCTCTTTAAGTTTTCAGGTAGTTTTTACAGGTTGCGAAGCAGACTGTGAAGACTGGGATGAAGAAGGCAATGTACACGGTGGCGCTATGTGGGCGCGTATGCCGATCCAAGGCTTGGTTTTTGACATGCCATTAGAAGAGTTTCCAAAACCCATGGAAGATCATTTGGCACAACCTTGGGACTGCGAATCTAGGCATCATGCGGTCACCGTTATGGACCGTGTAAGCTCATCACCGTGGATTGCAAAAATAGATGGCGAGTTTTATCAAGCCAAATATTTGTTTACGGTTGACTACACCGATTCAGACATTGCGGACGATCCTGCACAACATAAGCAATCTCATGTATTATATATTACTGAAGATTGTGAATGGAAAGGCAATCTGGTTGCGTTACCTAACAACCGTGTTAGGGCTACAAGCCCAGCTTTGTGGGTTACAGGTGAAGGCGCACCGGACTTCAAACCATCGCAGTGGGCGCATAGCGCAGAGGGACATGAAAGTTATTTGGATCCGGCAATAACTTTTAATAATTTATACGAGGATTAAATGGCATTATCCGGCAGCAAAAATTTTGAACCAGATGTATCGGAGTACATCGAAGAAGCTTTCGAGCGCTGCGGCTTGGAGCTTCGTACTGGTTATGATTTACGCACTGCTAAAAGAAGCGCCAATCTTATGTTGGCAGAATGGGCTAACCGGGGCCTAAATCAGTGGACGATAAAAGAAGTAGACATAACCATGGTTAAAGATACTTCTACTTATAACATCGATTCGACTAATGCCACAGCGCCTATCGATGTGCTGGATGCATATATTCGAGAGACTATTAACAACGAAACCACAGACTTTCCTCTGAATAAAATTAGTCGCGCAGAATATGCAAACCTAAGCGTTAAAACAACAAGCGGAAAACCTAATCAAGTTTTTGTTAACAAACAAACAACTCCAACGATTACGGTTTGGCCGGTGCCTGANAAAAATAGCACTTACACTGTAAGACTNAATGTCTTGACCCGTATGGATGATGTTGATGGNGCTGTAGACACAGTAGATATGCCNTTCAGATTTTTCCCTTGTTTTGTAGCTGGGCTTGCTTANTACATAAGCATGAANAAAGCNCCNGAAAGNACAGGCATGCTNAAACAAGTTTACGANGAAGAATTCACAAGGGCTTTNTCACAAGACGANCCGCGCACGTCCTTGAGNATCACCCCAAGTTTAAATAGGTATAACTCAGCATAATGGCATTCGCATCTGGAAAAGAAGCTTACGGGATCTGCGACATTACCGGGTTCCGTTACAAACGACGCGAGATGAAAAAAACTTGGAATGGTCTGATTGTGGGTCCAGATCAATGGTCACCCAAACACCCACAATTAGATCCCAAGCCTAAGCCAGCAGATCCACAGGCTATCCGTAACGCGCGACCAGAGGTATCAGAATTCAATCAGTCTTTTGTATTGTATACAAATGTAGACAAAGGTATACTTGGCACTAAACTTGACACTTACGAGCTTACTGTAAGTGTTGGCGAGGTAACCATAACGACATCATGAGTTTTACGTTAGCGACATTAAAAACTGCAATACAAGACTACTTGGAGTGTACAGAGACTACATTTGTTAACAATCTGCCCACTTTTATTAAAGAGTCAGAGCAACGTATATTCAAGCTTGTTGAGCTACCAAAGCAGCGTAAGAACGTCACGGGGCAAGTAACTTCTAGCAATAGATTTTTAGCTACACCCTCTGACTTTTACGCGCCGTTTAGTGTGGCGATTATATCTGCGAACACCTACCACTACTTGGATTTTAAGCATACCTCTTTTATTAAAGAATTTGCGCCTAATACAACCACGACTGGTAGACCTAGATATTATTCATTGTT